>Ga0265595_1000978_pt1 | contig 23585 bp, 19 predicted proteins | sample saktaG_15_FD_190148 | JGI IMG/M metagenome (GOLD analysis project Ga0265595, IMG submission 190148) | Saline water microbial communities from Sakinaw Lake, British Columbia, Canada - sak_2013_06_06_50m | ecosystem: Environmental > Aquatic > Non-marine Saline and Alkaline > Saline ...
CTGCGGTCTGTAAAACCAATGACATGATAAGCTTGCTCACCTTCCCTTATTCCTTTCTATCTCTGTTTGCATGACTATATCTATAATTTTATTATATTTGTAGTCAATATACAATGACATGCCTTTTCTGTTGGGAATCACATTTTCATAAGTGGTAATTGCTCTGTGTTCTCTGCATGCCAAGGCGTCCTGTCGGGGCGTATCCGTCCCGACTAGTCGGGAAGAAGACTGAAGTTAATCGAAAACTGGTGCTCTCTGTGGTTAAAAGATAAATCTGTTGAATTCAAAATTTATACCTCAATGACATTCCCAATCCTTCAAATTCCAGGTCTAATTTTTTCTTTTTCTCATTGTAGTTGAACATCTTTGCATCTACATAGGCATCGAGAACAGCAAGCAACTTAACTGTTGCCCACCACCAGAGCATATTCTGCTGCTGCTGATAGTAGAAATTATACTCATCATAATATGCCTGGTTGTGTGTCTGCTTATATAATGAATAGGCGTCATTCATCTGGATATGATATTGAATTGCCGTGCCAAGAAGCAGCGATTCAGCCATAATATCTATGCCTGCTTTCACGTACTGCTTGTTATATATCTGCCCGCCGCCAGGTATGATGGACCAGAGCAATGCTTTTGCGGAGCTTCTGCCGGTATTAAAGGGTTTTTCTTCTGCAGTAATATCTAAGGAGAATAGAATAATTATAATTGTCAGAAGGCAGATCTTTTTCATTGTCCTTTACTTTCTGCTATTTCTACATGCGTCGGTCTCAGGTGAAGGAAAAATCCGCAAAAGGTTGGAATGAGTATGTTGATCGCAAAGAGAAGCAATGACGCACTTGCCGCCTGTCCATGACTTATTAAAAGCTGCTTAAAGAAATACACTGATGCAAGTTCACGCAATCCAAGTCCGCTGAAGGTGATCGGAATGGCATTCACCAGCATCACAATGGAAATGAAGAAGAATGAACTGAAGATATTCACTCGTTGGAAAGCATTCAAGATCAGATAAAATTGTAAGATATACACAAAAACAAAAAGAAGAGAGATCAGGAATATCTTTGCTATGTATACTTTTTTTAAAATGGTTGTAAATTTATTAAAGTATGGAAGATGCTGTGCAATGTATTTTGAAAAGAATATGAGAAGCAGCACAGCAACCACTGCGATCAAATAATAAAAACTTTGATAAAAGCTCAATGAAATAAGTCCGAAAAGCAAGAGAGAGCAAAAGGCAAAGAATTTTTCATAGAATGCAAGCACGACCATTTCATCTTTTTTAGAGTTCGAAATATGAAAAGCCCTTCCGATCTCACCGAGACGGGCAGGTGTAAAGATACTATAGGAAAAGCTGTAGAGGATCGATAAGATGATCTCTTTATTAGAAACTTTTTCTTTACTCAAAGTGACGAGAAATTTCCACCTCATAGACTGCAGGAACAGGTTAAGAGGGAGGAGTAGAAGCGCAAGGACAATCCAAAGCATATCTGCATTTTTGAGCGCTGCAAGTATATGCTGAGGTTTGATTATGAAGAAAAGAAATATCAGGAAGAGGATACTGATAATGATCTTAAAAACGAGGGTGGATTTCTTTTTTAACATAATGAAATAGCTCACAGATTTTCACGGATTTTCACAGATAAATATTTAATATCTTTATTATTTTTCATTTTATTTCTTATTCTTAATCAGCGTTTATCCGTTGCATCAGCGACAATCTGTGTTCTATTCTTCGTTCCATTCACAAACCTATTCTTCTAAGAGACTTCCCAGAAGCAGGGGGAACATGATCTCATGATGACCGATAAAATGAAAGCCCTTTCCGCCACAAGCTGTCGGGCGATTGACAATATTCATCATGGGTCTGTAATGCTTTATCATATCAAAAACTGCGGTATAAAAATTATTCACTTCGTAGCCGAGGTTGCGCACGATGGTCAGTGCTTTGAGGAATACTTCCGGCAAGATAACTGCGGAGCCGAAAGAGAGAAGCACGCCGCCGTCATTGAGTTCTTTCACAATATTCGTGAATATCTTGAAATCCTTATAGCTGGAACCGCCGAGTGCAGCACCATCTGCTTGCGGATGTTGATAAATTATGTCTGTGCCTATACCCACATGAACTGTGATTGGAATATCATACTCATAAGCTTTGGCAAACACGCTGTAATCCCAGTAAGGTGGACGCTCCTCAAAGATGAATTTACCCAGAGCTTCGCCATAGCCTAGTTCATTTTCAAAACCTTCGGAAATTACTTCATTGATTATCCTGCCTGTTTCTGCTCCCATTCCAAAGCTGCCGTCTTCAAGAGCGGTCTCCACGTCCTCGGAAGTTTTTCCGAAGAATGCGATCTCAAAATCATGTATGCCGACAGAACCGTTCACTGCAATAGCAGAAATAATTTCTTGCTCGATTGCTTTGTTAATAAGCGGAGAAAGTCCACATTTGATAAGATGCCCACCAAACATAAGAATGATGGGTTTTTGATCCATGATTGCTTTTTTTGCATGTCGAATCAGTTCTTTCAGATCCTTTGCAGCAAGGATATTTGGAAGACTTTTTATGAACTCATTTGTCTTAATAAATTCATCGGACACAAAATCCTTCACATGCACTTTGCTTGGACGATCTTCGACAGAATAAGTCGAAATGTTGCCTAAATCGATCTCTTCATATTTAGACATAATGCTTCCTTATTATATAGATTGATTCGCATACTGTTATGCTAATTTATCTCGGTTCAGGTAGCAGTCCAGAATTTATCATTCACATAAAGGAGCAGCATTCATCGTACAAAGGGTCTTTCATTATCACAGGTTGAGGAGAAAACCGTTTGCATCTCCTTAAAATATGAACATATTTCCTGTTTAATATTTTCGGGCATGATTTCGTTCCTTCAAACAAGAATGGAATCTTGTTTTACATTGTAGCTCAACATTCCGACCTGTCACACCGTAATGAAAAGAAGACGGTTGTTGAGTATTATTAATTATTTCCTTAAACAGAGAATGATAGGTATTCATAAGCGATCATTTTTTTTTGAACAAGAATGGAATCTTGTTTTACATTGTAGCTCAACATTCCAATGTTGAGTAATTTAATTAAAATCCGAATCATATGTTTCTTTCGTCCAGGTATATTTCCAGTTCTGAGCTTTATCTATTAATCTTGCTTTAACGGGATTTTGTTTCAAATAATTTAACTGATAAGCAAGATCTTTTTCATCACGAATGAAATGGTCATAATTTTCATGATGCCAGAATTGCCCTTTTCTTTTTAGCAGTTTATTACATGAGGTGGCTGTATATCTTTTCAAAGAATACATTATTCTTGAAAGAGAATGAAATTCTTCATTTTGATCTTTTAGTGGCTGTAATATCGTGTGCACATGATTGGGCATAATACAATATGCACGAAGATCATAGAGCTGCTTTTCAAGATAATGAATACTGTTTGCTACTTCCTTAGCGACCATGTCAATTGATAACCATGTTGGTGATTTTGAGTATTTATCTAAAAAATTATCAAATTCTTCAAAATACTTCCGTTCAAATTCATCTATATATACTTGTAGTTCTGAGCCAGTTAAACTTGAAGATATTCTTTCAAATTCCTTTTTCTCTTCCTTTAATTTTTCTTTTATTTTGTAAGGTAAAGAAAATGCCAGCCTAAATGTTACTGCAAATACTGCATTTTCTGGTTGGAAGTGTGGCAAGTTTCGAGTATAAAATTCTTTATATTTTAAGTTATCCATTTTGCTTTTTTATACAGAACAAGATTGGAATCTTGTTTTACATTGTAACTCAATATTCCGACCTGTCACGTCGTAATGAAAAGAAGACGGATGTTGAGTATTATTAATTATTTCCTTAAACGTGGAATTATATGTATTCATATGCGATTTTATTTTTTATAAACAAGATTGGAATCTTGTTTTACTATTTCTTTTCCTTTTCTAGGTGGTAGTATCGGTCTCTTTCGCTGTAGATGCAGCCGCAATATTGCTGCCGATACATATCTTCGGTTTTCGAGAGTTCGATGCCTTCTTTCCAGAACTCGCGTAGGTCTTTGTAAAGGAAGGGAACTCCGTATTCTTTTGCGAGTGCTTCACCCATTTCTTTCATCAGTTCATGATCCTGAAATTTGCTGTAAAGCAGTGTGGTTGTGAAATAATCAAATTTGCCTTTTTTTGCATATTTCGCTGTTTGCTCCAGCCGGTCATGATAGCAGAACCTGCATCGGTCGTTTTCTCGGAACGCAACATTTTGCAGCCATTTTTCAAGCGGATATTTAGTATTGTAGAGAATTGTAAGTTCATGATTTTTCTCGAACTTTTGCACTTCCTGCAATCTTCTTTGGTATTCCTGATATGGATGTATATTCGGATTATACCAGAAGCCCGTGATATCGAAATCTTTTTTTAGATGCTCGTACGGTGCGATGAAACACGGTGCACAGCAGATATGGAAAAGAAGTTTCATTGGAAATTAGAAATTTGAAATTAGTAATTCATAACTATAAATACTGGATATTAGCAATATTGATAAATTTAACATTTTATATTATCCGTTAAACATAAACTATTTATATTCCTTCAAAAGATGGGAAGCTATTACCAGCCGCTGGATTTGATTTGTGCCTTCATAGATCTGGGTAATTTTTGCATCGCGCATCATTTTTTCTACGGGGTATTCCTTCATATAACCGTAACCGCCAAGCACCTGCACGGCGTCTGTGGTTACTTCCATTGCCATATCAGATGCGAAACATTTACACATTGCAGATTCCTTGCTGAATTTTTTTTCCCCCGAGTCGATCATTCTGGCAGTGGCATAAATGAGTGCCCGAGCTGCTTCGACTTTCATTGCCATATCTGCCAGCATGAATTGAATTCCCTGAAAGGATGAAATAGGATTGCCAAATTGATGTCGTTCGCGGGAATATTTCACTGCTTCTTCCATAGCTCCCTGTGCGATTCCCAATGCCTGAGACGCCACCATTGGACGAGATTTATCAAGGATTTTCATAGCTGTCATGAAGCCGGTGCCTTCTCTACCAATAAGGTTTTCTGCCGGCACTTTTACATCCTCAAATATGAGCTCGCGTGTACAAGAAGCGCGGATACCCATTTTGTTTTCCTTTTTACCAAAACTGAATCCTTCTGTTCCTTTTTCCACGATGAATGCTGATGCGCCGCGAGCGCCTTTTGATTTATTTGTAAGCACAAAAACGGTATAAATATCTGCCTCTCCGCCATTTGTGATCCATTGCTTTGTGCCGTTAAGTATATAATGATCTCCATCTTTGACTGCGGTGGTTTGAATTCCACTCGCATCGGATCCGGCATTCGCTTCTGTAAGTGCAAAGGCAGCCAACTTTGCTCCATCTGCAATAGGAGGGAGATACTTTTGTTTTTGCTCTTCATTTCCGCTCAGAAGGATCGGGTACATGCCGAGTCCAGTTCCACCAAGTGCAAGTGCAATTCCGCCGTCCACACGGCTCAGTTCTTCCATCAGAATAACAAGATCCATGACCTTACCACCGAATCCTTCATACTTTTCGGGAAGCAGAACACGGAACAGATCGGTCTGTGCCATCTGCTTAACAATATCCCATGGAAAGATTCCCTCTTCATCATATTTTTCTCGTACAGGTTTCATTTTTTCTTCGGCAAGTTGACGTGCAAGCGCTTTGATCTCCTGCTGCTCTTCAGTTAAGAAGTATTCCATAGAACCTCCGGAATTAACAATTTTTACCTAAATTAAATCGGGCTCATATTAGTCAAGTTATATGGAATGGAGCTTAATACTTATATATTTCAATATGTTTTCATTTTCTATATATGAATGGAATGATGAATCTGTTTATATACTCTTAAAAAGAGACGCACAAAAGTACGTCTATCAATTTATTAAAGTGACTTGCTGAGATTATCTCATCAGAACCATTTTTTTGACTATTTCTTTTTTATCAGCAGTGAGTTTGTAGAAATAGATACCATTGCTTAAGGTCATACCATTCTCAACTTTGAGGTTCCACTTATAATTACAAGTAGTTCCTTTTTCATTGCTTTCCAGAATAAAGGTCTTCACCAACTGCCCCTTTATGTTATAGATTTTTAAATCAGCATTTTTTGTATTTGCAGGAATTGAAAAAGAGAATGTGGTAGATAGGGATGCAGGATTTGGATAATTTTGATTTAAAGCAAATTCGACTGTTTCCTGATCTGTTGTAGGAGGTTCTGGAGTAGGGATCGCTTTATCTAATAGATTTTTTGTAAGATTTTGAGAAACATATTTAAACTCATCAAAAGACCTTGGCTTGAACTTGCATTCTACAGAACCAGCTTTACCACCTTGTTCATCCAACTTGAGATAGCAATATCCTTCGTCAATATACGCATACAATGAATCCTCATAAGAAGGTGGATTATTGACCAACTCTTCAAATCTTGAAATGGCGGTTAAATAATCCTTTTCACTAATATAAGTATTAGTAACAGCTTTATATCTTGCAAGCTCTAAATTGGGAAACATATCATCATCTATATTTTCAAGATAATTGCGCAGTTCTTCATAATTTTCTCCTTCAAGTTTTTCTAGATGTGTTAATACGTTTATTGCTTCTTCAGCCGTCTTTGTTTCTGGATATTCTTCAATAACATTCTTCATTGTTAACTTTGCCTGTTCATAATTATCATTATAGGCATAAGACAGACCTTCATAAAACATCTGTTTATATGGAGATAACTCACCATCAAATATATATGCATCTGATGGAAAAAATCTATCGGGAGCTGAATTATGATCGGGATTAAAAGTATTATTTCTGCAATCAATTTGATCCATAGAATCTTCATAACCTGTACAAATCAACAAATATTTATCCCACGTACCTTCGTCATATTCATCGTCTTCTATGGTATTATTTTGATACCATTCATAATTTAAAAGTGGAAAGGCTGAATATGAACCGATTATTTCTGCACCATAATTATTACTAATAGTAGTGCTATACAATGCTACATTCGCCTCATTCATTGAAACAAGACCGTGAGTAGAATTATCAATGATATTACAAGCCCGAATTTTAGCCATTTGATTATAACAATCTATTCCACGCTTATTGTTGTTTTGTATTGTAGAATAATCTACAATGCTAATGCTATCAAAAGTTGGATAGTAAAATGATATGCCATTACCAGATCCATTTTCTATGGTACAACTATGAAGTTTTAATGGAGATTCGTAACTGATTATTGAGCCTGTAGTAACCCAAATAAGTCTACCAACAGAATTATGAAATCTTATAGATGAACAATTACTAAAAATGCTATACTCAATTTTTAAACTAGAGTTATAAGAAATAATTCCAATACCAGTTATTAAACACTGTTCTATTATATTATTTGGGTTAAAGTTACTAGGATCAGAATTTTCAAAAATAATTCCTTCCCAGCTAGATGCTCCATCAATAGGACAAATATTTACTGGATTATAATCTCCATGAATATTTAGTATAGAATTTTCTCCAGAAACAATGATTCTATCTCCTGGAATTCTCTCCTCTGCTCCATAATTAAGCGGAACTGGAGAAGTACTTCCACTTGCAGGATCATACCATGTTACGGGTGTGGAACCCTTAATTGAACTTCCTGGTCTTACTTCAAATTCGGAATTTGAATTTACTCGCAGAGTACTGTGGTTTAATAATAAAAGTTCACCGCCACCACCAAACAGGTTAATATGAGAACCATTATTAAATTTACATTCAGATCCATTTAAAATTAATTTACTAAATATATAAGCTTCACAATTATCAAATACTAATTCACCAGAGTTTACTGTAATATAAAAGTCTTGTGTGTTAAAATTACAATTTTGAATGGTCAGGCAAACATTTGGAGAAACAACAATATTATGATCCAATTCAGTATCGCTATTAATAACAGTATCTTCATAAAGCACTACGATTTGCTGATCTGGAGAATATGGAAATGGTTCATATCCACCAACCAGTTCTGTGTCAGGTAAATAATCTGCCATAAATAGTATCGGATCATGATTAGGATTATCTTCAACTTCGAGGACAGTTTTAATTTTAAAAACAAACTCGGTGCAATCAGGTGCGTTAATTACAGTGTGTTTAAAATCTTCATAATCAATAAATTCTGTTCTAAAGATGAAATCAGTATTATACCAGACACTACCATCTTGTGCAATAACAGTATAATTACCCTCATCACACCAATCAAAAAATCTTGCGAGTAGTTGTGCTTTATCTGATTGTATTAGTACATCTGAATCTTCTAAATTAAATACACCTTGTATTGCAATTTCCATATCATTAACTTCGGATTTTAGTCCACAATCAGGATTTATTACATAATCAATGTCATCTTGTACTCTATAACTGTGAAATAGTACATCTATAGGATAACCCTGTACATCATAGTACGTAAACTCACATTCTCTATACTCCATGATTGGTGTTGTTTCCAAATTAAATGTACCTAGAGTATACGGATATACAGGTTCAACAGCTTTACCTCCAGAACCACCCGTTTGTCCTGTTATTGGTTCATAAATAGTAAAATCATCAATTTCATCCATTTGAGTCATTGTTCCAATAATTTGAACATCTTCTACTAATGATTCAATGATTGACTTTGAGTCACCACTATTAAAAAAACTGTATATACCAAAAATGACATTTGCATAAGGTATAAGAGCAGGCAAACCTGTAGATTGTATATCATCAGCCAATGACGATGAAGCAGCAATCATTGGGTCCAAAAATGTACCTGTATAATTCCAGAACCAAGGCACTTCAAGGTTGACAACATCATCAAAATTATCTAACCAATCTCCAGCTTCTGACCAATGTGAATTAATTTTTTTTCCCAATTCAAAAGGATCAAATCCGTTCTCGCCGGAAGAAGATATTTCATCAGAAACAAAATCGAGATTAATGCTATATTCACTATATCCTTTCAAATGAAAAGCTAAATAACCATCACCATAATCACGGTCAATTGGATCATACATTATATCATAGTCTGCATAATACCATGATTTATTACCTTGCTCAATCGGTTTACAGTAAGTATTATCGCTTTCTTCATTCCGTTTATCTGCTGCTCTCAAATAATTATTTTCAGAAGCATGTGCTAATAATGCTACATCATTATCCTTATATTCTGCATTCATTAGAGTAGCAGTCCAATTTTCTAAAGGATCCAGGTAGCAAAAAGCTCTTACAACACTTGAATATCTGTTATAAAGTGCAAAAAAAGGAATAGTAGAACTATACCCATATGGATCACCTAAATTTACAGCCAACAATTCCCAGCCATCATCAGGTTTAAAATTAGAATCATCTTCATGAGCAATATGTGTAAGATGATCTGGATCCACCATATAAAAGGGGGACTTAACAGGATACTCTCCCATATTACCTTCGTAATATAACACATACCATTCTGATCTCCAATCTCCATTTGAACACTCTTCGTGAGGATAATCCCAGTCAATTTCAGGATCATATGCTTCGACATGAGAAGCAAATATGAGGAAGGACATAAAGACCATTAATACCAGCAAGAATTTCATACCTTTTACTCCTCTTGAGTAAAAAAATTCGTTTTTTCTTTTCACCGAAAATTTTCGGATTTTTTCTTTTTTTAACATCTTGACTCCTTTCGTCATTTTAAACACAAAGAAACACAATTGAAAATCAACGTTAGTTTCTATGTGTCATTTCTTTAAATTTTCTCAAATATTAGATTTTCTTTTCCATCATCCTCTTCTTTATACGTAAAGAACTCATCCAATTCTCTGTAGAAGAGTCCGCTTAATGTTGAGATATACACCTTACCGTTAAATTCATTAATAGAAGTAATCTCATTTCCTTCTAAGCCCCAATTATCTAATTCTTTAACTTCTCCGGAAACAAAATCTATTTCATGAATATCATCATCCCTGTGACAACACAATTTCCCAGAAACTTCAAAGAAACTTATCCGTCCTGTAAAATGAGCATACTCTTCCCAATTTTCCCCAAGATCGTTAGAATAATAGAGAAAGTAACTTGTAGTGAAAGCATATAAGGTGTCTTGATAACTAAAAAACTCTAAACAAGAAGGAACATCCATTTCATGATAATCTCCCGTAGAATAAACAAGATATGGAGCAGTACAGTTAGTAGCCACGAAAAATCTATTATTAAAGGATTTTATATCATTCATACACAAATAACCAGGATAAAAATTATAGTTTTGTATTGAATCAATTCTTATACCAGACGAGGAATCATCAAAATCATAATTTACTAAACAAAAAAACGTTCCATCGGTATCAAGAATAACTGTCAGGAATTGTTTTTGTTCATTTAAAGCACCAATTGGTGTCCTAAAATTCCATAATAATTCTATATGTGCCTCAGATGAATAAATACTATCAATATCTTTAATATCAATATATTCATAACCATAAGATTTCGAAACAGGGTCTTCATTTAATTTTAAGATAATTGCAGTTAAATTCTCATTTGAATATGCAGTAATCGAATCTGATATAGCGGGTTTATAATTCATAGATAAAGGTTCAAATCCATACTGATTATCATAGACCTTTGTTGGTTCTTCTTCATTAGACTCAAGTCTAAAAAAATTAAAAAGAGTACTGATGTACAATCTACTGTTATCAGTTGTTTTATAACAATTTAAAATAATCTTATCAGTAGCATACAATTTTACCACGAGTTTCCATGAGGGTTCCACAACAACTTCTGTCGTAGTTTTTGAGCAGCTTACACACAATAAAGCTACAAGGATGCTTGTTATTACAATCAGGTTAAATATAAGCTTCTTCATATTATCCTTTCATTTCTTTAAATTTTCTCAAATGTTAAATTTCCTTTTCCTTTATCCTCTTCTTTGTAAGTAAAGAACTCATCAACATCTCTGTAGAAGAGTCCACTTAATGTTGTGATATATACCTTGTCATTGAACTCATTGATAGAAGTAATTTCATTCCCTTCTAAGCCCCAATTATCCAGTTCTCTAACCTCTCCATTATCAAAATTTATTTCATGAATATCATCATCTCTATGGCAACACAATTTACCGGCAACCTCAAAAAAACTGACCCAACCTGAAAAGTGAGCATATAATTCCCAGTTTTCACCAAGATCGTTAGAAAAATATAAGTCATAGCTTGTAGTAAAAGCATATAAGGTATCTTGATAATTGAGAAACTCTAAGCAGGAAGGAACATCCATTGCATGATAATCTCCTGTAGGATAAACAAGATATGGATAAGTAATGCCATAAGTTCCTACGAAAAATCTATTACCAAATGATTTAATATATGTGGTAGGCAAATGATAAGAGTAGAAATTAATGACTTGTGTTGATGTGATTTCAATGCCAGAATAGGAATCATCAAATTCATAATCAATTAGACAAAAACGCGCACCATAATTTTTACTATTGCCGCTATTCATGATAACAGTTAAAAATTGATTTTGGTTATTAAAAGCACCAACAGGTTTCCTAAAACTATTAATTGCTAATTCCGCTGAATCATAAAGGGTGCTATCAATATTATGAATATAGACATATTCATAACCATAAGATTTCGCATTAGGATCTTCGTTTAATTTAAAAATAATAGCAGTTAAATTCTCATTGGAATAGGCAGAAATATAATCAGAAATAACGGGCTTATAATTCATTGATAATGGATTAAAACCATAATCGTTATTATAGACCTTCAATGGCTCATCTTCACCAGAATTGATTTTCCAAAATTTATAAAGCGTAGATAGGAAAAATTTGTTTTCTTCAGAAACATTACCATTAAGGATTATTTTATTAGCCCCATCCAATTCCTCCACTAATTTCCACGAAGGTTCCTCTATAACAGCTTCAGTTATTGTACAACTGCCGAGAAAAGCAAATACAGCAATAACTACAAACACAATGGTTAGTTTTGATAATACTTTTTTCTTTAATAATATACTTTTGTGCATCATATTAAATAACCATAATTATTATTTTAAATAATTTTCTAATGTTTAAGTTTGTCAAATAATTCTTAATATTTTTTTAAAAGTTAAACTTACCTTTTCTTATTTGTAACTTCTTTGTATTTATTAGCAGTAGGGTTATCTCACAAGATGACCGATTTCTGTTTGTACAGAAAACAAATCCAATAGTTCGGACGGTTCGGGGAACAGTCCCTACATTACTTTTCTATATTAAGGATAATGAAGCTCTTTTTGAAAAGGAAATTGAATTAAGGAGTTATTTATAGGAAAATAAAAAATGAAATAATCTTCTTTTTTGCATTTTGGGAAATATACTCTACCACTTATTATTTGATTCGGCCCTAAACTTGTCTTTCGTAGAGTTGTTGATTTCCATTTATCTCTTATGTTATTAAGTCCTTTTATTTTAACCTTATGTCTTTTATCCATTTCTTGATTTCTTATTCTATCTTCCTCGCTTTGTCGTTGTTCTTCTTTCATTTCTTCTCGAGTTTTTTTCTTTCCAAAATTGGCAATAAAACCTAAAAAGTTTAAAAATCCTACTGATGCTTCCCTCAATTTATATCCAGCATAACTAGCATCTTCCCGCGATATTTCTTTTTCAATTTCTAATATTTTTTCTTCAGGATCGATAGCATAGATTTTCTTATCCTCAATAGTATAAGTTGAATCTTCTAGTTTAATATATGGAGTATAGTAAAATTGGCTTGGAACAATCATTATTGTATCGTTTTTTTGATTAGCAATTTCTATATAAAATATCAAATGTTTTCTATCTGCTTCCTCAAAGGCAATAGCAACGGCAATTTCTTTGTCATTATAACTAACTACTTCTTTTCCTAAGTGCCAATGTATTTCTTTTGATATTGGATGTAACCGAATAATTGGTCTTGGTCTTGGTGCACATGAAAGTAATATAATGCAAATAAAAGGTACAATAAACAATAATTTCTTCATCTTTTCATCAAATCCTTTTATTTTTCTCAATAGAATTAAGTGACTGAATCCTGCTTGTAAAAAGTACTATATTTCATATCTCTGCTCTCTGATTAGTTGTTAGTATTTCTAATAGGGCAATTTTTCTTTGACAAATAAACAATAATATGAAAAATTGCAATTATTACTTGAATCTACGAAATCAAAAATAAATTAACTCGGTAGTTGCTAAAAGAAAGTTGATGTAAAAAATGAAAGTATGGATCTAAGAATAGGTTATATGAAGAATGTTAATGTCAAAATTAGGCAACCGGCTTTTGTCAGAGAGTTACTCAACTTTTTGGCTGGGATTATCTCCTTTTCTGCCAGCGGATTATGCGAGGTAACTATTATATTAACTTCAAATTATTAAGTAGTACACATGAAAAATCCTATTATAGGAGGAATAAAAATGTTAAAACCGATTAGGAATCACAATTTTTCAGCGAAAAAGATATTAACCGTAGTATCAATTCTATTTATATTTATTACAATGAATCTTTACGGAAATTTTGTAGATATTAAGAAAGCTGAAGAAGTTGCTTGTAATTGGTATCAACATTGGGTGCCATATCAGATTGATAGCTTTAATGTCAAAGACGTCTTTATAGAAGAGTATAACGATCATCCAAGTTTCTATATTTTTACATTTGAACCTGATGGCTTTGTAATTGTATCTGCAGATGATGCTGCGATTCCGATTCTTGGATACTCTTTTAGATCTGAAACAAAAGAAAACATTACTCATCCGCCGCTGGCGGATTGGATGGATAATTATCATCAACAGATTGATTATATAATTAATCAAAATATTGATAACAATGAAACTATTGGTCTTTGGCAGAATATTCTGGAAAAGGATTTTACATCTTTTGGTAAAGGAAGAGATGTGTTACCATTATTATCAACTACCTGGAACCAGAATTGGCCATATAATGAGCTTTGTCCTGCCGATGCTTCCGGTTCAGGTGGACATGTCTATGCAGGATGTGTAGCTACTGCTATGGGGCAAGTTATGAAATATCATAACCATCCGAGTCCTGGTGTAAGTTTACATAGTTACATTCATCCTACTTATGGAAATTTATCTGCTGATTTCAGTACAACAAACTACGATTGGATGAATATGCCGGATGATATTAGTTCAAGCAATACACCTATTGCAACACTTCTTTATCATTCTGGTGTAGCAGTTGAAATGAATTATGGACCTAGTGGTTCTGGGGCAAGTACCACTTTTGCACTGATCGCCTTAAGAACATATTTCAATTATGATAATTCATTACAACTTGTTTATAAAATGGATTATTCGGTTTTGGACTGGGAAAATTTATTAAAGTACGAACTTGATAATAGCCGACCAATGCTATACGCAGGCGTAAATCCTTCAAGTGGAGCCGGACATGCTTTTGTATGTGATGGATATCAAAGTACAAACTATTTCCATTTTAACTGGGGATGGTCCGGTTCTTACGATGGATATTATTATCTGAATAATTTAAATCCTGGATTAACCCATAATTATACAAACGATCAACAAGCAATTATCGGTGCTGTACCAAACACATCTTCTTATGTGTATCCTCTCTTTAGTGGATTTGAATATACAAAATATGATTGGACTATAATAGATAATGATGGAGATAGTAATAAATGGACACGCTACGGTGGACATCATACCGGCGTCAAATGTATAGGAGTGAATGCGAATCCTCTGGGAAGCGATGACTGGCTTATCACAAGACAATTGGGCTTATCGGACGATTCGGCGATCAATTTTTCCTTTTGGGCACGCTCATGGAGCTCAACATATCAAGATTTTAATGTAAAACTCTCTACAACCGGTAACAATATAAGTGATTTCACAACAACTTTACAATCAGTAAGTGGGGCTCCTGTTGCCTGGACAGAATACGATTATGACCTTAGTTCTTATGCCGGACAAAATATTTATCTTGCTGTTCAGTGTGTAAGTGCTAATATCTCATACTTAATGGCAGACGATTTTGCTGTAACAGTTAACTGTTATCCGGTAGCGGATGCCGGCATAGATACGACAGCAAATATGGGAGTCTTAGTAACATTAGATGGTTCGGATTCATATGATCCGTATGGTGGAAGTATAAATTATAATTGGAGTGCTCCTGCAGGGATCATACTTTCGGATTCCACGATAGTAAATCCAACATTTACAACTCCCACAGTTGGCGATTCCACGAATTATGCATTTGCATTAATAGTTGATGATGGGCTTCTTTATTCTGAACCGGATACAATTGTAGTTACTGTTATTCCATTTGGCATAGACGATGATATTCTTTACCCGCTATCTACATATATTAGTGAAAACTATCCCAATCCATTTAATCAAGCAACCACGATCAAGTATGCTCTTAAAGTGAATTCGGAGATTTCTATTGAGATTTATAATATCAAAGGGCAGAAAATAAGAACTCTTATTGATTCTAAAATGCAATCTGGTTCTCATAGTATATTTTGGGATGGGAAAGACGAAAAAGGACAAGCTGTTCCAAGCGGGATGTATTTCAGTAAGATGACCACTAGAGGTGAATCCTCTGTATGTGGAGCAAACGAGAATTACAATAAAGTGCGCAAGATGATATTGCTGAGATAGTGACATAATTAATTCCTTAGTGAAAAGGTTACTCGCAGACTGGACTTCACAACGGATTTATCCGTGGTGGAGTTCAGAATGCACAATCACACAACCCGAATCTAAAGTTTTTCTCGACTCGAACTTCCGTCCTGTTGTTCTGAACTCGAGGACTTCGTCTCTCAAGTCCAGTCCAGCCAATTTTTCGGTGAGAGACTCGCCAACTCCAAACTGTTTTAACTCCATATCATCTCGAAAAAATTAGTGCTCCAACTTTACTAATGTATTCTTCATGATCTTCCTCGGATTGAGGATAAAATAAATTGTGATCTCTTTAGTGTTGTGTTTTTTATTTGTCGGAAAGTAATTCAGTATGATTATTTAACATCCATTCTTTGACCTCATTATGATATTTTTGTACGAAATCAAGTAGTTCATCTGCTTCTTTCTCTGAAATTGATCCTGCATAATCATAAGATGATGTATTGCGTTTGACCCGACATGAATCAAGGTAAGCGGCTTCTTTGTTTTTATTGGATCCCAAAATTTCTGTAATTGACTGTATTGTGTAATAGTGATTTGATTTTCGTTCTGCCATATATCCGGAGGAATAGAGTAAAATTGTGCATAATTTTAAAGTAGCATTATATGCTATATTGAAGATCCAGTCCGGATGAGTATTTTCTTTTGCAGAATTAATATCTCTCTCAACAAGTTTGAATAAATTTTCAATTTCATTACGATTTGTAGAATGCTTCTTAAGCCAACTATTCAATTCCCATTGTTTCAAGGTCATTTTTTTCACCTAATATAAAATTTATTGGGGAATTTAGCACCGAAGTAACAAAATGCTCATTTGCATTTTTTCTTTTTATAAATTCATTTTTTGAAAGGAGAAAATAATTAATTTCTCTTCCTATTATATCCGAAGCATTTTTTAAACTGAAGGATAAATCTTGTGCAGTTATATCCCCAATGACAAACAAGTCGATGTCACTTTCCGAATCGAGAGTGCCCGATGAATAAGAACCGAAAATGAACGCACAAATAATGTTTTTATCAGTGAGGGCTTGAGATAATAATTGTTGTAACCCATTGGTTTTTTGCACAATATCATGAATAGGTTTATACAAGGGGTGCAAAGTATTGGCCTTATAATAAGTACGATTTCTCGATTTCCGTACAATTAATAGATCTAAAGATGTTAGTTTGTCTACTTCCTGTTTGATAGTTCCAACACTTAAATTGATTCTTCTTTGTATTTCTCTGAAATGCAACTCTTCATTATTAATACCAAAAAAAAGTGCAAAAATTTTAGCTCTAGTTTTTGAGGATAAGATTTTAGCTAATTGATCCATAATGTTCGGTTAAACAGAACAACCGTTCGGTCAAACCGAACAAATATGATCGTGTTGGGTTTCGCAGATAAATAATTATTCTTTTCATTATGTTTTATATCCATAATATCACGGATTTTCAGTCAATTTATTTATAGTACTTTTTCGTAAATCCTGTAATCCATTCTCCTCTTTTTATGAATATTGATTTGATCCCCCCTGTAAGTAAGCCTAAACCATATGCAACAACTTGTGTGAGTAAAGTAATTACTGAAAGAGCACCGACATATAAAGAATGATTTTTAGCAGTTGATTGGATGAAAGCAAAGATCAAGATCAGGACCAAAAGAGCGCTTTCAGCGAGGAAAATATTTTTCATGATGGGAAAGAATAATAAGAGAATTATTGAAATCGCATAAAAGAGAAGAGCAACAGCCGGCAATGTATGTATCGGCTTCAACATTTTAGAGTCGATTCTGCCAAGATTTATTCGCGTAACCCCCCAATTAAATATCTGCTTGAAAAATTTTTTCAGATTTGTTCTTCGTTTATGATATACTATAACATCAGATAGGAATCTAACTTTGAAACCTGCATTATAAATCCTGTTTGAAAAGTCCATGTCCTGCCCGTGCCGGAGGGCATTCATCCCACCTATTTTTTCATAGACTTTTCTCTTTATGCCCATATTGAAGCTGCGTGGATAGTATTTTGCGAGTTGTTTTCCTTTTGTACCTCGTGTGCCACCGGTTCCAATAAAAGAAGTCATAGAATAGTTGATAGCTTTGAGAAAAGGTGAAAAACTCTCATGACAGGTGTCGGGACCGCCGAAGGCATCAAAATCATCAATTTTAAGATTACGAGTGAGGTTTTCGATATAGTTATTTGGTACAGTGCAGTCCGAATCTATAAAAACAAATATATCGCCATTTGCATTTTCCATGCCAAAATTGCGCGCTGCACCTGGACCTTTATTTTGTTGAAATAAGTAATGTAATGTAAGATTTGATTTGTGTAATTTGACAACTTCTCTTGTAGAATCTGTCGAACCATCATCAACTACGATCACCTCAAAATTCTTAGCAGTCTGCCTGTCAAATGAAGAAAGGAATTCCTCGATTTCGTCAGCCCGATTATAAGCAGGAACGATAATCGAAATTAACGGAGGAGGAGTCATTCAGTCTCCCTTTTTCCGTTTTCCTTCTTCCGCAAAATGGTAATGATAGCCACTGCGATCAAGCAAAGGAAAGCAAAGATATGCGCTATAAGTGAAACTGTATAATACTTCTTGAAAACTTCAGGATTGAATTCAAAAAGAATTTCATGTTCGCCGGGTGAGTCGATATAAATAGATCGAAGCACGTGATCGGTCTTATAGATTGGCACTTCTTTGCCGTCAACATAAGCTTTCCAGCCACCCTTTGGCGGATAGTATATTTCTGAAGCAACGAATAATGTTGGCTTATCGGTATAGATTTCATACTTCATTGTATTGAAGGATTGAATTGTGCGGATATAGGATGAATCGGGTTTTTCAACGGGGAAAAGGAACTCTTCTTCCAGAATTGCAGTTTGAGATGGATCGAAATCTGGTTCGTTCAATTCATCAAAGCGTTTTTCACGATCTTCAACAGTAATTACTTCGTCTACAAACCATGCAGGCTGAGGATCATATTTCGCTTTGTAAACAAGCAGCTTATTTTGCTGATCATAATAAAAGGGTTCAAGATGATCCTGTGGAAGCTGTGAAGAGGAGATGATGTATTTCGTGTTCAGCATTTTAAGAATATTCCAGTTGATCGGAACTTGCGGATCAGCACCCTTGAAAATGCAATTCTCAACGATGTCCTGATAAATTCTGAGTTTTGCAGCATTATAACCACCGATGGAATTGTGATAATATGACCAGTCATTGTTGTTGAAGGGATTTTCAGTGATAGGAAATACACGATAATAGGATGTGTCTCTTAGAATCGCTTTATTGGCTGGTTTCAGTTTGAAATGTTGTTTTTCAAGTTTTATAGGATCGTAAAGTTCGCCTTCTGCTTTTTTCACGTATGGGATGAGATCGATCAGCAAAATGATAATGACAGCTCCAATAAAAATATATTTTCGAATTACTTTATGAACGAAAAGGAGAACAATTGCTGCGGTAAGAACTGCGAATAATATCATACGTAATGCATCTGTTTGCAGCATATCCAATCGAGCTTGTTTTATCAATGTTAAAACCTGCGGATCAAACTGGGAGGCGTCCGAAGCTTTTTCAAGCGGAAAAGACGAGCCAAAAATGAGAACTATCAGTCCAATGAGAATAAGCACTCCACCTACACTGATTACAATATTTTGAACTTTTTTTATGTGTTCCTTTGTGATTTTTAGAATATGCTTGAATCCAAATGCTGCCCAGATAACCAGTATGAACTGCATTACAACCAGTATCATCGAAGGCACTCGAAATTTATTGAAGAATGGAATATACTGGAAAAATATCGAGTACAGGAATGGTAAATGCCGTCCAAAAGAAAGGAACATCGCAAGCAAAAACAAACCAAGTAGAACTTTGATGACCCCTTTTTTAAAGGAAAGGATCAAACCGATCATCGCGAAGAAAAAGAGAACAACGCCGAAGTAATCATAAGCTTGAGTGAATGGCATGTGTCCCCAATAAGTAGGAAGATTTTTATTGTGCCACTGCTCAACTTTTGTGCCGGTATAGAGTTCGTTAGAAGTCCCACCGAAGAAACGTGGCATCACAAATGTCAGCAACTCCGCCGGATGCATAGACCATCCTGTTGCGTAATCCATATCCAACCCGGTTGATTCTTTTTCACCTGTGCCGCCACGAATGGAATAAGGAGTATATTCATTCATAACAAATAGGGGTTGAGCAACCATTGCAGTAATGAGCAGCGAACCACCGACAATGAGAATAATCTTTAAAATAAAACGCTTGGTCACCTTGTCGATCAGCATTTTTATGAGATAATATAATCCCACAAAAAACAATATCATGATCTGGTAGAAGATAATTTGATAGTGTTGAGTTCTGATCTGCACAGAAAATGCAAAGACAAATCCAAAGAACCACAACAGATTTTTTTTATTGAGAAAACTCAGGAAGAAGAAAGTGACTATCGGCATATACATTATTGGTCTGAATTTCGCGAAATGTCCAATATTCAGTAGTGACATAAAATGCGGAATAAAGATAAATCCCAGTCCTCCAAATACTGATTCCCAGAATCCAAGTTTAAAAAATCTCAGCAGGTAAAACATCCCGATAAAACCGACGAGATAGATCCAGATGTTTACATATAATAATTTACCCAATACGTTATTTAAAATTGAATCAAAAGAAAACGCCTTTCCATTCAAACGGTGATAGATTGGCATTCCAGAAAATACCGGAGGATTCCAATAAACGGTTTTTCCTGTTTCTTTTTGATATTCAGTTCGCTGATGTGTTGAGCCATTTGAACCGATTACATCAACACCGCCGGGACGTAATCCTTGAAACGCCAGCGGATATAAAACAATTAGCAATAGAATAAAGACTACTGCAAATGTTATCAGGTTTTTTTGGTAATCTTTTATTCTTAATGTAGGTTTTTTTTCTGTAATTTCTTGTTCGTTTTTAATTTCTTTTTTAATTTTTTTTGCCATTTATACATCCCGGTTAATTGGTAATCGGTTTCCAATTTACCAGTTTGACCAATTCAAATATAGTGTTTTTTTAGTTTTTTTAGAACAAATTTCTTAACCTTTATGACAATTTCATAAGCTTTATTTGCTTTTTCCAATTCAGGAATATAAAAATCATCTGGATAATGAAACCCAGTAGCATACTTTGTCAAAGTAGCAGATTCTTTCAAAGATTGAAAATCAGGATCCGCTTTTATACAAAGATTCAATATTACTCCAATATTATGAGTCTATGGAAATTCAATCTGATTTGCGACTAAGAAAACTTTTAAATATTTTTCTACTGATTGTTGGGCGTGAAAACATATTCCATCTGTTACTGGATTTTCTGAATGAAACTCATTTTCAATCATTATTAAATCATTATTTGCTTTTAACAGCCATTTATTTATTAATTCTTTCAGTCTTTCTTCCATAATATCCGTCCTTGTTCTAACGCAGTCTTAATTATTGTTCCAACTATATTTCTATACTTCTCGATATCTTCTTTGGTTTTAATGAAAAAATTAATATTGAGATTATTCTCAAAAAAGATAATAGCCATTTTATCTAATATATTATTCTTTTCTTTTCTATCTATTTTTCCCCTTATAATTGCCATTAAGTCAATATCGTTATCTTTGGTATAATTGCCTTCTGTATAAGAATCAAATAAAATAATTTGTTCGGCATCAATAACTTTTAGAATAATGTTTTTTGCTTTTTCAATATCTTTATTATAATACATTTTTTTATCTCTAATTATTTTTTAGTTCTTACTAAATTTTTCTCCATTTTCTTGGATTTCTCCATTTTTTCCAACTTTGTTTTATCCGTAAAATCTCAATCTGTTCATAAAAATTCATGGGATACAAAATAAATGGAAATGAAATTATTATAGCAACTTTTATTAAAATTCTGGGCAAAATATTTAATTTTGCAGTCAGAGTTGATAGAAAGAATAAAGCAATTGCTAAAACGAACATCTTTAGAAGTTTCATATTCTCATAGGGGATTTTATAAAAACGGTTTGATACAAAATATGTTACGAAGTAAAGAGCAACAAAAGAAATAATCGTGGCAATCGCAGCTCCTATCATCTTATATTTTGGGATAAGAATAAAATTTAATCCAATATTCAAAATCGCTGCTCCAATTGTGCTATAAGCGATATATTTTGTTTTCCTTTTAAGATTTAATCCTAGAGAAGCTACATATCTGGCACCACTAAATATATAAGCAAGAACAATATAAGGCACAACCTGATACGCAACCCAGTAATCAGGATTTAAAGCAAGCAGTTTAATGATTTCTTTACTAAAGAATGCCAAACCAAGTCCAGCCCAGAAAAGAACAAAAACAAAATAGGTTTGCATCTTGCTATAATACCTTTTATCCCCTTTTTGCCCATACATTTTATAAGCAATTGGAATCAATGCTAAGGAAAAAGATTGTATAAGAAATACATTCAAAACACCAGCAACCTTATAACCAAGACTATATAGGCCAACTTCCTTATAATCAATTAAAAGTTTTAGGATATATCTATCACCCATATTAAGCAACATTCCTGCCAAAGAAGCGAATATCAAAGGAAATCCAAAAGTAAGTGCAGCCCTTAGAATTTTAGAATCAAATTTGGGAATCATTTCGGAAATCATACTTGGGAATAGAATAATAAATAGCAAACCATCCCCGATTAGATATGAATACAAGATGCCTTTTACGCCTATCTTTGCAAACGCAACAAAATAGATATTGAATCCTAAAATAATGGCTATTTTAATTATATTTGCAGTTGCATAAAATACAGATTTTTCTTTAGCTCGTAATACACTAAGAAATAGGTTATTTATAATTCTCAAGAAAATAATATAAAAACAAAGTCTAAAATAGATATCAAATTCAGATGTCTTGGAAAACAACGAAGATAGTTCTGGCACAAAATTTTGCCCAATTAAATTAAGCAACAAACCAATACTAAATAAAAATATAAATAAGGTAAATAAAGTTGATTTGCTTTTCTCTTTAAAACCTTCTAAATCGTGAAATCTGAGAAATGCTTGCGATTGTCCCAGAATAAATACCTGAGTAAGAATCATTATTGTAATTTCCAGAATTCCAAGTATGCCATATTCAGATACTGTTATATGCTTTGTGTATAAAGGTAAAAGAACAATGCCAATTAGTTTCGTGGCAATGTTGCCAAGACTGTAAATGGCTGAATGTTTTAAAATATTTTTTATTTTATTTAGCATTAGTCAATTTATATTTAGTCCATAGAATTTCTGAAAAAATATTCTAAATTTATTATTTGCCATATTAATTTTGAATTATCTTTTTTTGTGTAATAATGTTCATTTAATAGAGTTTTTATTCCACTTCCTTTGAAAATTCCACGTGATAATGTGCGTTTATCAAGAATTATATGTTCTATATTTTCTCTTAATTCATTTCTAAACCATCTCTTATGGTCTACATAATTCGGATGATCCAGCAATCCTAATTTTTGAATAATTTTGTTGATAGGTGTTTTTTTTAGTTCTTTAATAATTTTTCTTTCAAATGTTTTGAATTTCAATCTAAATTCAGAAGCATTCAAAGGCAAACCTGTTCCCTCTCTTGGAATTGAAGCAAGTTTTGGAAACATTCTATTAAAAGTGTTTCTATAAATAAATTGATTTTTTCTTAATTCAACGGGAAGTTTATAAGAAAATTCTATTAAGTCATTATCATAAGAAGGCATTCTAGTTTCAAAAAATAAATTGTTCATAATATTACCACCCAAAGTTCTTTGAGGTGGACCCGTTTGTCAAGACAAAAATAGGCGTTATATAAGTGTGATTTTCCATAATTATTTTAGTCCCATATTATAATTACTGATGACCTGATCCGACAGCTTGCTGGCGGAGTTGGGCAT
>Ga0265595_1000979_pt1 | contig 23577 bp, 18 predicted proteins | sample saktaG_15_FD_190148 | JGI IMG/M metagenome (GOLD analysis project Ga0265595, IMG submission 190148) | Saline water microbial communities from Sakinaw Lake, British Columbia, Canada - sak_2013_06_06_50m | ecosystem: Environmental > Aquatic > Non-marine Saline and Alkaline > Saline ...
CACGTTTCTTGAGCAGTTCTTGAATACGGGTAAGTGTCAGGTGCTCTTCCTTTATCCAACCCCGGATAACTTCAGCCAGGGGTTCGAGGATACCGGTTGTAAGTATATTAGTTTGAGTGCGCCCGACCGTATTCAGTTGCACCAGGCTCATCAGTTGCTCTTCTGTGGGCGCAGGCCCGGCACGCGATAAACCGCAGTCCGCCGCTGCATTCAGGTACTTCTTTACGGTATTGCGTGACAGCCCGGATAAACGGGATAACGGCCGTATGCCGCTTCCGGTCTGCCATATTCTGATTATCTCTTTTATCTCCAATCGGGAAAACTCCTTATACGCCATTGCCATCCCCTTTTTAGGTTTACGGCAATGGTAACTTATTTATTTCCCGGGTGGGTCAATGCAGGTGAAAATGGTGGGTCAAAGCTCGTGAAAAAAACGCTGTTTGCTGGGTCAATGCTGGTGGTTATTTACACGCCGACCAGATGTCCGTTCTGCTGATATTGAGTTACTCGTCGATTATGCGTTATTAAACAAAAGGCCAATTTAGTTTAATAACAGCAGAACCTATTTAGCTGCCATTTAATATGGATGTCAGGTAGTTTTGAAATAACCATTCCGGCAATTTGATCAATAGACAAAGTGACCGCTAGCTTCTAGTTCGAATCCGCAATGCCCCAGCTTTATTCTCCTCATACGTAACAATATCTGGTTGCGTATCACAGCCTTTTGGACATACAGCCAAGGCCTTTTCCAAAGCATGCCCCTGTTGGTTCTTTACATGTTCCTACGGTATTTGCCACCAACTTGGTATAGCGCACTCGTTATCTGTCCAAGCGAGGCAAAGCGGGCTGTTTCCATCATCTGCTCGAAGATGTTGCCGCCTGAAACCGCAACCTGCTGGAGCTTCTTGAGTGTCTCCTCAGCCCTGGCAGCATTACGCTTTTGGAAATCACGCAGGTTGTTAATCTGTTCCTGTTTCTCCTCACTGGTCGATCGTGAGAGCGGGATATCGAAGGGTATCAGGTTACCTTCCCTGGGATTAAGATATGTATTGACCCCGATAATCGGCAGCTCACCCGAGTGCTTGCGTTGCTCGTAAAGCATGGACTCATCCTGTATCTTGCCCCGCTGGTACTGGAGTTCCATAGCGCCCAGCACGCCGCCTCGCTTGGAGATGCGCTCAAATTCATCCAGTATGGCTTCCTCAACAAGGTCCGTTAATTGCTCAAGAATGTAGGAACCCTGCCAGACATTCTCGTTCTTGGTCAAGCCGAACTCCCTGGTGGTGATCAGTTGCACTGCCATTGCCCTGCGCACTGATTCTTCTGTCGGGGTAGTGATGGCTTCATCATAGGAGTTGGTATGCAGCGAGTTGCAGTTGTCGTAAAAAGCCAGCAGCGCCTGCAGGGTGGTTCGGATATCATTGAACTGGATCTCCTGCGCATGCAGCGAACGGCCGGAAGTCTGGATATGGTATTTCAGTTGCTGGCTGCGCTCGCTGCCCCCGTACTTCTCCCGCATAGCAATCGACCATATGCGCCTGGCCACCCTGCCGATTACCGCATACTCGGCATCCATGCCGTTTGAGAAAAAGAACGACAGGTTGGGGGCAAAAGAATCGATGGGGAAGCCGCGCGACAGGTAATATTCCACGTAGGTAAAGCCATTGGCCAACGTGAAGGCCAACTGCGAGATGGGGTTGGCGCCGGCCTCGGCGATATGGTAGCCGGAGATGGAAACCGAGTAGTAATTGCGCACGTTGTGCCTGATAAAGTATTCCTGGATATCGCCCATCATCTTGAGCGCGAACTCGATCGAGAAAATGCAACTGTTCTGCCCCTGATCCTCCTTGAGTATATCGGCCTGCACGGTGCCCCTAACCACCGATAGAGTCTGCGCCCTGATGCGCGCGTGTTCATCCGGTGTGGGCAGCCTGCCGTTCTCCTGTGTGAACCTGTCCACCTGCTGATCTATGGCCGCGTTGAGGAAAAAGGCCAGCATGACCGGTGCCGGCCCGTTGATGGTCATGGAAACTGAGGTATTGGGCGAGCACAGGTCGAAGCCGGCGTACAGCTTTTTAATGTCATCCAGCGTACAGATGGACACCCCTGATTCACCCACCTTGCCGAATATATCAGGGCTTTCCTGTGGGTCCTCACCAAACAGAGTCACAGCATCAAAGGCGGTTGAAAGCCGCTTGGCCTCGTCGGTCTGAGAGAGGAAGTGGAAGCGAGTGTTGGTGCGAACCGGGCCGCCCTCCCCAGCAAACTGCCGTTTGGGCTCTTCCCCTTTGCGCCTGAAGGGGAAAACACCGGCCGTGTACGGATAGACGCCCGGCACGTTCTCCAGCATCAGGTACTTCAGCCTCTCGCCATGATCCTTGAGATCAGGCACTATTACGCGTGGTATATGCGTGCCGGCCAGTGTAGTTTCTGTCAGTTCAACTTTATATTCCTGGCCGCGCACCTTGTAACGGAAATAATCCCCGCCGTAGGAGCGGCGCAACTCATCCCAGCTGTCCAGGAGCCTGCGCGCTTCCGACTTCAGCTTATGCTGCAGTGTTGTGAGCTTCCTTTCAACCGCTTCGCGTGCATGCTCATCATCGATGTCTACCAGCGCTGCCTGCAGCTGCTGGATGCGCCTGGCAATGTCCGCCTGCTTCTGAACTGTCCTCTTATACTCACGGACGGTTTCGGCGATCTCCCCGAGGTAACGGATTCGGTCCGGAGGTATGATATGGCGGACAGAGCTGGTATGGGCCACCCGGTCCTCCGGGATCGTGCATGCAAAATCATGGCCGCTTTTCTTTTGAATGCACTCGAGGAGGCCTGAATATAGCCCGTTCACCCCTTCATCGTTATAACGTGCGGCGATCGTGCCGTAGACAGGCATCTTCTCCAGAGGCACATCAAACTTCTCGTGGGTCCTGCGCAACTGCCGCCTGACGTCACGCAACGCGTCCTCTGAGCCTTTCTTATCGTACTTGTTCAGCACCACGATATCGGCATAGTCGAGCATATCGATCTTCTCGAGCTGCGTAGGCGCGCCGTACTCGGAAGTCATTACGTACAGGCAGACATCGGAGATATCCACGATCGCCGTGTCTCCCTGGCCGATGCCCGCTGTTTCCACCAGCACCAGGTCGTAGCCCGCCGCTTTGACAACCGATATGGCATCGAGAATGACCTCGGGAAGTTCGGTCCTGGAGCCACGTGTGGCGAGCGAGCGCATGTAGACCCCGCTGCCGTAGACATAGTTCATGCGTATGCGATCTCCGAGAAGCGCTCCGCCGGTGCGGCGCTTGGATGGATCGGCTGACAGTACAGCCACGGTCTTATCAGGGTTATCGGCACGGAAGCGCAGCACCAGTTCATCAAGCAGTGAGCTCTTGCCGGACCCACCGGTACCCGTTATACCGATCACAGGCGCCGCATTTTCAGCGGCTTTTTCCTTCAGTAGGGCGCTGTACTTATGCCAGGGATCTACTCCCATCTCGGACAGTGTTATCATTCTCGCTACATGTTGCCAGTTGCTTGTTGCCAGCTGGCCCAGTTCAGGTATCGGGGCACCTTTCCTGGCTTTGTTATGCTGCGAGAAGATATTGATAGTGTGGAAATCGCAGCGCTGCAGCAGGTCATCGATCATGCCAACCAGCCCCATGTTGCGGCCATCTTCAGGGTCGTAAATCCGCTCGATGCCGTAATTCTGCAGCTCCCTGATCTCGTTGGGCCGTATCACACCGCCGCCACCACCGAATATGCGTATATGGGAGGCGCCAAGCTTGTCGAACATGTCCTTCATATACTTGAAGAACTCCATGTGCCCGCCTTGGTAAGAGGATATGGCCACTGCCTGCACATCCTCCTGGATGGCGGCCTCGACTATCTCTTCCACCGACCTGCTGTGTCCCAGGTGGATGACCTCAGCGCCGCCGGCCTGGATCAAGCGGCGCATGATGTTTATAGCCGCGTCATGGCCATCAAAGAGTGCCGTAGCAGTGACTACCCTCACCCTGGGCTTTAAGTCATAGCAGAATGTAGCTTTTGTCATTTTGACCTGCCCCCTTTATCGCTACCACTATGTGCTTCGTTGTTTTGGCCAGGGCCGTTTTTCTCCTCAGTTCCAGCCATTTTACTCTCATAACCACAGCCCTGCCTTAATGGGAAGCAGTATGGTTTCTTTCTGATAACAGATTCGTAATCATCAGGGATATCTAAATTCCTACTATTGATACACTACAAACACTCATGCCAGGAAAACCGCCGAGGTTATGGGTAAGACCGTATTCCGGATCCTTAATCTGTCGACTTTCACACTTACCTTGTAATTGTTTGTACATCTCGTACATCATTCTAAGCCCCGTCGCACCAATCGGATGACCAAAAGATTTCAGGCCGCCGTCAGGTTGAATTGGCTGCGCACCGTCAAGATTAAAACGACCGCTATCAATGTCCTCCCTCACTTTGCCCCTCGCACTAAATTGCAAATCTTCCATTGTTACAGCTTCCGTAATGGAGAAACAATCATGAACTTCCGCCATACTAATTTCATTACGTGGATCTTTGATGCCGGCCTCGTTATAGGCACGTATGGCGGCGTGGGTGGTTGTTTCTGTAAATGTTCCATCCCATTTAGTGAACTCAATCTCTTCGCCAGATGTTACACTAACCTGTATTGCTTTAATAAAGACAGGATCCTTTCTAAAACTTTTAGCTATGTCTGCACGACATACAATTGCTGCTGCCGCGCCATCGCTTACCCCACAGCAATCATAAAGACCAAGAGGCCATGCAACAATTGGTGCGTTAACGACTTGTTCCACGGTAACCGGTTTTCTAAGATGAGCCTTTGGGTTTAAAGAGCCGTTGTAATGACTCTTGGATGATACTTTCGCGAGCATGCTTTTGCCATCCTGCGGATTTATCCCATATTTGGCGAAATATCTTGTAGCCAGAAAAGCAAAAAGGCCAGGAGTGGTAAAATTCGGCATTTGCATATGATCCCTGGGAGCAGTTCCAATTTGTGGCAGGCCGCCAAATCCTGTATCTTTTAACTTCTCGACACCTATAGCTAACGCTATGTCACAAGCACCGGCAGCTACCGTATAGGCTGCACCTCTCAAAGCTTCAGAACCGGTAGCACAGAAATTCTCAACGCGTGTTATAGGGATATAGGGCAATCTTAAAGCGCGACCACAGGGAATAGATGAGTCCCCGAGTCCCACTCCGGGTTGGGCGTGACCATACCAGCACGCTTCAATATCTTTCTGAGGATTAATGTTAGCATCATCAATAGCTTCCTTAAATGCTTCAAATAATAGCTCGTCGCCACCAACATCCCAGCGCTCACCAAATCTGCTGCATCCCATGCCTATTATTGCGACTTTATCTTTAATACCCTTTATCATGTTAAATTACCTCCATTGATTTTCCTGTATATTTAAGAATGTGACGGAATTACTTTCCAATAGTAACCATGCACCCCACGTCCTTCATCGACATATTTACGGCGGAAGGTCATTTCAACTGACATTCCCACCTTGATATCCTCAAGATCGCAATCAGTGAAGTCAAACCAGTACCGACCTCCACCCTCAAAATCGATAATACCATAGATAGCCGGTGGGCAAAGACTTGGTGCGAGATTATCAGCCGTATAGCTGAACACACTGGCTTTCTTATCAGCAAAGCCGTATGGTTCCATTTGCCCAATAGCTCTACAATCCGGATTAACACAGATTTTACCGGCAGGATACTGAGGTGTGCCACAGCTTTTGCACCTGGAACCCTGGAGACCAAGTATTTTCTTTCGTTCTCTCCATAGTAATGAAAAGGCAGTATAAGGAATTGTTTCACCGCGCATGCCAATGTCAACAGTCATGCTGTTATGAAAGACACAATACTTTTCATAACTGGATAGATCCTTCCTCCTGGCTATGCTGCCTTTCACACCGACACTCGAACCCATTTGCAATATAGATTCGGTTACCCGCAAAAGTAATACATCACACCCATTTCCAAATCCAGCTACAAGTAATCTATCTCCCGGCTTTGCATCTTCAAGCGCTGCAACTAACATTATGAGAGGATGGGCAGCACCAGTTTCACCTATTTTATCTATCATAGTATCCTGTTTCTGCCCAGATACGGCATTCAGTTTCTCAGCTATTCTGGCATGCTCTGATGGATACGGACATGGGTATATCAGTTTGGTTATATCTTTTATCTCCAGATTGCATTTATTCAGCAAACCGGAAATTGCCTCCACAAGTATTTTGCTATAACCCTCATCACGAATAAATCTATCTTCCCAGGTGTGTTCGAATTTCTCGCCAACAGATTTCCATCGATCAGGAAAATCATAAGATATTGAGTGCTGGCATTCCAAAGTTGCAATGACTTTGTCTTTGCCGACCAGAAGAGCGGTAGCCCCATCGCCAAATAGATATTCTTGTGCGCTGCCTGGTTTGCCGATACGGCTGTCGGCTGCACAGACTAATATATTATTTAGCGAATCGGCTTTCACCGCATCTAATGCTGAAAGTAGCGCACTTGTGCCAGCTTTAGTACACGCAACAAAATCGCTGGTTCGAAGGTCCGATTTAACATTAAGCGCACTGGCTACAATTGTAGAATTTTGTCTCACCCCAAATGGTTGGGTAGTGGTGGCGAAAAAAACGCCTTCGATATCGTCTTTATCTATTAATCGCAAGCAATCAAGACCGGCACTCACCGCCATGCTGATACTATCCTCGTCAAAATTGGCCACGGCGTTTTCTCCCGGCCTCGGGAAATTACCGAGAAAACCTACGGCTCCCCAAATAGTGCTGCGATTCATACGGAAACGTGGAATATATGCACCAAACGATGTTATGCCTATCATATATTATTCCTCCTTACTTCATTCTTGGTAGACCCAGACCATACCAGGCAATAATGTTCCTTTGGATTTCGTTAGTGCCGCCCGGGATAGTCATTGCAAAGTGCATCTGAGATTTTGAAGACCATTTTCCACGCATTGGAGCCCATTTTGACGACTTAACCTGCGCCATGGGACCAATTATGTCCGCAACGACGGCGGCAAAGCGTTCGGCCAGCTCCGAGGCAAATATTTTCACCGCGGACGCGTCCATCAGAGCAAACTCGTTCTTATTTTGTAAGTCGACAATACGATAGGAAAGCATATGAGCAGCTTCTATTTCACAGGCTATTTGAGCTAATCTATTACGAACAACAGCATCCTGTGATAACAGTTGCCCATTCCTTGTTGTAGTATTGCAATACTTCACTATATCTTCTAAATCTCTTGTCATTATCATGACTGCTTCAATACCGGATCTTTCAAAACCAGCAAGCGTGTTTACCACTAGCCAACCCTCATTCTCGCTTCCCACCATATTAGCAGCAGGTACACGTACATTATCAAAAAAGGTCTCATTATATATGTTATTTCCATCCATAAAATGAATTGGCTTCACCGTAATTCCCGGCGTCTTCATATCGAGAAGAAGAAAGGTGAGATTGTGATGTTTCTTACCGGTTGGATCCGTTTTAAATACACCAAATCCCCAATCAGCTTTGTGTGCTCCAGTAGTCCATGTCTTCTGACCGTTGATTACGTACGAATCTCCTTCCTTAACAGCAGTTGAAGTTAACGCTGCAAGATCAGAGCCGGCATTCGGTTCGCTCCAAAGTTGACACCACATAACTTCAGAAGAAGCAATGGAAGGCAGAAAACGTTTTTTGATCTCGTCAGAACCTGTAGCAATCAGCGTTGGAGCCAGCATCTGTACACCAAACAGGTCGACACCGGGAATATCGTAATAACCCCTGGCCTCAGCAAGCATGACCCGGTCCATTATTGTGCCGGTGCCACCATATTCCTTTGGCCATCCCAATGCCAGCCAGCCACGCCTGGCGAATTCCCTGGCGCAACACATATTGAATTCCCAGCAGGCATCATCTTTATAGCTATTTTCAAGAGCGACAAAATCGGGAGGTTTGAGTTTTTCCAGATCTCTGCACACTCTGAAAAACTCTGCGCGTTTTTCCTTTTGTTCATCTGTAAATCGGAAATCCATGTGTATCTCCTCAACTCATTCCGTTTCATTCTTTGGATAGCACGTCTTCATAGTAATCGTATATGTGTAGCTCTACTGCAGCACATCAGCAAGCATGAATGGACTTTGATGATTAAGTTTTATTAATTGCCAGCGACGATGAATAAACTGTGAGTTTTCAATAGTCAGCATTATCTACTGGTATTTCTTCTATGACCGAATTGGCAGGTAGAAAATAAGAAAACGATCCTCCTTTTTAAACACAATTCATCAATTTAAGAGTGAATGACACCAGCAGTATTTATTAAATGTGTTTTCTAAATTAAACCCCTAAGTTTTCATATACCCGCTTGTTTCAGGCATTAAACTGGAAGTCACGTTCTTAATTGCAGCTGGGAATACGTAGGCACCTGTAGCCAAGGCGATGTCACACACATCGGCGGCCACCGTCCGAAGACCTAATCAATCCACTTTATGCCCAGTACAGCTTTAGGTTTTCGGCTTCATGATCTCCCGCAGTTCGCGCTTTAGAATTTTGCCAACTGCGCTGAGCGGCAGTTCTTCCATGAACTCAATTTTCTTAGGGACCTTGTAGGGCGCCGCTTTTTGTTTTATGGATTCCAGTATGCTGGCTCTGGTTACTTCGCTTTTCTCAACACCTGGCTTCAGAACCACCGCAGTGGCAACCATTTCTGCTCCCGGCCTGTTGGGATCGGGTATCCCGATGGTGGCTGCCATGGCCACGGCGGGGTGTTCACAGATTATATCATCGAGCTCGCGGGTAAAGACTTTGTACCCCGAGACGTTTACCATATCCTTCAATCTATCCACGACCCACACGTAGCCTTCCTCGTCCATGCGGACGATATCCCCGGTATAGAGCCATCCGTCTCTCAGAGCATGAGCCGTTTCTTCGGGCATGTTGTGATAACCCAGGAAAACCTGCGGACCTTTAACCACGAACTCGCCGGCTTCCCCTATAGGGACTATCTCATTTGTGCCCGGATCAATAATTTTGACCTCAAGATCCGGCAAGGGCAGGCCAGCCGAGCCTGCCTTCTTCTTGCCATACAAAGGTGATACCGCAGTAAGAGGACTGGTCTCGGTCATGCCCAGTGCCTCCACAACCTTTCCCTCTCCCACAACAGCTTCGAAATCTTTGAGATACTCCGGTGGAAAGGGCGCAGCGCCGGCCATTATCCATTTAACGTTTGAGAAGTCATGCTCTTTGAATGCGGGCTGCCTGCCGAGCTCGATGTAGATCGTCGGGACATTGCAGCAGGCTGCCGGCTTGTACCTATTTATCAGATTGATAAGGCCAGCCAGGTCGCGTGGGTTAGCCACCGCGATCTGAGTTTGCCCGAATGCCATGCCCCATACAGCTATGCCGGTTCCCGCTGCATGAAAAAGAGGAAAAACTGACAGCATTACCAATTCGCCCATCTTATAGTCAAACCATACGACCAGTTGCGTCATTTGATCCACCAAGTTTTTATGCGTTATCAAAGCCCCCTTAGAGGGTCCGGTGGTCCCACCCGTGTACTGCATTAATGCTATATCCCCAGGCTTAATTCTTACCAGCGGATCGTTGGATGGCATGTCTTTGAATATACCCAGGAAATGTACGAAGTTAATGCCGGGAACCGACGGCAGGGTGCCGGGTTCGGCTGGCTTATCGCCGGACAGAAAGTCGGCTATGCCTACCATGGCCACGCTCTTCACACCCGTCTTGGCGATGACGGCGCCCATGTTGCCCCACAGCAGGTCCATAGCCACCAGTAACTTGACCCCGGAGTTATTCAGCTGATATTCCAGCTCGCGCTGTGTCAGAAGAGGACTGACGCCGGAAGTAATACAGCCCACCTTGAGCGCACCAAGTAAGGCGATGTAATATGCCGGCACGTTGGGAAGGCTAACACCCACCACATCACCCCTTTTGAGACCCTGCTTGATCAGGAAATTGGCGAACTGGTTGGACATCTTGTCCAGTTCAGTGAAGGATATGGTCGTATCCGAATAATATATGGCTACCATATCTTTATACTTGGGTAGATTCTCACGGTAAATCTCGGGATAGGATTTATCGGGGTATTTAAGCTTGGCAGGAACATGTTTATCATAGAATCTCAGCCAGGGTTTGCTTGCATAGGGATTTTTCATTTTACTGCTACCTCCTCAAAGTATCTTTATAACAATTATAATTCACACATACTGCAAATCAATGTTCACATATTACTGCTTCCTCTGTCAGACAATACCTTGAACAGCTCGATCGCGCTATTAGCCGCCAATTCAGTCCCGATGCCAGTTTTACCCACGTCAGCAGAACAATAGTACAATCCTTTTATCGGGCTCACAGCAGATGGACGATGCTCATGAACCTGGTTTACTGTTTGACCAATGCCTATGATGCTTCCTCCTTCTCCAGCCCAGGCATCCAACCCAGTCAGGAGTCTCAAGATAATGGTGCAGGATTCTACCCTTGCATTGAGGATGTACCCTGTAGAAGTTATCCAGCAGAACTTTCTCCCATTTTTCCCAATCCTGACCCGCCGGGCTAGCAGCAACAAAAGAAACCCATTGTTTTCCTTTTGAAGCCCCTTCCCTATTTATTAAATTCCTTTTTGACCTCCTCATAAAGTAAAAATTTGTGTACCTTTCCCAGCGGGGTAAGAGGCAGGCTGTCTCTAAAAACAACTTGATCCGGCACCTTGTACTTGGCCAGGTGCTGCTTGGAGAATTCCCGTATTTCTTCTGCAGTTACTTCAGTTCCCGGCCTGGGGACAATATAGGCCCTTCCCTTTTCGCCGAGCACTTTATCCGGGTAGCCAACGACGGCTGCAAAAAGCACCTTGGGGTGTTTATGAAGAACGTCTTCGATCTCCGGAGGGAAGACATTTTCTCCGCCCCTGATGTACATTTCCCTTTTTCTGCCGAGGATGTGCAGGTACCCTTCAGGATCTATGAAGCCGATATCCTGGGAGTGCAGGTATCCCTCCTTATCAATGGCCTGTTTGTTCAGATCTGGTCTTTTGTAAAAGCCTTTCATGACGTTTTTACCGGCGATGCAGATTTCGCCTACTTGCCCATCGGGTAAGTCCTTTCCGTTATCGTCCTTGATTTTGATCTTAATCCCGGGCACCGGTTTGCCTATAGTATTGGCGATTTTGTCGATCGGGTCGGTTTTTCTGGTGAAAGTGACCAGCCCGGTGGATTCACTCAGGCCGTATCCTACGTGGACAATAATGCCCATCTTCTCTTTTATCTGGTAGACCAGTTCAGGCGGGACCGGCGCTGCGCCCACCATCCCAAGCCTTAGAGTAGATAGATCGTATTTATCAAAATCGGGATCCATGAGCATCAGGATATACTGCGTAGGGACCTGGCCGATATAAGTTATCTTTTCTTTACTGATAGCCTTGAGGACGTCAGCCGGAACGAACTGGTCCTGCATTACGAGCGTGCCGCCCACGTAAAACATGCTGGACAATGCCAACACCGTACCTCCCCCATGGTTATTGGGAAGGTCCATCAGCAGCCGGTCATTTTGCTCAATCCAGTTGAATTCCACATCGGCCTTGAGGTAGCTAGTGATATTATCGTGGGTGATTTCAGGACATTTCGGCGTGCCCGTAGTACCCGAAGTAAAAAGCATGAGGACTGTATCGTTATCCTGCACCTCACGTTTACGTTTATCTAGTTGTTTTTTCAATCCTGCTCCAGCCTTAATGAATTCCTCGTAGCTGACTGCGCCAGCTATCTTCTTAGCATTCTCTTCACCGCCAAGAACTACGATATGCTCTACTTTGGGCAACTCGGCCCGGATGGAATTGATGATATCGATGAAATTGGAGAACCCGAATGCACTTTCAGTTATAAGGACCGACGCATCGGAATGGTTGACGGTAAATGAGATCTCTGGGCCCATGAAGCGTATGGATAAAGGTACGACCACGGCGCCCACTTTTGCACAGGCCAGATAGCAGTAAGGGTATTCAGGGTGGTTGGGGAGCAAGGTTGCAACCTTGTCACCGCGTTTTACGCCCAGCGCCAGCAAACCCTGTGCTACCCTGTCTACCTGTCTGTTATACTCCGCATAGCTTACCCTTGTCTCATTGAATACAAGTGCCTCTTTAGCAGGAATTTCCTTTGCCCATCTTTCAAGCGGCTCGAATAATAACATTTTGCAAACCTCCTCTGAATATAAAATTTAATATCTCGACTGGGTTAAATTATTTTAGATCCGCCATTCATTTGATCATGACTAGCGGACCAGTTGTAAAATGTGTATGCACATAGCTGCCGCTTCGAAGCCGACAGCACCGCCACCATTTTCCGCAAGTGCAATCTTTGCCCCTTCTACCTGACGTTCACCGGCCTGGCCGCGAAGCTGGATAACCAGTTCATGAATCTGACCCAGTCCGGTGGCTCCTATTGGATGGCCTCGAGATTCTAATCCCCCCGACACATTGACAGGTATTTTACCGCCGAGTGTGGTAGCTCCCGATTCTGCAAATAATCCACCCTCGCCAAAGCGGCAAAGGCCAATAGCTTCGGTCATTTGAAGCTCACCGAATGCAGATGCATCATGAACTTCTACTATGTTAATGTCCTCAGGGCCGACGCTGGCAGTTTCGTATGCCTTTCTACTCAGGTAACAGGCTATATCGTCCGTGTCTGCCTCCAGGGGCCTATTGGTGCCGGATCCAAGTATTGATGCCAAGACTTTAATTGGCCTGGCGGAGGAGGCCTTGTTCAAAAACCCTTTTGAACATAATATTGCACACGCGGAGCCGTCCCCTATCGGCGCACACATTGATCGAGTAAGTGGCCAAGATATCATTTTATCCCTCAGCACATCCTCTACTGTCATTTCCTTTTGATACTGAGCGTAAGGATTCAATGCGCCATGATGATGGTTCTTAGATGAAATAATAGCTAGCTGCCTCTGTGTTGTACCATATTTGCGCATGTGTGCTCTGGCCAAGCCGCCATATACATCCATGAAACTGCTTTTTTCGGAACCGCCGGCGGGCCCTTTTGATAATGAATATTCGGGAGGAATTATCTCTTTGGCCACTTTCTGAAAAGCATCGAGCTGTGCCCCCACCTGATCCACATCTACGCCGGACATTATGGCCTGGAATGATTTTGCCTTATCCTCACTATATAGTTTCTCTGTTCCAATAGCCAGAGATACGTCAAAAAGACCGCTTGCGACGTCTTTCCAGGCTCCGTGAAAGGCAGTGGAGCCAGAGGCACAAGCATTCTCCACATTAATTATTGGAATAGTATCAATCCCAAGCGGACGTAGGGCCACCTGACCCCTTATTGAATTCTGGCCAGTGAAAATGCCCCATGAAAAATTGGAAAACCATGCTGATTGAATATTCTTCTTGGTGATTCCTGAATCCTGAAGTGCTTGCTCCAGACTTTCGCCTGTCAATGAGCTTATGCTTCTTTCAAGGTATCGCCCCATTTTTGTAGAACCGACACCGATAACAAAGACTTCCCTCATTTCTTCCTCTCTATGGTTAACAATCCAACATTGATCAGGCGCTACCTTCCCTTAAATTTGGGCGCCCTTTTTTCCAGGAACGATCTTACTCCCTCTTTGAAATCCTCATTTGCAATTCCAATAAGCAAGCTATTAAATTCATATTCCACATGTGAGGCAAGATCGGTAGCTACCAGACCTCTGTATAATGCTCTCTTAATTAGTTGAAGTGTAATAGGAGGTCCGTTGGCTATATTTTCTGCGAGATCTTTGGCGGTCTTGTGAAGCATCTCATCGGGCACAACTTTATTTACCAGGCCAATTCGCTCCGCTTCCTTGGCGTCAATGATATCCCCTGTGAATGCAAGCTCACAGGCCTTTCCAATTCCCACCAGCTTGGGCAAAAAGAAGGTCGAGCCTCCATCCGGCAGCCCGCGTCTTGCGAACAATTGCGAGAACCCGGCGTTAACTGAAGCTATCCTGATATCTGCAGCCGCGGCCAGAACCAGGCCTCCCCCTGCTGCCACTCCGTTAACTGCTGCAATAACAGGTTTTACAATGTTGCAAAATTGGAGAATGAATGCGTACCATGTCTCAGCAAAACGCGCCTTGTATTTAAGTGGCTGCATTTCCCATGATTTATCCTTTATCAAGTTCTCAAAAATGGAAATATCGGCTCCAGTACAAAATGCCTGTCCCTTACCAGTTATGATAAGCACGCGTATTTCGTCATCCTGATTTACTTCGTCTATTGACGATAGGAGCTCGCTTAGCATGTCAGCATTTATAGCATTGTATTTTTGCGGCCGATTTAAAGTAATGGTGGCTATATTAGCGGTCTTCTCAAAAATTATGGCTTTATGCTTCAATATTGTTACCTACCCTATTTTTCATAAGCTTAAATGTACAGTCCAAAATGTGTATTCTGTGAGATTTTTATACGTTAGTTCGCACGACACATTTACAGTAGTCAGCAAATTTTTATCATTTATTCTTGAATACAGGTTTACGCTTCTCAACAAAGGCTTTAGGCCCTTCCAGCGAATCCTCCATGCCCATTTATTGATGTGATAAGTTAATATTATTTATTTTTTTAACTTGTATCCCTCCTTTACCCTATCCCAGGCATTGGCGCTTATACCTTTTTCCTTGAGTTTGTATTTTTCAATCCTTTCAGTCGGCGTTTTAGGGAGCTGCTCCAGAAACTCTATATATCTGGGCATAGCAAAGCGGGGTAATCTTTCCTCTGCCCAGGTCATAAACTCTTCCGGTGCAAGACTTTGGTTTGGTTTCAAAACTATGAAGAGTACCATGGCATCCTCACCACCTTCAGTGCGGATGCCTATTGCAGCTGATTCAGCAATGTTAGAATGTGTATTTACCGTTGCTTCAACTTGCATAGAGGAGATGTTTTCGCCTCCTACTCGCAGGTAGTCCTTTTTCCTGTCGACAAAGTAGAAGTATCCATCGTGATCTTTGAAAGCGTAGTCTCCTGTATGAAACCATAGATTACGTGAGGCTTCCAGGGTCTTCTCAGGTAATTTATAATAGCCAGCCATCATAAGATTGGGGCGTGTTGGTCTCGATATGATTTCGCCTACCTCACCAGGTGGTGCTTCGTTGTCATCATTATCTACTATCCGAACCTCGTACCCATCGGCTACCTTTCCAAATGAACCCAATTTGGGATTAGGTTCATGATAGAAATTCAGGGCAATTATCCCACTCTCGGTTAAGCCGAACGGCTCGAGAAATTTTACGTTGAATCTCCGCCTGCACTCCCAGTAGATATCTTTTGGTACGGGCGCGCCGTATGCCAATCGTACCAGATGCTTGGCATCATCATCTTTAGCCGGCATCTTGTATAACCAGCTTAGCATAGCTCCTATGAAATTAAACTGAGTCGCTTTATATTTGCGTATTTCATCCCAAAATTCGGCAGGGCTGAATCTCTCTCCAATCGCATACGCTGCTCCTGCAACCAGACATGGTATTGCAGTAAGAAATTGAGCATTTGAATGAAAGAGCGGTAGACAGCTATAAACAATGTCCTCAGCGTTTAGTTCCCTGTGTTTAACATTCTCCGATGCACAATTCAACTGCACTCCCTGAGTTAATACCACCCCTTTGGGATTACCCGTTGTACCCGATGTATACATGATTGCACTAAAATCGTAAAAACCTACTTCCTGTTCCGGCAGTTTCCCGGTCGAATTCATTACCTCGCTAAAAAGCACCGAGCTGAATTTGATATCTGTTGCGCCTTTGTCTCCAATAATGATGAGTTTTTCCAGTTTTGGCAGATTCTGCTGGATCAATTTTAGGCGATCAATAAATTGTTCATGAATAATCGCGACTTTAGCATCGCAATCATCTATTACATGACGAAGAAAATCGCCCTTATAGGCGGCATTTACCGGGACTTCAATAGCGCCCAGTCGAGCCAAGCCAAACCAGGCGTACAGATACTCGGGTGAATTAGGTAACATTATGCAAACATTGTCACCCTTTTTTATGCCCACTTTAGCAAACCCGCCAGCCGCCTTTCTGGATATATCACTGATTTCTTTAAACGTTACTTTTTCGTTTTTGAAATAAAGAAAAACTCTGTCCTTGTTATCCACTGCCCGTTTATCAAGTAGTTGTCCTATTGATAGGAATTTTTCCGTTTCCACGTTGTACCCCCTTTAAAAATTGATTCGATTATTACACTCAAATAACATTCACAACAGCTGTTGCAGTTGAACTCATTTAGATGGTCGGAAGTATTTGATATCTAATATGTCCCCCGTCCTCTCGTCAGACCACACCGGCTCAACCCGCATGCCAATCTTAACCTTCTCTGATAGCTCATTAGGCTCGTTATATTGAATTCCTCCAATAAAGTGCATCAGGGAAGTCGCCGAGTTATCAATCTTGATAACAGCAGTTACATAAGGAGGATCTGGCAGGTTCTCGAACTTGAAGTAGGTGATAGTATAGGTTTGAATTATGCCCGTAGGATTCACCTCGATCCATTCGAGAGGTTCGACAAAGCAGATGTCGCAGAAAGGTCGCGGCGGAACGTATACCCGATTACATTGGGCACATTTGTTGGCTAATATTTTCTTCTCTTTTAAGCCTTCGTAAAACCTGGTATAAACATCGCCGACCGACACGCTGTAGTCCAGCTTCCAACTGTATTCCTTTTTCATTATATTTCCCAAAATATGCTACCTCCTGTTCAAAATTTGATATCGACTACCTTGCAAGAATGGCAATGCTATTGAACTGGCCTAAATTGCCACCCCAGGCATGGGCGAGACCGATTCTGGGCGATCGCACCTGAATACCTTCAAATTTACCCATCAACTGAAGGGCAACATCGCCTATTCGATTCAACGATGCCGATATTCCTGCGTTTGTGCAGAGGGTTCCGCCCGACATGTTAACTGGTAGCTCACCATCTATATCTGTAACGCCGTCTCGGATTAACTGAGATCCTTTTCCCTCATCACAGAATCCTAAAGCCTCATATTCCCAGAGTTCGAAAGGAGAAAAGGGATTAAAAAGCTCTGCAACATCTATTTCCTTCAATGGATTATTTATTCCGGTTGCCCGATATAGTTTTTCACTAAGTGTTCTCAGCTGTTTAAAACCTATGTAGTCCCGATATCCGGTCTGGAAAGTATCTGTGATGCTGCCTACTGCCATTATCCAAACCGGGGTATCGCTGAGCTCCTTTGCTCTCTCCTCTGAAGCCAGTATTATTGCGGATGCGCATGACGATATCGGACAGATCTCGTAGCGCCTTAACGGCCAACCAATCATAGGCGAAGCCAAAATTTGCTCAAAAGAATAACCTTTCCTGAAGTGGGCGTAGGGATTCTTTGCTGCCGCCTTGTGGTTCTTTGCGGCCGCCAAAGCGAAATCTTCCTCCGTTGCACCATACTCATGCATATAACGGGTAGCGTAGAAGGCGGCCATCTGGAGTGCCCCAATGCCAAATGGTTTCTCAAATAGGGGTGGAGATGCAGTGTTTAATATTTGCTGTCCATTGACAACACTCGCTCCCGTACTGTTCCCGTACACCATAGCTACGTCACAGAAGCCGGAAGCCACATAATGGTAGGCCTCTTTAAAACCACTTGCGCCGCCGGTTCCCCCCGTGTTGACCATTACCACAGGATTGTGAGAACTTTGACCAAAAGAATTCATAGTCCTGTCAAGTCTATTCGTGCCTTCGAATCCATCCACAGTGCAAAAGAATGTGATATCTATATCGTGCATCGATACTTTGGCCATTTTCGTTGCCGCATAGATTGCAGAGAAGGCTATCTGCGATATTTCTCGCGTTTCCGAGAATGCAGATACAGCTTGAGTATTACCGACACCAATTACTGCGACCTTTCTGGGCATAACTAAGTCCTCCTTTCGAGAATTAGAACACCCTGGTTTCCTCCAGGAAATCCCAAATGGAAATCGCTGTCGGAAATAAGTACCTTGTTGGATTTGCAAGCAAGGCTAGGGAGCTCGTTTCTAAGATACATGAGCATATAAATAGTGCGAAACAGACCGCTGGAATTAAGTCCATTTGTGCAGAGCACACCCCCAGATAAATTGACGGGCAAATTGCCTTCCTCGGAATATTTGCCCCGGCGTAGCATATCTATGCCCGACCCCACATCACAAAAGCCCAATGCCTCGTATTCCATGAGTTCCAGGGGTGAGACCAGGTTACATACTTCTATAGCGCCTATCTCTTTTTTCGGGTTCTCTATACACGCCATTTTGTATGCCGACTTTGCGGCATATGTAAGGCCTGGCATTTTGACTAAGTCATCCCAGTCTGCAAAATACGGCTCTGAACCCATGCCATATCCGCTGATCCAAACAGGATTGTCTGAGATGCTCGTGGCTTTATCCTCAGATACCAGGACAATTGAAGACGCGCCAAATGAGATGGGCGAGATATCGTACAAATGAAGAGGCCAGCTTACGATAGGCGAGTTCAATACTTCTTCTGGTGAATACCCTTTTTTGATATGTGCGTAAGGGTTTTTCACAGCCAGGCCGTAATTCATAGCCGAAAGCAACGCGAAATCGTTTTCGGTGGCATGGTGTTTGTGCATGTACAGTGCGGATAGCATTGCGCTCGATACGATATGGTTAACGCCCAAGGGGCGTTGGAAATACGGATCATAACTCTTGTTGCTTATACTTACAGGATCGTATTTGACTGCATCTGCAGATGAGACAACGACACATTTTGCCTGCCCAGACATAATAGATGCGCAGGCAGACACAAGGGAAAATACTCCGCCTGTCTCGATCCTAACTGAATCTCGGTTATATGCTCCAGCGGCCGGAACAAGCAGGCCGTTGCTTATCGTTATTCCATCATTTACATCCTCAGTCGCTATAACTACAGCATCTATATCATCACGTGTAATTCTTGATTTTTCCAAAGCGGCACTGGTAACGTTGAAAATAAGTTCATCTGCCCTTGCATGGCCTTCCCCCTGATAACCCATGGTTGCGTAGCCAGCAACTGCTACTTTCATTCGGCTCATCAATAATTTCCTCCCTTGATACCGTTATGTGTTATCACGCTAATAGACATATTTCGTCTTTATAGGAAGCTCGATGATAGCTGAACCAAGTGTAGTTTTTCCCTGCCGCTGATTACTGAGCCAGATCTCGCATTCTATGCAACCTGTGCCATCCTGGTTTGATTTCTCGATTATTTTTCCGGCACATTCAATCGTATCGCCCGGGAGATCCATGCCTACATACTTGCACTTGATGCTCCTGATTCTCCCATCGTTACCTATCCAGTCAGTAAGCATTTGAATGAGCCATTGGCATTTTAATAGTCCATGGACAATCTGTCCGGGCAATCCCACTTTTTGAGCGTGATCTTTGTCGTAGTGAATGCGGGCCGGATCCAGGGTTGCGCCGGCCCACTTTACTAATTGATTGGTCGTCGGATGCTTGCATAGGACAGGGATTTCCATGCCTACTTGAACATCTTCGTAGAATAACTTTGGCATCATGTCCCTCGATTCAATACATTATTAACGTCGTTCTGACTACAGCTACTGTCTGTCCTGCTTTGTTCTTAAATGTCTGCTCGATCGTACATAGCATCATCTCGCCAAGTTTGCCTTGTTTTTGGGTAATATCAGTGAGTTTATGGTATGTAAGTAATACATCACCTGGCCGCACGTTATGGTAGAACTCCATCTCAGTCCCGCCGTTTACCCCACTGCGTCCCAGCTGTTGAATTTGTGGCAGCGATTTAAAGACAGGCCCAAGCAAAATACCCAGGTCGACATTGTCCTCGGCATCAGTTATCTGCTGCAAAGGCAAACCGTAGAAACCAGGAGGGGCTATGACTCCCAGGTATTTCGTCCTTCTAGCGTATTCTTCATCCCCATATAATGGATTCTGATCACCCACTGCTTCACAGAATCTCCCTATCGCTCCAGATTCGACTACGTATATTGCGGGTTCCAGAATAGTGTTGATCTTTGATTTCAGTTCTTGGAGCGCCGCCTCTCTTTGCATATAGTTCCCTCTCTTTAAAAACACGCTGTGTATTAAACTTTATTATTTTGTTTTTATGCCACTTATTAATTTGAAATCTCTAATTTTGTTAACTGTATAAATTACTAACAAATTAATGAGCGGATTATAACATGATAGTGACTGATGTTGACAAGATAATGAGCGTTTGTGCTAAAATAGTTGGCAGAATATACTATTGAGGGGTATAAATATGTCAACATTGGATAAAACGGATCGTCAAATAGTTCATCTATTAGAAGAGGATGCCACTCGAAGTAGTCAATCAATAGCAAAAATGCTTTCTATTAGCCCTGCAACTGTTCGAAGGCGAATAGAGAAACTTACAAAAAATGGGGTGATACGTATTACCGCAATTGTTGATCCTAGTAAAGCGGGATTCTACTTGGTGGCTGTCATATCTCTCAATGTAGATCCAGCTGTGATGAATAAAGTTCTAACTGCCCTGCATACCAAAAAGGATATCAGGTGGCTTGCTGCTTCTGCGGGAAGATATAATGTCATTATGCTATGTAGGTTTAATTCTACTGAAGATTTTCATTTATTTATCCAAGATGAGGTAGCTAAATTAGAGGGGATTTCGAGCTTTGAGACTTTCATATGTTTACGTCTCGAAAAAGGCCGCTATTTGTAGCAACTAGGAAAAGTTTTACATTGCTTCCAATAGTTAAAACTCTGTTGCCCATCAATGACCTTACTCGTGATTAGTATCACTGCCACTTAGAATCCAACCGTTGCTTCAGCATACCCCTTGGGTGTACTTCCTTTCAATGAGCTGTGAGGCCTGACTTCATTGTAGTCAATTCTCCACTCTTCGATGACATCACGAGCATTTTTCAGATTGATAAACCAGTTTGTATTCAAGCATTCATCTCTGAATCTACTGATAAAGCTTTCAGCATAGGCATTTTCTATTGGTTTCCCGGGTCGAATAAATTTAATTTCTGCGTATGCTAAATTTGAAGAATGTGAATTACCACCACGATTAAAGGCTTTCACCGAGAAAGTCCACTTTCAATGGTTTCTGTAATGCGAGGTAAAAAGAATAGAGCTTGCGCTTCTGGGAAGCAAATTGACCTTATTGCTTCGATTTTGATGACGGTAGAAAAGGTCACATTAGAACTTACATGCCCAAGCTGTTCAAGTGGCGGCAATACCGGAAAAGATGAAAATCCGAATTGCAGTGCTCTTGGAATGTACTACCATTGTACAAACATCGGTATGTATGTGCAGTAGTGTTTCCTGTCGTCCAAAGACGACGGCCTATGACTACAATACAGCCGCTATCTATTATTAATGCCGTTGCTCACTACTATGGTATAATTCTCAACTGCCAAATCAGCTATTACCTTACAGGTACACTGATGAAATTAACCGATGAAGAAGTACGACACATTGCGCTGCTGGCCAGGCTCGGTATCTCCGAGGCCGAGGTGGAGAAGTTCCGCAACCAGCTATCCAGCATCCTGGAGAATTTCGATATCCTGAGCCAGGTGGATACCGAGGGCCTTGCGCCCACATCTCAATCGGTAGCGCTGGAAAATGTTTACCGCCCGGATGAAGCGAAGCCCTCCCTGACGGTCGATGAAGTCCTGGCCAATGCCCCCGACCAGGAGGACAACTCCTTCAAGGTCAACGCCGTCCTGGAGTAACGTATGAGCGACCTTCACCGCCTCACTATCCACGAATCTCATGCACTGCTCAAGGAGAAAAAGATCTCCTCGGTCGAGCTGACGCGAGCCGTACTGAAATACCTCGAACCCATCGACGGCAAGATACGCGCCTGCATGCGCATTACGGCCGAGCATGCGCTGGAACGCGCCAAATCGGCGGACAAAGCCATCGCGGAGGGCAGGTGCAGCCCACTGACCGGTGTGCCGGCCATCATCAAGGACAACATGTGCACCCGGGGCATCACCACTACCTGCTCCTCGAAAATGCTGGAGAATTTCGTCCCGCCCTACAATGCGCACGTTATCGAGAAGCTCGATTCCGTTAACGCTGTGATGGTGGGCAAGGCCAATATGGACGAGTTCGCCATGGGATCATCCACGGAGAACTCGGCCTTTTTTACCACGCGCAATCCCTGGAAGCTGGACTGTGTCCCGGGCGGGAGCAGCGGCGGATCGGCCGCTGCCGTCGCCGCCGATGCCTGCATTTACGCGCTGGGCTCCGACACAGGCGGAAGCATCCGCCAGCCGGCGGGGTTCTGCGGGGTGGTGGGGCTCAAGCCCACCTACGGACGTGTCAGCCGCTACGGCCTGGTAGCCTTTGCCAGCTCGCTGGACCAGATCGGGCCTCTGACCAAGGATGTCACGGACGCCGCGCTGGTGATGAACGTCATCACAGGTCATGACAAACGTGATTCCACAACAGTGGCGCTGGAGGTGCCCGACTATACCAAGGCGCTGAAAAAAGATATTAAAGGCCTGCGCATCGGCATCCCGCGCGAGTACCTGGTGGAGGGAATGCAGCCCGAGGTACGCAGCGCCATTGAAACAGCGGTCAAAAAGCTGGAGGAGCTGGGCGCCCGGGTCGACTGGAACGTCTCACTGCCCAATACCAGGTACGGCCTGGCCGCCTACTACATCCTTGCCCCTTCGGAGGCCTCGGCCAACCTGGCGCGCTACGACGGCGTTAAATACGGCTACTCCTACCGCGAGACCACCAGCATGTGGGAATCCATGGAGAAGACCAAGCAGTTCGGCTTCGGCGCGGAGGTCAAGAGGCGCATCATGCTGGGCACCTACGCCCTCTCGGCCGGCTATTACGACGCGTATTACCTCAAGGCGCAGAAGGTGCGCACGCTGATCAAGTGCGATTTCGACCGGGCGTTCGAGACATATGACGTGCTGGTCACGCCCACCTCCCCCACTGTGGCCTTTAAGATCGGTGAAAAGGCGGATGACCCGGTGCAGATGTACCTCAGCGATGTTTGCACGCTGCCCATCAACATCGCCGGCGTCCCGGCCATTTCAATACCGGCTGGATTTGTGGACGGCCTGCCGGTGGGTATGCAGTTTATAGGAAAGCATTTCGCCGAGGAGACCCTGCTGCGCGCAGCCTATGCCTACGAGCAGGCCACGCCCTGGCACAAGCAGAAACCGGCCATCGCTTAAAGACCAAGCCCTGTCATTGCGGGCGTAGCGAAGCAATCCCAGAGATCGAAGATGTTACTGAGTGAGATTGCTTCGTCGTTGCACTCCTCGCAATAACAGTTCAGTTACTTTACCTGCCTGTTTTGTTATAATACGGATTACCCGAAAATTCAGGTTGACCGAGGAGGCGTTATGGAGAACGAAAAAAAGATCTTCGAGGCACTGGAAACGGATGCCAGGCTCACCCCTGACCAGGTCGCAGAAATGACCGGCGTACCCGCCCACGATGTACAGAAAATAATCAAGAAGGCGGAGAAGGACGGAACCATCGTTAAGTACAAGACGGTCATCAACTGGT
>Ga0265595_1000980_pt1 | contig 23573 bp, 16 predicted proteins | sample saktaG_15_FD_190148 | JGI IMG/M metagenome (GOLD analysis project Ga0265595, IMG submission 190148) | Saline water microbial communities from Sakinaw Lake, British Columbia, Canada - sak_2013_06_06_50m | ecosystem: Environmental > Aquatic > Non-marine Saline and Alkaline > Saline ...
CTGGGACGGGCAGCTTCGACAGATACTGGAGTGGAAGGACATCGCCGAGCGGTACGGGCTGATCGTCGTCGCCCCGAAGCTCGATAGCACGCAGGGCTATGTCCCGGTCGTGCCCAGCGTGTTGCGCGCCAACCGCGACAGGCTGGCCAGGGATGAGAAGGTTGTTCTCTCGGTTATCGAGGACGTCCGCCGCAAGCGCCGCATCGCCCGCCGCCCGCCCGGCGCCGATGGCATGCCGGGCAAGGACCTGGTGCTTCTGACGGGGTTCTCATCGGGAGGCTTTCCGCTATTCTACGTGGGCCTGCGCAATCCGGATCTGTTTGACATGCTCATCGCCCGCGACTGCAACTGCACGACGGAGATGCTCGAGTCCATTGCGTATACCGACGTGGCCAAGAAGCTGCCGATCGTGATCTTCTGGGGCCGCGACGACATGGAGACCATCCGCGACCAGTCGTGGGCGACGTTCCGATTCCTCCGCGAGCACGAGTTCTACGGCACCGAGCGCAAGAGCACCCAGGGCGGGCACCTTCGCCGCCCGGACGTCGCCTGGCGCGAATGGTCCAAACGCCTGCCGAAGGAGTATCGTGAGTAGAAACGATTGCGGATTGCGGATTGGGGAGCACACACAGAGTTCCGGGTGCCGTGGTTCGCGCAGGCCCGCAGGGTCGGAGCAACCACGTCTTTCGGCCAGGGAAGTGTCGGGCGGCAAGACGTGGTTGCGTCGTCCCGGCGCGTCGGGACTCCGCAAACCACGGCGCCCATTGCACGGAACGAGCGGACATCCCAATCCGCAATCCGCATTCCCCCGTCTCTGCGGTCAGTCTTTTCGTTCCTTGCCTTGGGCGTTCCCGTCCAGTTCGTCGAGTTCGAAGAGTTCGTGGATGGTGGCGACGTGGGCGCGGGCGGCGTCAGTGCCGGCGGACTTGCGGAGGTGCTGGGTGCAGGGGTGGAGAATTCGCTGGATCGTGCGGTGAAGCGTGTGGCGCAGGATCTCGATGTCTTCCTCGGCGTCCGGGTGCGTCGAGAGCTTGTTGCGGGCATCGGCGAGTTCCTGCTCGGCGATGAGGCTCATCTTTTTGTAGAGCGACTCGATGGTCGGCGCGACCTTGCGGACGTTGAGCACGCCCATCAACTCGTCGACATGCTCGGTGATGATCGTCTGGGCCGCGCCGTGCTGGCCCGACCGCATCTCGAGGTTGGCCTGGACGATCCGGTCGAGGTCGTCAATGTTGTAGAGGAAGACGTTGTCGACCTTTCCCGCCTTGGGCTCCACATCCCGCGGCACGGCTATGTCGACTATCAGCAGGGGGCGCCAGTCGCGGCGTTTCTGGGCGGAGCGGACCATCCTGGCGGTGATTACGGGGTCCTGGGAGCCCGTGCTTGTCACGACGACGTCGGCCTCGGCGAGATGGTCTTCCAGGCGTGCGAAGTCGCCGGGCTCGCCGCCGGACTCGGCGGCGAGCCTCTCGGCCGCGGGTCGGCTGCGGTTCACGACAACAATCCTGTCGGCCTGCATCTCGCGAAGGCGGGCGAGCATGAGGGAGTTCATCTTGCCGGCCCCGACGTTCAGGACGCACTTGCCCTTTAGCGTTTCGAAGAGTTGGCGGACGAAGTCCACCGCCAGCGACGCCACGGAGACCTTGCCCATCGCTATCTCGGTCTCGGTGCGGATGTGCTTGGCCACGTGCAGTGCGGCCTGGAAGAGCTCGTTGAGCACCACGTGCGCCGAGCCGGCCTCGACGGCCTGGGTGTAAGCCTCCTTTACCTGCGCGACGATCTGTGCCTCGCCGGGCACGAGGCTGTCCAGCCCGCTGGCGACGGCGAAAAGGTGGCTGGTGGCCTCGGCGTCGGAGAGCATGTACAGGGCCTCGGCGTACGGCGAGCCGGAGACGCCGTGCTGTGCGAGCACCCAGTCGCGCAGCTCTTCCGCACGCGGGTGGCCATGCACCGGCCGGGCCAGGTATATCTCCATCCGGTTGCACGTAGAGATGATGGCGAACTCCACGTCCGGCCAGGCGGCGCGAAGATCCTTCAGCGCGGCCTGGCGCTGCTCGGCGCTGTAGGCCAGCTTTTCCCGCACGGCCAAGTCGGCCGTTTTGTGGTTTGTCCCGACGCAAATAATTCGCATATGGCTAGGTTCGAATAAGCATGCTGGCCAGCAGTACCGCCACCAGCAGTACGAAGCCGACAATCGACAGTATCGCCGCGAGGCGGGCGCGGAACCTTCTGGCATAGGCGGCGTGCAGCGCAATGGAGTAGATCAGCCAGGTTATGCCGGCGGTGAGCATCTTCGGGTGGGTCACCCAGTTGCGAAAGTAAGTCTGCTTGTGGAAGGCGTCGAGAAGGCCCGTGACGACCGTCGCGGTAACCAGCACGAATGCGATTGGCAGTGCCCCGCGAAGGAACCGCCCGAGCCGCTCCAACGAGACGGCGGAGCCATCGAACATTCGCGGGTCCTTGCCGCGAAGTTGGGCGTACTTGCGGAGGTATCGCCAGCCGCCGACCGCGGCGGCCACGAACGCCAGCGTCGCCGCCGCCGCCAGCGTCACGTGCAGCAGAGTCCAGGTGTCGCGGGCGAAGTCGTGGTAGGCCGGGCCTGACAATACCACGGCCAGGCCCGCCCAGACGGCCGCAACCGGCATGAGCACCAGCCCGCCCCTGCCCAGGGCGTCCACGGCCCGCAGGTACGCCGCGCCCGCTCCGGTAAGCAGCGCCATCAGGGCGAACGTGTCGAACCCGCTTGCGGCCGGCACGTGCCCGCCCGCCATGCGCAAGACAACCACGCCCAGGCACAGGGCTATTCCCGCGGCCAGGGCGGCCATTGTCAGGCGTGTCGGCGCCTGATCTTTTCGCCGCCAGCTTATCCAATTAAGCACGGCCGACATTGCGTAGGCCATCATGGCCAGCAGGATCAGCAGTATGGCTTGGGTGGATGGTGGCGGCATGTCTAATCCTTGGGGCCTTTGAGCAGCCTGTGGAACCTGTCGCGCACGGCCTGTGGCCCGGCGGCCAGGAACTCCTGGTAGGTATCATCAGAAACGAGTTGCTTCATAAGCCGCATTCTCTCGCGGCTGTCATCGGGCAGCGCGGCGCGCACGTGGGCGCGGAGGCTTTCCAGTACGGCGGCGAACTCGCCGATGCGCCGAGGCAGGGCCCCCGCGACTTTCTGCCTCAGCCAGGCCGCCAGGCCGGGCGAGGCCCCTCCGCTGCCGATGGCGAGCACGACGTCGCCATCCCGGACGACCGAGGCGGCATAGAAGTCGCACTCGTCAGGCACGTCGGCGACGTTGACCATTGCCCCGACGGCGTGGGCGTCGGCTGCGATACGCGTGTTGAGCTGCGGCTGGTCCGTGCAGGCGAACACAAGCGTCGCCCCGGCCAGCGTGTCCGCGCGGTACGGCTCGACGCGGACCTCGACGCCGTCCGGCAGGGCCTTGGCCGGGGCGCTACGGGCGACCAGCAACACCCGCGCACCGACCTCGGCCAGACCTTCGACCTTGCGAAGGCCTACCGGCCCGGCCCCGACGACCACCGCGAGCTTGCCGCGGAGGTCCAGCATTATCGGATATGTCTTCATGGCGAGATTCCAGGTTTCGAAGAGTCCATGATAACCCAAATGCCGGGCAAGGACCAAATCACAGACAGATAAGAACCAAATAACAAGCACCAAAATTCGGTAGTGTCCTAATTTAATAATTCGTTGGCCGCGCCCTGGCCGATAAGCCAAGGATGAGCATAAACATCATACCGCCCACTCTATTGGACCGCTACAGGTTCGAGGATCGCAACCATGCGTGCGGAATCTTGGCATCGGATTTCCCTGGCGAGTGGCAGGACATTCTGGATTGCCTCGATCAGTTTGCCCTAAAGAAGAGTTGGATCATGGTTGGCGGCGGGGGCAGATCGCATATTCCAGTACAACTAGATGGCGTTCTCGGCGCAAAGGGCTGGGGTGAAAAGCGGTTCGACATCAAGATCGTGGTCGATGGCAGCGAGTACCCAACCCCGACACATAAGATCGACAATGTTAAGAATCGCGTCGGCTTGGAGGTCGAGTGGAACAATAAGACCGAGTTCTATGACCGCGACCTGAACAACTTCCGGCTGCTGCATCAACTCAACGTGCTTTCGGTCGGGGTAATCGTTACGCGGGTCAGCGAGCTACAAGCGCTCTTTGATGGGCTCGGCATTGGGAAGAAGTACGGGAATTCCACTACGCATTGGGACAAGCTGATTCCAAAGGTAAATGGCGGCGGCGCGGGCGGGTGCCCGTTGCTGCTGGTGGGCATCACAGAGCAATGCTATCGGGCCAACGAGTAGGCCGACGATTCGTCACTATCGTATGCGGGGTGAACGTGACGGTTCTGGACGTATGACTCGACCTCATCGCCCCATTGGGTCCAGCCTTCAACCTTCTGTCTGGCGAAAAGCTCAAGATATGGCCCTGGGCTGCACCGCTCAATTAGGCCGTACATGTCTGAAGGCTTGCGCGAGTGTTCACGCTTGCGGGTGGCCAGGATATTGACTTGGCTACGGCCCGGTGCAAGCGTGCGCATGCGGCCACGGATCCCAAACAAGAGCATCTCCGTCACGTTCCGGAAGTAAAAACCGACCCCGCGCCCGTCAGGGCCACCATCCTTACGCACTTTGTACCAAATGATGTTCGTCTTGTAGGTGAATCCCCAGGCGTTCATGGTTTCCAATGCTTGGGGCAACAGGGCGTTCGGCGTCCAGAGATAAAGGTGCGCCGCGGGCGCGACAAATTGGCCAACCGGTATCGCCGCGATTTCCTCGAAAGACATTGTTTCGTAGCGCTTGAGCCGACGATGTTCCGGGGCAATCTTTCCGGTCCGGTTCGTGAACCTCCAAGGCGGATCAGCCAGGATCGTCTTAAAAGTCCCAACTACGTTGTCCATTTTGGCGGCAGTCATGGTCTTGCCTTCCCTTGGCGAACCGTAAGGATGTATGCCCGCACCGCCGTACGCGGCGAGTCGAATTGTATTACAATAAGTCGGCAAGTCAAGATAAATGTCTTGCAAAAATATATTTATTGTGTTACAAAAAGTCCTACATCGGGTAGACTTCAAGTATGGCCAAGATGGGCAGACCAGCAAAGGCGAAGGGCGAACAAAAAGATTGCCTCATCACCATTCGCCTAAGTGCCGATGATAAAGCGGCTATCGACGCCGCAGCCAAGGCCGCAGGGAAAAAACGGTCAGACTGGGCGCGAAACGCCTTGACAACGGCAGCAAATGTAATACACTAAGTATCGGAAGGCGTGGGAATTGAACCCACTCGCTGGCAAGAGCGAGCCAAACAGGACGTAAACTCCGTTCAGTAGACCACTACTTGGACGCCTTTCCAAAGGATGCGGCACGAGCCAGTCCGGCACAGACCGGCTCGAGCCTAGTAATTGGGTATAGAACACTGTGTGCCTATCGAGCAATGGCCGGGATGCCAGTCCTGGCCATTGCCATTTCTAGATCGCGCCGGTTATCGGCACCCTTGCGGCGCGCTCGCATGTTGTGGTCATCCCTGACTCCTATTGCTATGCCTAACCTTACGGCGTTTCGGGCTTAATGGCGTATTTGCCGTGGCCAACTCGGTCGAGCTTCCCAGCCTTGCATGCGTGCGATAACTGGGAACTGATGGCGATATTTAGTCCGCTCTTGGCGGTAGTCGTAAAACCTTGCGTCTTGAGCTTGATGGCGATTTCCTTAGCCTTCATCGGCCTATTTGCGGCGTGGAGGATTCCAATGATGCGCGAAATCAGGCTGCCTTCAACCATTGTACCAGCTAGGCGGTGCCCACGGGCCTCAACGACCGGGGGTATGTGGGGTATAGGCTGGCCGGCTCGCTCATTGCGCCGTTTCAGTACGCGCTCTCGCATACGCTCTTCGAGGCGAAGTTCGTCATGCAGTCTTGCGATTGCCGCTTCAATGTCTGCCAAGAGTTCGTCGAGTTCTGTTGCCATGGCTTGCTCCAATTGGGTACTGTTGGCGACCATTATCTCAATACTTCTGGTGTACCGCAACAATTTTCCCACAAATTTAGAAAAAATATGGTATGCCCCTCCGACATGTCTTTGCCCCACAATAGCCAACAAAATCACAGCATCGCAAAAAAATTGATTGGAAATCGATTATCCAAATTAGGACACCACCCAAAATTCAAACAAGAACCAAAAAGATAAACAGCAAATCACCAAACAAGACTCCGTTGGTTGATGTGGGCCTTGTCTTTGTTTCCCCGTTTGGAATTTGCCATTTTGCCGTTTGGTTCTTGTTTGAATTTTGGTGCTTGTTATTTGGAGCTTCTTTCGTCACTTGGTCCTTGGTGCTTGTTATTTGGAGGTTTTTGCCGTTTGTCCGTTTCTGTCTCTGCCATCGCCATGGCCAGCGCCTCTATGAGCGCCCGGGCCTTGTGGAGCGTTTCGTGGTATTCGTCGTCCGGGCGGGAGTCGGCGACGATGCCTCCTCCGGCCTGGATCAGTGCTCGCCCGCCGTCGTAAACCATCGTGCGGATGGCGATGTTCCACTCGCAGTCGCCGTCGGCAGAGATGATGCCCAGGCAGCCCGTGTAAACCCCACGGGCGACGGCCTCCATCTCATCGATGATCTCCATGGCGCGGATTTTCGGCGCGCCGGTTATCGAGCCGCCGGGGAATGTCGCCCGGAGCAGCCCGGCCGGGTCCACGTCCGGGCGCAATTCGCCCTCGACGGTGGCCACGAGGTGGAAGACCGTCGGGTGGGCCTCCAATGCTGCCGGCTCGGTCACGCGGATCGAGCCGTACCGGCAGACCCGGCCAAGGTCGTTGCGCAGCAGGTCCACGATCATCGCCAGTTCGGCGTTGTCTTTCGGGCTGGCCAGAAGGTCGGCGCAGGCGGCGGCGTCGGTTCGCTCGTCGCCGCACCGCCCGCGGGTGCCCTTGATGGGCCGCGTGACCACATGCCGCCCACGGACGCGAAGAAAAAGCTCCGGCGAACTGCTGAGAACGGCGCAGAGCCGTGCGGCTTGGCGGAATTCCAGGTATGCCGAGTAGTTGGCTGGGTTGCAGGCGCGGAGCATGCGGTAAGTCGTTCGCGGGTCCGGGGCGTTTGGAACCTCGAATCGCTGCGAAAGGTTCACCTGGAAGATATCCCCAGCCGCGATGTACTCGATGCACCGCGCGACGGCCCGGCAGTACTGATCGGGCGTGAAGTTGGACGTTAATTGCGCAGAGGTTTCATCCGTGTGGGAAATGCCAGGCGGAAAGTCGTGGTTGCTCGTGCCCCGCGGGCCTGCGCAAACCACGGCGCCCGCCAGGCGGCGCAGTTTCTCGGCTGCGGCGCCTGCGCCGGGCGGCGCGGGATCGTGGAACTTCAACTCTGCCAGCCAGGCTTGCCCGCCCGCCGCGTCGCGGACGAGGATGGCGTCGTAGAACGCCAGGTGCAGATCGGGCAGGCGGGTGTCGTTAACGGCCCGGCCCGGAAGGCGTTCGATGATCCGCCCCACCTCGTAGCCGACGTATCCGATCCACCCCGGCGCGTATGGCAAAGATGCGTCGGCGGCAGCGGGCGCGACAGGCCCGAGCGCCTTGCCGAGTTCGGCCCAGACTTGCTGGGCCCCGGTCGCGATTATGCGTTGGGCGCGATCGCTCAAAACGCCGCCGCGAAGCGTCAGCACCTCGATGGGCCGGCACGCTAGGATGCTGCAGCGCCCATAGATCGGGTGCTGGGCGGATGAGTCCAGCAGGGCCGGCTCGTCATCGGGCGACAGCAGTGCCAGCAGTTCGTCCAGGCGCGAACGAAGCTCGACGGGCCTGCATACGATCTCGGCCCGATACCCGGTTTCAGCATTGCTCATAGCCTGCCGAATGAGGTCACTCTTGTTCGTCCTCGATCATCCCCAATCGCTGGTATTGATCGCGTGTCATCTCATTGGAGCACTCGGCGGCGGCCTTGATCAGCGGGTCTTCGCTGCGGAGGTACTTCCGGATGAGGCCAAGGGTCTCCTTGATGTCGCCGCGACCGACTGCGCGGTACTTCATCGGTCCCAGGGTGAGGATGGCCTGCACCTTCCAGGCGTGGTCCTGCTCTTTTTCGGCCATGGCTAACACGTCGCCGGGGTAGAACTGATCGCCGGTGGACCGGCCCAACGGCAGCGAGTCCCAGAGCAGCCGTTTCTTCTGTTTGTCGTACTCGCGGATCCCCAGCAGCTCGTTCTCGTACTCCCTGAGCGACCGTAGGCGGTCTTTCGGCGAGTCGGGCCAGACGTTGTAAAGCTCCTGGAGCCGCTGCACGCCGACAACCATTATGTCCAGGCCCTGCATGGACATGTCCGCCAGGGCCCGCTCGTTGAACATGTGCCAGCCGAGGATGAACAGGTCCTGCATGCGTTTTTCCGCCTTGGGATATTCCTTGCGATCCATGTGGACCATGTAGCACTGGCTGGAGCCGAGACTTATCTGGTACAGTTCGCGGGCGAAATCGACCTGGAAGTAAGGCTTGAGCTTCTTTGGCGTCATGACGAAGGTGTACCGGAACTCAGCCTTTTTGGCTCCTTCGGCGACGATATCGGCCAGGTCGAGGCAGGCCTTGAAGTCCGGATTCGCCCAGGGGTTGCTGGCGGCGGTGGCGGCGTTGAACGGCGCGATGTCGGCCGTGTTGTCGATGTCGGTGGCGTGCTGCTTGTAGAAGGTCAACGCCTTTGCGTAATCATCCGCCGCGTTGCCCGGCCCGGTTGGCGCCCCCGGGATAATGGCGTTTAGCGGCGTCAGCGGCACCTTGAGTTCCATGAAGCCCGGCTCGTTGGTCAAGTAGGGCGACGAAGGCAGCGGGCTGAATACGAACAGCATCAGGAAGATCAGGACTGCCGCCAACAGGATTCCACCGACTATCCAACCGGTCTTGTTTCCCAAGGTCGTGCTCCTTGAATGTCTTGTGGCTTTTGTGGCTATAGGCTACGGGTTTGAGTCAACATAAGGACCCACGAACATTGTACCAAGATTTCGCGGATCATAGAAGTATCGCCGCGCGCCGGACCAGCTCGAGCTTTCGTCGCCCTGTGGGCTGTGGCGCATGAAGTTCACCCGCCAGAAAGCCGACAGGCCGTCTGGCCCCAGCGAGGCCAGCGGTATTGCGAGCTCCACCGTCCACGTGGAGTCCCGCGAGCCGATAGCGACGGATGCCGACGCCGGCCAGGGCGCGACCGTCCCAATTGCCGGCTTGCAGGGCACGCCGCGCTCGCAGATGAGCACCCCGTTGGGCTTGATGACCAGGTGGTAGAGGTCCGACGCGCCCGAAGCCTTGCCGCCCGGGTCCAGCAGCACCTCCACCAGGTCCTCGCCGCAGGCGATCATCTGCTCGTATCTAACCTGGTTGGTCGGTTTGTGGACCATGCCCGACGGATTTGGCTCCTCGCAGCGAAACGCCAGGTAGAGGTTTTTCTCGTCGCGAAGCACGAACGTCATCGTCTGTCGCCCTGCCAGGCCGGCGCCGATTTGCCCTCGCCGCCCGATCAGCCTGAAGTCCTTCGCCGTATTGCCCGTGCGGATGGGCCAGTCCCGCAGGTCGCCGTCGATCACCAGCGGGCGACGGATTTGCCCGGCCAGCAGCAGCGGCACCTGCGCCTCGACCTGCCTGGGCTTCTCGACATTGCTGGTGAGCGTAAGGGTCAGCGGCACCCGCGCGTTGGCGGCGATCGGCAGGGTTCCGGGCGGCCCCACGGCGGCGATCTGCATCACGCCCATGGCGTATGGGGCCAGCGTAATAGCAGGCGCTTGGGCGGAAATGAGCTTCCAGCCATCCGGCAGGTTGGCCGGGCCGGCCTGGATGTTGGCCTCGATCTTGTGGCAATTGAACAGGTCCAGCAGGACCGTGACGCGGACCTTTTCAGGCGGGATGGCCGTCGAACCCGCGGCGGGCTCGACTCTCGATCGGACTCGCTCGACCTGGAGCGATTCGGTCTGCTCGTTGAGGCGGCTCCACGCCAGCGTATGGGCCAGGCCGGTCAGGCGGGGGGCCTTTTCCGGCGTGACGACCGCCTGGACTTCCTCGGCCAGGACGCGCCGGGCAAGTTCCCACGTCGCGCCGTCGGCGACCCAGCCGTCGAGCCGACAGTCGAGGTAGTTGTCGCCCGCGGCCGCCAGCCCCCCGTAGCGGACCATGGCGTTTGTCACCGCCTGTGCCACGCCTTGGCGCTGGCGGTGATTGAGTATCCAGAGGTACGTGATGTCCTGAAGCCCGCGGCGCAGGCGCTTGAGCCGCACGCTTGGCAGGGGGGCCTCCAGGCCGGCGACGCTGCCGGGGTAGAAGAGCCTCATCTCGGCCTCGGCCACCGGGGCGAACGGGTCGCCGGACCAATGCAGCACGTCCGGCAGCAGCAGGCCGGTGCAGCCGTACTTAAGCGCGAACCAAGGCATTGCCCGCGCGTCGGCGGGTTTGGCGATCAGCCCGAGGCTCGGCAGCCACGGCGGCCTGGCCGAGGCAAGCCATGCGCCCGCCCCCAACGGGGCAGGCAAAGGACTGCCCGTTCCGCCCTGGGCCTGCTGAAAGGCCTTGGCGGGCGCGGGGAGGTTCGGGTCGAAGAACTCTCCGCGCGGCGCGAAGATGTCGGCGGTCTCGCGAAACCCCTTGGGCACGGCCCAGTCGCTGCCGGGCGGCGCCTGGGGCGGAAGCTGGCTGAGGATAGGCACGTCCGGCACGGCCTTGCGAGCCAGGGCCGCAAGGGCCATGTGCGTCGCGTAGCCTTCGGGCGCCTGGATATTCCGCGCCGGCCAGAGGAAGATGTTCTTGCCAACAATGTCGACTTTGCCGGCATCGCCGGCGCCGCCCCCAACGGGGCAGGCGAGGTGTTTACGGGCCTCGGTAAGCAACTGCGTTACGGCCGATGCGTAATTCGCCGAAGCGGCGCCGTCGTAGTGTGCCGGGTTCGGCCAGTCCTGGCTGAAGGGCATCGGCCAGGCGGGCACGCCGATGTGGTCGTCGAAGGCCGAACCGTCGAGGTATGGCTGGACTATCGCGTCGTAGTCCTTCCAGTCCAGGTTTACCTCGCCGACGCCCGTACGCTTGAGAATAGGATGGATGTCCGTGTCGAAGAGGTCCACGCGGTGTTCGTGCGCCATTCGCATCAGGTCGCGGATTAGCACCAGCCCGCGGCGGACCATTGGATTGTCGCGGTCGAGGTAGACCGGGTCGAACGGCTTGGAGTCGCGCGTCAGCAGCGCCCGCATCAGTTGGCGATGGCCGAAGCCTCCCACGGCCGGGATGACCCGCTCGTCCGGCAGCACGAACGCCAGCACCTCCATGGAGAGCGTGGCGGACCATTTGCGCCCGTCGGGCGAGCCCAGACTGAACGTCGCTGAGTACGTGCCCGGCAAGGCCGACCGCGGCACGGCCACGTCCACCCACAACGCGAGGCGCTGGCCGGGCTTGACGGTGAAGACCGGCGCGGGCGCAGCCGAGGCGTCTATCGGCACCAGCGGGTCGTATATCCCAGCCGGCTCAGCCGGGCCGTCCGCCAGCCGCAAATACCAGTCGGGATACTTGCTTACCTGTATCGCCAGCATGCGATAGGCCCGGATGCTCGACGCGGGGATTCTTGATGTTGTTGCCCCGCCCAGCGTCGAGAACTCCGACCAGCTCACATTCACGCCGTCGGCGCCCCGCTCGCCACCCTCCAGGACCACCTGGAAACTGACGGTCTCGTTGGCCCCGGCCAGGAGTTTCACTTGCCCGTCCGATGGATCGTAGACGTCCAGGTCCATCTTTCGTTGGGTGCGGTCGGTCAGGTTTACCATTTCCCCCGCGACCCACGCATCGAGCGTTCCGGCGGGCCTGGAGGACCATGGATTGCGCATGGACAAGTCCCCGGCCGGGCCGCACCCGCCGGAAACCAACGCCCCCGCGCCAAGCATCGCAAGGACCGCCAGACTTACACCAGCCCTGATAGACATCGGCAGAGATTGTACAGCGCGGGCTCGGCCCGCGAAAACAGATTACCGCTCATATGCGGCGATGAGACGCTTGTTTCCCATCTGCGTTCATCTGCGTTTATCTGTGGCGTGGCTTCTTCTTGCATCTGTACCTCCGTGGCTCTGCGGTCAATTGCCTCCGCTGGCGGAAAATCGCGTGCAAAAGCCCCCCGTTTTGGCGCTAATGGAGGTATGGCAAAGTCGCGGAAGGACCGCCTGTTCGACCAGCAGTTCCTGGCCCGGCTTCAGCAGCTTCACCTGATCGCCAAGCGGCTGACGGCCCGGGAGGCCGGCGGCGCGCGCAGAAGCCGGCGGATCGGCGACGGGCTCGAGTTCGCCGACCACCGCTCGTACGAGCCCGGCGACGACATACGCTTCATCGACTGGCCTTACTACGCCCGCATGGAAAAACTGCTGCTGAGGCTCTTCCACCAGCGAAGCGAGGCCGACGTCATCATCCTGCTGGACGTCTCGGCCTCGATGGCGCCGGGCGGGGCGATGGAGAAGTTCGACTATGCCCTTCGCGTCGCGGCCGCGCTGGCGTTCGTGGCCATGGGCGGGCTCGAACGGGTGATACTCCAGCCGTTCGCCGAAGACCTGGCCAAGCCGCTGCGGACCGGGCGAAACCGCGGGCAGATACTCGAAGTCCTGGATTATCTCGTGGACCTGGCGCCCGGCGGGCGGACAGAGCTTGGCCGATGCGCCGACCTCCTGGCCCGGCGCCTGGACGCGCCGGCAAGCGTGCTGATCGTCAGCGACCTGCTCGACTGCGGCGACGACCTGTCCGACGCCGTCGTCCGACTCAAGACACGCACCTGCGACGTGACGGTCCTGCACGTCTACTCGCCGCTGGATGCCGACCCGGCCCTGGCCGGGCCGGTGATACTCCAGCAGGCCGAGACGCACCAGAATATGACCGTCGACGTCACCGACGACGTTCGCGCCAGCTACCGCCTCCGCTGGCAGGAGATGTGCGACGCCCTTTCCCGCATCGCCGCGGCAAGGGGCGCCGCGTACGTCGCCGCGCCCAGCGACGTGCCGTTCGAGCAACTGGTATTGCGGACTCTTCGCCAGGCGGGCGTCCTGGCGGGGTGAGTGGATTGCGGATTGCGGATTGCGGATTTACTTGCCCGGGCTTTAGCCTGAAGGCACTCAATGGCTGAGGTTTGCTGAAGCACGTTAGAACAACAACGAGAGATAATGTTGCTTCACCCAATACACACAAAGCGCAAGTCTGCAACCTTAACGGTCGTGCTGATCCTCCTGGCGCCGATGGCAATGCTCTACACGCTGTGGGGCAATCCCGTCTCGGCCGGGGAGGACGACGTGATCTACTACTACCCGATGCGGAAAATGGTCGGCGAGCAACTGCGAAAGCTCCAATGGCCCCTGGAAAATCCGTACGAGGCCACCGGCATGCCGCTGATGGCCGACCCACAGTCGGCGGTGATGTACCCGCCGACGTGGCTGTTCGCCGTCATGCCCGCCAAGCCCGCCTACAGCCTGTCGCTGATGCTTGGTTTCGCCATTGCGGGCCTGGGCGCCTATGCGTACCTGCGGTGCCTGGGGCTGGTCAACGCGGCCGCGGGGTTCGGCGCGGTGGCGATGATGTTCTGCGGGTTTTTCGTCGGGCATCGAGTGCATTTGTCGATCCTTCACGCCGCCGCCTGGCTGCCGTGGGGGCTATGGTGCATCGAGCGGCTGCGGGATCGTCCCCTTACGGCGCTTGCGGGCATGGTGCCCGTGGCATACCTGGCCCTGACGGCGGGGCACTGGCCGACGTTCATACACATGAGCGTCATATGGGCGGCGTATCTGCTGCTTCGCGCCAGGCCGCTGGCGCGGTCGCTGGCAGTGGCGGGCGGAGCGGCGGCGATTGTGGCGATGCTGGCAGCCCCGCAGATCGACGCGACGGTGCGGCTGATGGGGCAGGTGACGCGAAATGCCGTCGGCTACTCAATGGCGGGGGAGAACAGCTACTTCCCCGCGTCGGCGGCGCTGATGCTGTTTCCGATGCTCTTTGGGTGCCGGACGGAGAACTTCCTTGCCGCGCCGTGGTGGGGGCCTTGGCACCTGTGCGAAACGCTCGGGTACGTCGGGCTTGTCACGCTCGTGCTGGCGGCTGTGGGGGTGTGGAAGCTATATCGAAAATCAAAAGAAGATTACCGCAGAGACGCAGAGGCACAGAGGTTAGAAGAAGCAGAAGAAACAAAAGACTCTGTCGATCATTTCCGCGTGCTCGTGCGGGTCTGGGTGTGGGTTGGTGCCGGTGCGCTGGTTTGGATGCTGGGCTACTACCTGCCGACGTACAGACTTATTCACATGCTGCCGGTGCTGGGGGTAGTGCGATGCCCTGCCAGGATGATCCTCGCGTTGGACATGGCCCTGGTGACTATCGCGGCCATCACGGTGCATCTGATAATCGCCGGGCCGGGGGGCTGGCCGGCGAGGCTGGCGACATCCGTGCGGCGCGGCGCGACGGTCAAGCTGCCGGCGGCCATGGCTGCGGTGCTGGCTCTGACGGCGGCGGCGGGGGGGTTGTCGGTGTGGCTCTACGGCGGGAACCTGCCGGAATTCGGCGGCTCGGCCTGGACGGCGCTGAAAAGCGTGCTGCCCACGAACCCGGCTGTATGGGTGCAGGCGCTGCTGGCGGTTGTGACGATCGCGGCGGTTCGGTGGTGGCTGGGTGCCCCCGCGCGGCGGGCGGCGTCGCTGGCGGCGGTTCTGCTGCTGGACCTGTTCTGCGTGACGCGCTTCGTGGACGTGCCGGCGGTTGGGGCCGTTGGGCCGGACCCTGACGATTCCCCGGCCGCGAGATGGATCGCCAGCCACGCCCCAAACACCGGGGGCTTCCTCGTCTGGGGCATTGGCGAGAGCTACAACGACCGCCCGGCCGAGCTGTTGAAACCAAAGACCGCGCACGCCCTTGGCATATCGACGATCAATAGTTACGGCCCGCTCCAGTCGGCGGCACATGCACAGCTTTTCGAGTTCCAGATATTCGGCACGAACCGCAACTGGGCGTGGCTGATCCGCCGCAACGACTTGCTGACCGCCTACGGCGTGCGGTACATCGTGACGGCCCGCAAGGACGTTCGCGAGGTGCTGGACAGCGTTTGCGTTCCGGCCGGCCCGGCGCTGCCGGAAGGGCCGAACCTGCTGACGGACAAGTGGGCGTTGAGCAAGGCGCGGCTCGACGGCGGCGTGCTGCGGCTTCGCAAACCGCTGATGTCGTATTGGTCCACGGCCGAGCAGCCGGTTAAGGTCCGGCCCGGCACGATATATCGCATTTCGCTCTATGCCCGAGGCCCGGAGGGCGGCGCGGCTGACTACTTGCGGGCAGAGCTTTACACGCCCGACCGGGACATGCCCTGGTCGCAGAAAGAGCCGCTGGGTTTGATGGCCTACCCCGACCAGATCGGCCAGGACTGGCGGCACTTCGAGTGGACATTCAAGACGCCGGACGACATCGACGGCAATACCATGTTCCGCATCTACACGACAAGCGAGCGGGCGATCGATGTGAGAAATATAGTCTTTGCCGAGAGTCACTGGGATCAGCCGCGAGTCTACCCGTATCATCCGGGCACGCTCGGAGCGGATCCGCGCCTGTATGCCTTGCGCGCGGAGTTGGCCTCGCTCAGGCCGGGCGACCCGCCCGTGGCGATTTACGAGAATTGTGGCTTTCCGTGGCTCTGGTATGGCCGTTCCCACGCCGATTCGCGGCACATATTAAGGTCCAATTTCGCAACGGTCTCAGACCGGATCGAACACATTAAGTGGGAAGTCTATATTCCCAGTTCGCTCGTGCGCGAGACTCCGCCACAGGTTGGCGTAAAGGTCCAGTGTCACCCGACGGTCATGCTGTTTGGCTCGGCCGCGGGGGGGATATTGTACATGATCGTGCTGGCGGCGGTGGGTTTCGCGGCCGCGGCGAGGCGGCGGGAATGAACTGCCCATGTGCGAACAAACGCCGTTGGCGTGAGTTGCACACTGCCTGTGGTGGGGCTATGCTGAAAATAGAGGGTGGTGACGAGATTGGTTTCTGAGCGCGGGCGGGCCTTGCTCGAAAGGCGGTGAATGCCATGGCCAAATCGCATGAGGCGATGCTCTACGAGAAGCTCGACGGCGAAAAGGTCCGTTGCGAGCTCTGCGGGCACCAGTGCGTGATCCTGGGCGGCAAGTACGGGCTGTGCCGCGTCCGGCGAAACGTGGCGGGGCAACTGCGGAGCCTTACTTATGGCATGCTCGTGGCCCTGAACGTCGACCCCATCGAGAAGAAGCCGTTCTTCCACTACCTGCCCGGCACGAAGAGCCTTTCGATCGCCGCGTCCGGCTGCAACTTCCAGTGCGAGTTCTGCCAGAACTGGCAGATCAGCCAGTCGCCTCGTATGGATTCGGAGATTCGCGGCCAGGCTGTCAGTCCGGAGCAGGTTGTCTCGGGCGCGATCGCCCACGACTGCGCGTCGATAAGCTACACTTACACGGAGCCGACGGTGTTCTTCGAGATGGCGTACGACACAGCCAGGCTGGCACGGGCCAGTGGTCTGGGCAACACGTTCGTATCCAACGGGTACATGACGCCCAAGGCCGTGGACATGATCGCGCCTTACCTCGACGCGATCAACGTGGACCTCAAGGCGTTCAGCGACGAGACGTACCAGCGGATCATGAAGGCTCGGCTCGAGCCGGTGCTGACGGCCCTGCGTGCCCTTGTGGCGGCGGGGGTGTGGATGGAGGTCACCACCCTGGTCGTGCCGGGCATGAACGACTCGCCCCAGGAACTCGGCGACATAGCCCGGTTCATCGCCAAGGACCTCGGCGAGTCCGTGCCGTGGCACGTCAGCCGGTTCCATGGCGACTACAAGATGGAAACCGTCCGCGCCACGCCTATCGAAACGATGGAGCTTGCATGCAGGATAGGCCGGGAGGCCGGGCTGCGGTTTGTCTACAGCGGCAATGTCGCGGGCCATGCCGACGAGAGCACGTACTGCCCGAACTGCCGCGAACTGCTGATAGACCGGCAGGGGTACTCTGTCCGCGGCATGCACCTTCGTGACGGCCGATGCCCCCAATGCAATGAAGCCATCGAGGGTTTCTGGAAGCGGCCGGGAGTGGGTGGGCGGTGAATAACCGCTTCCCTGTGAAGGATATACGTGTTTAGCGACTTTCTCTCAGCCCCGTTCACGGGGCTTTGCCCGCCGAAGGCGGGTTTAGACCAGGCCTTTGAGGCCTGGGGCCATCGCGACGCTCCTGTTATTCCTGTCTAGCACGCTTTCAGCGCGCTTTGGGCGGGATTTAGCCTAAAGGCCTCCAAGCACGGGTAAGCGCGCTGAAAGCGTGCTGGAGCAAAGAAGAGACAAGAACAACCGCTGTATTGTATGCCAACCAGGGCTCAAAGCCCTGGCCTATACCCCCGCTGGGGCGGGGTCAAAGCCCCGTGAACGGGGCTGAGGCATTCGCTAAACACCTACTGAAGGGTCAGGGTGCCTGAATGGCCGGGAGGGGGTGCCCGAACGTGCCCGGGCGGATGGGCGCATAAGTAACCGCGCACACGAACCGTCGGGCCGCATGCGCGGATTGGTTGCGGCTGCGGCTGTTACTTCTTCTTCCGGCGGTTCCGGCGTTCGCGGCGCTTCTTGGAACCGATCTTTCTTCTACGTCTCGGCTTGGCCATGAAATACCTCTGGTGATCTAAACAAACTTAGCCGGCGAACCGGCAGTAATCGAGCCGGGTATACTACAGACTATCTTGGCGGTTGTCACGCGCAATTGCGAAAAAAGGCCGCTTGGTAGCCGGTAGCCGGGAAAAGAAAAGCGGAGCCAGGTATTGGGAACCGGGAACCCGGAACATGGAACCTGGGAGAAGCGGCCCCCAGGACCACATAACACATTGTTGGCTTTCTGAGGCCTGCTCGCTTCAGCGAGCAGGGGCGCTGAAGCCTGAAGTTTGAGGCCTTTTCCCGCTACTCCTCGTCGAGTCCTTCGTCGTCGGCGGGGTCATATTCGGTTATGGCCAGGTCCGCCTGGCGGGTCTTGCCCAGGCGGAGCACGGTCACTCGCACTTTTTCCCGTCCAGCCTTGTGGGCGGCGGCTATCAGGTCCCGCATCTGCCGGGCGCTGGTCAACGGCTGGTCGTCGAGCCGTGTGATGATCTCGTTTGGGAATATCTTGGCCACGAGGATCGGCGAGCCGCTTTCGACCTTCGCCACGAGCACCCCGGCGGAGGCCTTGAGGCTCAGAGCGTAGCTGACTTCGTAGGTCACGTCCTTGACTGTCAGGCCCAGCTTGCGGTTCTTCCACTTGGTGGCCGAGTCCTGGTCCGGCGGCCCAAGGGCGATCTTGTAGTTGATGGTCCGGGTCTCGCCTTTTCCCTCGGCCGTCGGGCGGTAGTAGGTCAGGCGGATGGCCTTGCCGACGCCGATGGCGTCGAGGGCCTGCGTGAGGAAGTTGCGCCGGTTCTTCCACGTCGGCTCGACGTCGCCCTCGTCTTCCCCTTCGCCGCCGCCACCGTACCATCGCCCGCCGTAGGATTCGCCGTCGCGGACGGAGCGCCCGGCAAGCTCGAGCGGATACGGCATGCCGGGTCCCTGTATCTTCAGCAGGATGTCTCCGACTTGCAGCTTCATGGCCTCGGCGGGGCTGGCGTCGTAGACGGCGTTGATGATGAAGCCGATCTGCCCGTCCCTGGTGGGCGTCTCGACCTTGAGCATCTCGGAGAGTTTAGGCGTGACGGGCACGAACTCCACTCCCAGCCAGGCGCGTCTGCGGGCCAGCGTCTTGGTGGTAACCTCGACCTTGGCGTCCAGGTGCGCCGCCGGCTCGGTAAGCAGGCCGCGGAGCTCCGAAACGGTGAACACGCGGTACGCGTCGGAGGCGCCGCGGTATCGCCGCGACTCGTCGAGCCGACGCTCTTCCTCGTTCTCCCTCTTCTCGCGCGCGAACGCGCCAACTATCCGCCCGTCGAAGTCCACCATGAACGAGTCCTGTGGAATTTGCCTGGCCGGGTACCAGAAGTAATCCCCGCGATACCCGCGCATCTGGCCGTAAAGGCGATTCGTCGAGAGGTCAACGTACTTCTCGCCAAGCCGCTTTCGCAGCCTGGCCGTCCAGAAGGGCCTCATCTGCGCCGGGTCGGACGGCGCCAACTCCACGCGCGACGGCAGCTTGCCTTTGGTCAGGCGAACCACGAAGCCGCCGATCTCCTTGAAAGCGCCGACGAACTGAACCTCCTGGCGGACGGTGGGAGAGTGCTTGATGTATATCTTCTCGATCTGCCGGGCGACCTTCGAGTCGACGTATTGCAGGACCACCACGTCGGTGTCGCTGATGGCCAGGCCGTAGACGCTGATCTCCCGCCCGGCCGCGCCTTCACGCGAACTGTACCGGCTTGACTCGGCGTCCTCGCCCTGGCGCAGCACCAACACCACCTCGTGCATCGAGGAGAGCATCCGGGCGCGGCATGTTTGCTCGGCCGCGGTGAGCTTTTCCCAGTCGATTCCCTTGGCCGCGACGAGGTCCGGGCCTCGCCAGAGGCACTGGGCCTGCTGGATGTCGAAGAACGGCAGCGTCGCGCATCCGACGGGCAGGCCGTTGGCATCGGCGACGATGTGGAGGTACGCTTCCATGCCGTACCGCGAGCCGTATGCGGATGACGACCCCGCGGCCAGGGAGTCGCCGTAGAAGACGTTCGAGCTGGCGCCGGGCCTCATCGGCACTGAAGGGTGGCTCAGGCCGAACTGCAGCCGCCACTGGTCGTCCATCCTGTACAGGGCCGACTGATACAGGACGGTGTTGACGCCCCTGTCCGCCAGGGGCGAAAACGTAAGCGGCTTGAGCTGCGAGGCGGCGTTGGCGTCGGCCTGGAGGATTATCCCCGGCGCGTCGTAAAGCAGCCTGGCCTGCCTGGCGGGGAATGACTTGCCGCCGGCGACGATGGTTATGCCGGCAATGTAGCGGTCGTCGAGACCGGAATCGCAGATGAGCACCCGGCCCTTGTCGTCGAGCACGATGCCGGCCGTCTCGGTTGGGCGCTTCTGATCGACGTATTCCTCGTACAACTGGCTGACTCGATAGTCCGTCGCGTTGGGGTTCAGCGGCTCGGAGGTGTCCTTCTTGATATTGACCTCGACGACGACGAAGCTTTTCCGCGATGCCTCGATAAGCGCCTGGGGGATGGTGTCCTCGTCCTTGTCAGCCGGCTTGGTTGTCGGTGCGGTTGTCGGCTGGGGCGCCGTTGCGGGCCTGTCCTCGGCCTGGGCATTGGCCTGCCCGAGGCTGCCGAGACCGGCGATTGCCGACAGCAGCGCCGCGGCCAGGAATGTCACGATCATTTTCATTGTCGTCAATCCTCTTGGAGGTAGTCTTTTTCCCAGCTCAGGGGTTTCCAGCCGAGGAACCCGTCGCGCTTGATGGTTACCAGGGCCTTCTTGTCCACGCGTTTCGGATCGCCCACAAGGGCGGCGTAGGCCTTCTTGACATCCTCGATGGTCTTGATTTCCCACTTGTCGATCTTAATCACCACGTCGTTTGGCCTCAGGCCGGCGTCGGCGGCGTTGCCCGGCCCACGAACGCCCTGAATGAACACCCCCCCGGTCGGCTGGATGAAGTAAAGCCGCGGGTTGGAGAACTTGGTGATCTCCTTGACAGTCATGTTCCACTGGCGGCAGTCGAAGTCCTCGCCCTCGAACTTGCCCCGCGTTACGGGTGTCAGGGAGGCAGTCAGCACCTTCCGCCCGCCGAGTTTGCCTGCCAGCGCGGGCGCGGGGTTGCCGACACCGTTGGCGTCGCCGTTGCCCTTGCGGGCCAGCATCAGCGTCGTCGGCGCATCCGGCGGCAGGTCGGCCAGCAGCACGCGAAGCGCCGGCAGGTCCTCGACGTACAGGCCGTTGACCTCCTTGGCCCCGACGGCGAGCAGGATGTCGCCGTCCCGCAGTCCGGCTGCCTCGGCCGGCGAGCCCTGGTCCACGCTCTGGATAAGTACCCCGCAGTTGGCGTCGGTGAAGGTGTTGCTCTTGAAGTCGTTGAGCGCCTGGATCTGAAGGCCCGTGTACGCCCGGTGGACCTTGACGGGCCATTGCTCCTTCGACGTGCCCGCCGACGCGGCGCGAAGACGGCGGATCACGTCGGAAACGACGTTGGACGGGATGGCGAAGCCGATTCCCTCAGCCATGCCTATGCCAAGCGTGTTGATGCCCGTCACCTTGCCCTCGGTGTCCACCAGCGGCCCGCCGGAGTTGCCGGGATTGATCGCCGCATCCGTCTGAAGCCACAGGTTGTAGCGGTACTGCGTGGTGAAACCGATGTACCGCCGCGTGTTGGAGATGATGCCCAGCGATATGCTCCGCGTGAAGCCGAACGGCGAGCCAAGCGCCATCACGAACTGCCCGGCCTCGACCTTGTCGCTGTCGGCAAACTCCGCCACCGGCAGCGGGGCGGTTCCGGGCGGCAGGTTCAGCTTGAGCAGCGCCAGGTCTGTCTCGGGGTCCAGGCCCACGACTGTGGCTGGGACTTGCACGCGGTCGCCCAGCACGCAGTTGACCTCGACGGCCTTCTCGGCAACGTGATTGTTGGTGACGACGTAGCCGTCCGGCGAGATTATCACGCCCGAGCCGAAGACCTCGACTCGCTGCCGCTCGCCGCCCTCGAACGTCTCGCGGATCGGCTTGACGAAGACCAGGCAGGGATAGACCTTCTGCTTGGCAGAGGCGATGATCTTCTGGAAGTCTATTGGCCGGGATGGCTCGACGGCCCCGCCGGGCTGGCACCCAGCCTGCATTGCCGCGGCCAGCATCAGTGCGGCCAGCGTGACCGGCCACAGCCAGAGCTTCCCCAATCGTTTCATTGCGACTCCTTATTGACCTTCTTGCCGCCATCGCAGCCCGCCATGGCGCCGGGATTCACCCCGCGATAAGACAATGTACCCGCCCGTGGGCGCGGCGTGCAAGGGCTGGGCTCGTGGCGAAAGCAGGACACCAGCTAATTATCGATTTCCGTCATTGCAGCCTCGCCTTGGTGGTGTATAATACCGATGTATACATTAAAATGGACAGGAGAATCTCTTAATGGTTCGAACGCAGGTATATCTTACGGAAACCGAGCGCGACGAGTTAGCGGCCTTGGCTGAGGTGACAGGCAAGAAGCAGAGCGAGCTCATACGCCAGGCCATTGACAATTTGCTGGAGCATTCTGCCGATTCAAGGCGTCAGGCCATAATCGCTGCCGCGGCGGGGATGTGGAAGGACCGGGACGACCTCCCCGATTTTCGGGCTCTGCGCAAGGAATGGAATCGGGAGAGATGATGGAAGGCAAACTGGTTCTCGATACGGACATCGTCATCGACTACCTCCGGGGACAGCCCGAGGCAGTTTTGTTCTTCAAGAACAACTCAGACCGGTCTATCCTTTCGGCCATCGTTGTGGCGGAATTGTACGCGGGTGTCAGGGGCGATTCGGAAGAGCAGATGATTGATAAGCTTCTGTCGATTCATCCGATCATTCCCGTGACAACCAAAATTGCCAAGGCTGGCGGACTTCTAAGGCGTAAGTTCGGCAAGTCTCACGGCGTAGACGTTGCGGACGCAATTCTCGCCGCGACGGCGTTGGCGGAGAATGCGGAACTGGCAACACTAAACGTGAAGCATTACCCAATGATGCACGGACTCAAGCCCGCCTACGTAAAGAAATAGCCGTGTCCCTGCGATATTGTCCACCGAGCACAATGCCGCTACAATCCCGGCCTGAAAGGACCGACAATGGCTGACACGGCAGCGATCGAGGCAACCATGCGCCTCCACCTGGCCGACGGGGTGGGGGCTCTCACGTTCCGCAAGCTTATCGAGGCGTTCGGCAGCCCGGCCGCGGCGATCGACGCCGGGCCTGCGGGGTGGCGAAGCGTCGATGGAATCGGCGAGAAGACCGCCGCCGCCATCGCCGCCGTCACCGACGAGCAGGTCCACGAGGAAATCGAACTCGCCGACAGCGCCGGCGTGCGGATCCTCCTGGCCGGCGACGACGAGTTTCCCGAGGTGCTGCGGAACATCCACGACTGCCCGGCCTTGCTCTACGTCCGGGGCCGGCTTGACCGCAACGACGCCGTCGCCCTGGGCATTGTCGGCTCGCGGCGGTGCAGCTATTACGGCTTGGAGCAGGCGGAGCGGTTCGGCGGCCTGCTGGCGCGGGCAGGGTTCACCGTGGTTTCGGGTGGTGCTCGCGGGATAGACACCGCCGCCCATCGTGGTGCCCTCGCCTCCGGCGGGCGAACCCTGGCGGTGATGGGCTGCGGGCTGAGCAAAACCTACCCATCGGAGAACGCCGAGCTGTTCGAGCAGATCGTGGCCGAGGACCGCGGGGCGCTGGTCTCGGAACTGCCGATGGCTATCGGCGTGAAGTCGGGGAACTTCCCGCTTCGCAACCGCATAATCTCGGGCCTGTCGCTGGGCACGCTGGTTGTCGAGGCCGCCAGAAGGAGCGGGGCGATGATAACCGCCCGCGAGGCCATCGAGCAGGGGCGCGAGGTCTTCGCCATTCCCGGGCGGATCGACAGCGTGATGAGCCAGGGCACCAACGACATCATCGGCGCCGGCAGCGCCAAGCTCGTCCAGAACCTCGACGACATA
>Ga0265595_1000982_pt1 | contig 23524 bp, 17 predicted proteins | sample saktaG_15_FD_190148 | JGI IMG/M metagenome (GOLD analysis project Ga0265595, IMG submission 190148) | Saline water microbial communities from Sakinaw Lake, British Columbia, Canada - sak_2013_06_06_50m | ecosystem: Environmental > Aquatic > Non-marine Saline and Alkaline > Saline ...
AACTTATTTAAGTCTTTTTTCATAATTTTCTTAATGTAATAATTAGTGTATTATACCACACCAAAAGCAATGCAAAAACAGCCCTCTAGCGGGGCTGTTTTTATCCGTACAAATCTATCTTCTTATCGGGGTCATTTTCGTCGAATGGGTCTTTTTTATTCTCTTCCTCCCAATCGTTCCGTGTTTTTTCATATTTTTTAGCGGCCTCCGCTGCTACTGAATCTGTTGCATCTGGCTTCGGTTGTTCTGGCTTATTTGCCCCGTCTAAGAGCCGCTTATAAGCTTCGTTTATTTGTATGAAGGCGGTTTCGTCCCCATCTTTTTTAATATCGGGATGTACTTCCTTAACTGCCACGCGATATGCGGCTTTTACCTCTTCGAGAGAAGCTCCTTCTTGTATGCCAAGAACCTCCCAATCAGTTGGCTTTTTCGGTTGCTCTGGTCGGTTGTCGGGATTAAACATTTTCTTTTTTTACAAAATTTGCTAATTCTTTTTGTTTTTTTTCTAATAACTCTTTTGTATCGGCCTCAATTGTCAAACGCAATAATGGTTCTGTATTTGAGGGGCGCACATTAAACCACCAATCTTTATATGTTACCGTTATACCGTCTAAAAAGTCTTGCTCGCCATCAGAATATTTTTCTTTAATCTTGCTTATAACGCCGTCTTTATTTTTGACTTCAAAGTTGGATTCTGCTGCCTTAAAATATTTGGAAAACGGCTTCACAATTTCCGAAAATGGCTGACCGTAGTTTGATAATAATTGAAGCACCAACACAAAGGCTATAAACCCAGAATCTGCATAAAAATTGTCTCTGAAAGAATAATGGGCAGACAGTTCGCCACTCATGGCTCCATTTTGTTCCTTCATTAGTTTCATCAGGTTACTAAACCCAACTTTTGATCTCAATGCCCTGCCACCCCATTTTTCAATCATTTCTGGCACCGCCTTAGAACAAATGGCGTTATATACAATTCCTGCTCCGGGCTCCTTGTCTAAAAATGTTTTTGCTAATAAAAGCAATGTTATATCAGCTGGAATAAATTTTCCTTTTTCATCTATAAAAATTAGCCTGTCGGTATCGCCATCAAAAATGACTCCAAAATCTGCTTTCTCTTTAATAACAGTTTCGCAAATTTCTTTCTGAGACTCCGGCAATAATGGGTTTGAAGGATGTGCTGGGAAATTTCCGTCTAATTTAAAGTTTAATGGAATTATATTTAGTGGTAACCCCTCTGTTAAAATTGGTATAACTTTACCTGCCATCCCGTTTCCGGCGTCAACTACAACCTTAAAAGGATTAATTTTATCAACCTCAACAAAGCTTAAAACATGATTTATATATGGAGCAATAATATCATCCTCCTTAACTTCACCTTTTATGTTACTGGTCTGTGTTGGGACTTTTTCCACCTCATCAAGCAAATCTACTCCATTAAGCCACTCCATGTTTTTCATCACCATTTTAAAACCGTTGTATTCCTTTGGATTATGGGAGGCTGTAATCATGATGCCGGCTTCGTCACCTAACTTTCCGACTGAAAAATAAATAGCATCAATTGGGACCAAGCCAATATCCTTAACGTTGGCTCCTTCGTCTGTAATCCCGCGTATTAGCTCCTTTTTAAGGGCTGGGCCGGAAAGCCGCATATCAGAGCCCACTGTGACTATTTTCGCCCCAGAACGCCTCACAAAGGCTCTGCCAATCAAATAAGCCACCTCCTCGTTTAGCTCCGAAGGATATATTCCTCTTATGTCGTATGCTTTAAAAATGGATGAATTTACTTTCATTCTAATATTATATACGAAAGATAAATAAAATCCAATTAAAACAGACTTGGTGCTTTGAATAATTTTCTGATACTATTAAGAAACAAAAATGCTTAGAGCCCATAAACTTTATATCTTTGTTCTCGCATTAATTATTCTTTTTCTTGAGATTGTTTTTTTATACGTAAAATATCTTCCAACTTATAAGCAGGACTTATCAGGCAAAGTTTCCAGTGAAACTTTGCTTAAATCTCCCGAGGATACAAAAAGCTTGTCAGTCAAAAGAACAAATGAAATTTTATCGAAAGAGTTTGAACTTCTTTTTGTTGAAGAAAAAATAACATTTGGCGAAGCCTTAGAGAATGCTAAATATGTAGAAAAAATAACCGGAACAAGGCCAGCTTTTCTAATGGGCATTTTTCAGGAGGAACTGGCTTTAGAGAAAGCAGATATGTGTTATCTGACAAACCTTAAAACTGGCGAAGGTGTGCGCGCTGTCGATAGCGAAAAAAGACTAAAAACAATGCACCCAACAAGAGATTTACCATTATTTATAAATATCATGGAGGAACTAGGGAAAGACCCTCTAAATACTTTGGTTACCTGTCCTATGAGTTTTGGCTGGGGTGGAGCAATGGGGCCAGCCGACTTTATTCCCTCAACATGGATGCTTTACAAAGATAAAATAGAAAATATTACAAATAAGCCGGCCAATCCTTGGGATATAAAAGATGCTTTTTTGGCAGGAGGATTATATTTATCAGATTCTGGGACAAAGCTAAAAACAGAGCAAGGAGAATGGGATGCCGCAATGATATATTTTTCGGGGTCAGCAAGCTCTCCACACACTTTTTATGCAGAAGGAGCGCTAGAATGGGCTAATAAGATACAATCTGACATAGACGCCCTGGAAGCCAATTAAGACGTATAAGCCTTGATTTATTGTAACAATCTGCTATAATAACCCTACTATTTAACTCCGCTAATAAATTCGCAACTTAATATGAAAACATACGAATTAACATATATTATTTCTCCGGAAATAACATCAGAAGAAGCAACTGCCAGAGCAAGAGAAATTGAGTCTGCCGTGCAGAGCAAAGAGGGCACAATTTTAAGCCAGTCAAATCCTATGGCCAAAAGCCTAGCGTACCCTGTAGAAAAGCGGGCATCGGGATTTGTTGGTACTATAGAATTTCAAATGGAGTCAGAAAAAGTGCCAGAATTAGAGACAGCCATTTCTAAAGAAGGAAATATTGTCCGACATATGATTGTAGTAAAACAGCCACTAATGGCAAAAAAGGAAAGAAGAACCAGAACAAAACAAGCCTCGATATTAGAAACAAAGCCAGAGAAAAAAGCAGAGGCCACACCAGTAGAGCATAAACCAGAGCCCTCCCCTGCTAAAACTTCGGAAGATAAAGGAAAAGTAGAATTAAAAGATATTGAACAAAAATTAGAAGAACTTTTAGGAGAATAGTAAAAGAGAAGAAGTGTTCAGCGTAAATTAGACTCAAGATGTATTCGATATATCAGAGTCTAATTTCCGAAGCAATCTTGTTCGCTTCGCTCACAAGACCGTGAATCTAAACAAAGCTTTCGTATTAGGAAATGTTACCAGAGATCCGGAGGTAAGATCTTTGCCGTCGGGTCAACAAGTAACAAGTTTCAGCATTGCAACAAACAGGTTTTACACCTCAAATGGGGAAAAGAAGCAAGAAGCTGAATTTCACAATATTGTTTGTTTTGGAAAATTAGCCGATATAAGCGCAAGATATTTAACTAAAGGTTCTTTGGTCTTAATAGAGGGAAGGATAAAAACAAGAAGCTGGGCAAACGCACAAGGAGTAAAACAATATAAAACAGAGATAGTTGCTGAAAGCATGCAACTAGGGCCAAGAGGAAGTGGTGGAGGCGCACCATCTGGTCCCGCTTCAAATTACGGCGAATCAAGAAAATCGGCCGCGCAAGATGCAGATTTAGAAACAATAAAACAAGAAGAGATACCGATAATCGAAGAAAATTATACCCCGCCTGCTCAAGATGAAACAGGCGATACAAAACCGGTTACCTTCGAAGATAATGCCGCAGACGAAATTGACGTAAAAGATATACCATTCTAATAAAAAAACAAAAAAATAAATAGCGTAAGGTGTTCAACGTAAATTAAGGGCAAAAGGCATCGTCGCAAATTAGGTTAGTGTATATAATATATCCAACCAAATTTGCGACGCAAACATCATTTGCTCCGCAAATGATGCCCGTAATTTCCGAAGCAATCTTGTTCGCCTCGCTCACAAGACCGTGTGTTACTTTTGCCAAAAAAATATTGATAACGTAGACTTTAAAGACACAGAACTATTGTCTCGTTTTGTTTCCGGTTTTTACAAAATAAAACCAAGAAAAAAGACAAACCTGTGCTCTTACCATCAGAAAAAGATTGCAACCGCAGTTAAGAGAGCCCGCCAGATGGGGTTGATGGCTTATCTACCAAAATAGAGAATTATGTATTTAAAAACAGCCCACTCGGGCTGTTTTTAGTTATTTTATTCTTTTTCTTTCATTGCCTCGTCCTTTATCTTTTTCATTGCTTCGGGGTGCTCCTTTAAGTAAGCTTTAGCAGCTTCTGTTCCCTGGCCTATTTTTTCACCCTCAAGCGTAAAATAACTTCCTGCTTGTTTTATAAAACCAATGTTGAGACCGGTCCTTAATGCGTCGCCAGATTTTGATATTCCTTCGTTATAATAAATATCAAATTCAGCTGTTTTAAAGGGAGCCGCCACTTTATTTTTTACAATCTTTGCTTTTACGCGATTACCAATAATTTCATCCCCCGCTTTTATCTGTGCGGTTCTTGCCAAATTAACCCTTACAGAAGCGTAAAACTTTAAAGCCAAACCTCCGGGCGTTGTTTCCGGATTTCCAAAAACCATTCCAATTTTCATTCTTGTCTGGTTTAAAAATATAACCATTGTGTTTGATTTTGCCATAATCGCCGAAAGTTTCCTACATGCCTGACTCATTAAACGTGCTTGCAAGCCCATGTGCTGGTCGCCAATTTCCCCTTCAATTTCTCTCTGTGGAGTTAATGCTGCAACAGAGTCAACAACTATCACGTCAACCGTCCCTGTTTTCACAAGCGTTTCAACAATCTGCAAAGCCTGTTCTCCTGAATCCGGCTGAGATATTAATAAGTCGTCAACATTAACACCAATTCTTTTTGCGTAATCAGGGTCCATTGCGTGCTCTGCGTCAACAAAAGCACACGTACCTCCCTTCTTTTGAGCTTCTGATAAAACATGCAAAGACAATGTTGTTTTACCGGATGACTCTGCCCCATATATTTCTATGATTCTTCCTCGTGGCATTCCGCCTACGCCTAGAGCTAAATCCATTGCAATGGAACCGGTAGGAATTACGTCAACATTCACGGCGTGGATATCGCGCATTTTCATAATAGCGCCTGCCCCGAATCTCTCCTGGATTTCATCAATTGCAGCATTTAATGCTTTATTTTCCTTTGGATCTGCTTTTTCTTTTTTATTATCTTTTCCCATAATTTATTTTTTACCTTATAAATTTAGACTTTTTTCCAATCGCCATCTTCTTCCGGTTGTGCCACCTCTGACTCTGATTCATCCGGTCCTCCGCCGGAAACCAATTGCACACCAGAAGCCTCGGCTCCCTCATAGACGTCCCTTGGTTTAGCGCCGTCGGCTGGCCCAACAATTCCTCTTTCCTCAAGCATATCAATTAGTCTGGCAGCCCTCGAATAGCCAATTCTCAGGCGCCTCTGCAAAAATGAAGCTGAAGCTTTTTTGGTTTCCAAAACAATCTTTTTAACTTCTGCAAACAACGGGTCGTCATCAGCTCCGCCAAAAAATTCTCCACCCTCTTTTCCGGACTCAGCTTGCTCCAAGCTTTCTAATAAACTTTGACTGATAGCGGACTGCGCATCTCCCATCTTTTTTCCTTGTTCAACAATGAACGCAGCTACTTTCTGAACTTCTTTTTCTGAAATATATGGCCCTTGTATTCTGGAAATTTTTGAAGACTTGGAAGACAAGAAAAGCATGTCTCCGGCACCTAATAATTTTTCGGCTCCCGAAGTGTCTATAACCGTTCTAGAATCAATCTGCGAAGCAACCTGGAAGGTAATTCTTGTTGGCACGTTAGCCTTGATTAAACCCGTAATAACCTCCACAGACGGCCTCTGCGTCGCTAATACAAGGTGAATTCCTGTAGCCCTTGCCATTTGGGCCAGCCTTACAATTCCCGCTTCAATTTCCCTACCCTTTGCCGCCATCAGGTCTGCCAATTCATCTACCACAAAAACAATATATGGCATTTGTAACCCTGAAGCAATTACAGATTTGTTTTGATTATAAGTATGAAGATTTCTTGTTGGAACCTCTGAAAAAACTTCGAAGCGCCTCTCCATCTCGCGTGTTAACCATTGTAGGGCATTTATTGTTTTTGTAGCATCGTAAATAACGGGACACAATAAATGAGGGATATCATTATAATGTTGGAACTCTACTCTTTTTGGGTCAACCATAATCAGCCGTAACTGGTCTGGCGTATATTTATAAAGTAAGCTTAAAATTAAACTGTTCAAAAAGATTGTTTTTCCTGTTCCGGTGGCTCCAGCTACCAATAAGTGCGGGCCATCTGTTATGTCGGTATATGTCGGAGAACCAGTGATGTCTCGACCCAATGCAAGCATTAGGGGACTAGAGGAATTTTGGAAAACAGTTTGAGAAATTATATTTCTCAAAGTTACTACAGACCTAACCTTATTTGGAACTTCAATTCCAACCAAGGATTTTCCGGGAATTGGAGCCTCAATTCTTATAGGATGAGCGGCTAAGGCCAATGCTAAATTATTTGACAGCGTTGTAATTTTTGAAAGCTTTACACCTTCGGCGGGCTTAAAAGCATATTGCGTAACGGTTGGGCCAACATTAACCTCGGTCATCTCAACCGGAATACCAAAATTCTCAAGCGTGTTCTTAATTATCATCGAGTTTTCCTTAATGTTCCCGGAGGTTGGTGCAGCTTCATTTTTATTTAATAGATCCAACGGAGGCAAAACATAGTCGTTTTTTGAAGCTGTGCCCGGCTTTCTAATCTCGGCCTTCTCTGGCCCATTGCCGTCGTCTTTTTTAAATAAGGTTACTTTTGAAGGACCTTGCTTGGCTTTTTCCTGCTCTTTTTCATTTTCTATACCTTTAATTTTTACATCTTCGTTCTTCTGCCCATTAATTGAAAATGTAGTTTTTTCTTCCTTTTCTCGTTTCGGCAATTCGCTCCAAATAAATTGCAGAAAAATAAATAATCCAATCAATAAAATAGCACCAAGTATAATATTAGCAACCAGAATTCCGAAAAGCCCTACAAATAATTTTGCCAGCAAAAACCCAATCCACCCGCCCCCTTTTATGGCCACCTCTTTCACGGCCAATTCCTTAACAGCTAAAATTCCGGCGGAGGCGATAACAGAAATAAAAATAGCCAGTGCCATAGCTAGATTTTTCCCTTTTTTCCGAGTCTTCAAAAAAATTAAACCTGAAATAAACAAAAATAGAGGTATTGTGTAAAACGCATTTCCAATCAGAAAATTACAAACTTTAGAAAAAATTTCTCCCCCATATCCTGCCTTATTAAAATTGGGAAAAGACAATACAATGATTATTGCAAACAAAAACATCAGGATGGCCTTTATCCATCTTTTGGCCCAAGAACTTAGAATAGAATCGGCATACCCTCCAGCTTTCTTATCTCTTCCGTTCTTTACCTTCTCGTTTTTATTATTCGCTTTTTTCGACATATTATATTGGTTCATTATATCACTTCAGCAAATTCGTTCAAGATGATTTCTGTGCAATAAAAAACCCCGTTTCCGGGGCTTTTTATTGTTTATTCCTTACCTTTAGGGATAAATCCTGTTCCGACCGGAATAAGTTTTCCGATGATTACGTTTTCTTTCAACCCGCGGAGCTTATCTTCTTTTCCTTCAAGACAAGCTTTAATTAAAACTCTTGATGTTTGCTGGAAAGAAGCCGCAGACAAGAATGACTCCGAGTTCAACGCGACTTCTGATATTCCAAGCAATATCTGAGCACCAATTGGCGGAATTTTTTTCTCTGCCCTTAATGTTTCTACCTCTTCGTTGAAAATTGCCCTCTCTACAACTTCTCCTCTTATCCATCCCGAGTCACCTTCTTCTTTAACTCGTATTCTTGAAAACATTTTTTGGATAATTATTTCGACGTGCTTATCATTAATATCAACTCCCTGAGAAGAATAAATTTTCTGGACTTCCTGCAAAACATATCTTTGAGCAACCTCAAGTCCCGATGCCTTATAAAGTTTTTTCAAATCTAAGCTTCCGTCGCAAAGAGCCTGGCTTTCCTTTATTTCCTGACCCTTCTCAACCAAAATTGCTGTTCTCCCGGGAATTTTGTATTCCATTATATCCTTTTTAGATGACCCTTTCTTAGATGATTGAATTTTCACTATTCTATTTTCTTCATCTATTTCAACCACCTTTCCCTCAGTTAAGGATATTGTCGCCTCACCCTTTGGAGACCTTGCCTCAAAAATTTCTTCGATTCTAGGTAAACCTTGAGTAATGTCCCCCGCGCCCACAATACCTCCTAAGTGGTGAGTTCTCAATGTTAACTGAGTACCAGGTTCTCCAATTGCCTGAGCGGCAACTATTCCAACTGCTTCCCCAATTTTTATCAGGTCGTTTCTTCCCAAATCCCATCCGTAGCATTTTTGACAAACACCCGTTGATGACCTACATGCAAGAGGAGAGGCAACAATAACTCTTTCTATTCCTTTCTCTTCAGCAATTGCTTTTGCCGCCTTCCAATTGATAATTTCTCCTTTTTTCACTAAAACGGTCTTATTATATTCAATTGTTTCCATGGCTGTTCTGCCAACTATCTTGAAAACAAAGTCTTGCTCTATAGCATCGGCATCCTTTTTATATACAGTAAGGCCAATTTTATCTCCACAATCTCCCTCTGTTACAATAACGTCGTGAGCCACATCAACCAGCCTTCTGGTTAGATATCCAGCAGAAGAAGTTCTTAATGCGGTGTCGGCAGTACCTTTTCTGGCACCGTGCGTCGAAATAAAATATTCCAGCACATTAAAGCCCTCTGTAAAGGACGACTTCACAGGAAGTTCAATAATGTTTCCAGATGGATTATTCACCAAACCCTTCATACCGGCCATCTGCACAGGTTGAGCCCAAGTTCCTCTGGCACCAGCCCCAATAATTGACATAACAGGACCATCGGCTGGCAAAGTAGTTCTTAATAACGCCTCAATTTTTGACTTTACGCCCTGCCAAAGTAGAATCTTCTGCGAGGTTTTTTCCTCTGGAGATAAAAGCCCCCTCTCGAAGTGACTATCAATTTGTCTTACTTTTTCTTCTGCTTCGTCTATAAGCCCTGCTTTCTCTTTTGGCACTATCAAGTCATCCATGCCCCAACTGATTCCTGATAAAGTACAATACTCGAACCCAAGTGTTTTTATTCTGTCTATGACAACAACAGCATCTTCGTTAGGATATTTCTCGATGATTTCCCTTACCAAGCTTTTTAGGGCTTTGTTATCAATGACTTTATTTATGTAGGGATAATCCTGTGGTAAGCTGTCATTAAAAATTAACCGACCAACAGTTGTTTCAATTAGTTCAATCTTTTGTTCTGAGTCAATAGGTGTTTTTGAATTTGGAGCCTTTATTTGATCGTTTAATCCTAAAAATCCATATTCAAAAGCAGTAACTGCCTCTGAAGCGCTCGAATAAACTTTCATATCTTTAGGATCTGTTTCTTTCTTTATGCTGTCTAATTTAGTTAAAAAGTAACATCCTAAAGCGATATCTCTAAAAGGACCCATTACCGGCATTCCGGTTGCTGGCCTCAAGAGATTTAAGGTTGAAAGCATAATTTCCCTAGCTTCTTTCTGCGCCTCATCTGATAGCGGTAAGTAAACTGCCATTTGGTCTCCATCAAAGTCTGCATTAAAGGATTCGCAAACTAAAGGATGTAATTTGATTGTTTCTCCCTCCATCAAAATTGGTTTGAAGGCCTGAATGCCAAGTCTATGCAAGGTTGGAGCTCTATTTAATAGAACCAGCTTGTCTTTTATAACTTCTTCCAAGATGGCCCAAACATCGGGAGTTTTTTCCTCCACTAAACGCGCTGCTCCACGAATGTTGTAGGCTAGCTCTTTATCTAAAATTCTTTTAATTACAAACGGCTTAAATATTTCTAAAGCCAATGTTTTTGGTAAACCACACTGAGAAAAGTGTAATTCTGGACCAACGGAGATAACAGACCTTCCTGAATAGTCCACACGTTTTCCTAAAAGGTTTTGCCTAAACCTTCCCTGTTTTCCTGCCAACATTGCAGCTAGAGATTTTAACAATCTCTTCCCTCCGGTTGTAGCTGTGGTCGTAACGCCCTTTCTCATTTCGTTATCTATCAAAGCGTCAACAGCTTCCTGCAACATTCTTTTCTCGTTTCTAACGATAACCGGTGGAGCTTTTATTTCCTGCAAATATTTCAACCTGTTGTTTCTGTTTATAACTCTCCTATATAAATCATTTAAATCGGATGAGGCGTATCTTCCGCCATCTAACTGAACCATTGGTCTTAAATCTGGCGGTAAAACTGGCAAAACGTCCATAAACATCCATTCGGGTCTAACATTTGCTCTTAACATTCCTTGAAATAATTTCAGTCTTCTTAAAACTTTTTTCTTCATGGCCGGCGGAGCTTGTCTCGCTTCTTCCGCTATTTTTTCTGTTTCTGCTTTCAGGTCAACTTTCTCAAATATCTCTTTTACAACTTCTGCTCCTGTTCCTGCCTCAAAAACTTCTCCAAATTTCATGGAAAGCGCATGATAAACAATTTCAGATAAAATTCTTAACGGTTTAATATCCAAAAGTTCTTCTTTTGCCTTTTCTTTCGCAGATTTTAGGTCGTTTTTTGCAGCCTCTGTTTTTTCTTTCTTTACCTTGGCTTTAAATTCTGATTCAATTGCTTCCATTATCCTGTCCCTTGCCTGTTCGTCAACCTTGGTAATTATATATGAAGAAAAGTAAATAACTTTTTCTAACTGTTGAGAACTTTTATCTAAAACCAGCCCCATTCTTGAAGGAACTCCTCTTAAAAACCAAATGTGCGAAACGGGTGCATACAACTTAATGTGCCCCATTCTTTCTCTTCTTACTGAAGATTTTGTAACCTCAACGCCACACCTGTCGCAAACAACTCCTTTATATCTTATCCTTTTATATTTTCCGCAGGCGCATTCGTAATCTTTTTCGGGTCCAAAAATTCTTTCGTCAAAAAGACCATCTTTTTCAGGTTTTTGAGTTCTGTAGTTAATCGTTTCTGGCTTTATCACCTCGCCATGAGACCATGACATTATATCCTCAGGAGAAGCAATTTTTATTCTTAATGATTCTAAGTCTAATACTCGCATGTTTTTTGAAAAAATTATTGAATATTACCTTTGCTCCTCTCTTTCTAAGCGAGGTTTTTCCTTAACTTCGACCGCCATGCCAAGTGATTTTAGCTCGGCAACAAGCAAGTTAAAAGATGCTGGAATATTTGGATTCCTTATTGGCTCTCCCTTTAGAATGGCCTCATAGGTTGCCGCTCTTCCTTGTACATCATCTGATTTGATGGTCAGCATTTCCTGTAGCGTGTGGGCAACTCCATAACCTTCTAATGCCCAGACTTCCATCTCTCCAAATCTCTGACCTCCAAATTGGGCTTTTCCTCCCAAGGGCTGTTGAGTAATCAATGAGTACGGACCAATTGACCTTGCGTGAACCTTATCATCAACCATGTGGATAAGCTTCATTATATACATATAGCCAACTGTGATAGGTTTAGGAAATGGTTGACCGGTTCTGCCATCGTAAAGCGTAACCTGACCAGATTCTGGCAAACCTGCCAACTTCAATTCCTTTTTTATGTCGTTTTGATCGGCTCCCAATAAAGCAGGAGAAATCGCAATGTAATTTAATTTTTTGGCTGCCCATCCTAGGTGAGTTTCCAAAATTTGCCCTAAGTTCATACGTGAAGGAACTGACAATGGCGACATAACCAAGTCAATTGGAGTTCCATCGGCCAAAAATGGCATTTCGGCTTCCGGCAAAACTTTTGAGACAACCCCTTTGTTTCCGTGTCTTCCAACAAGCTTATCTCCAACTTTTACCTTTCTTGTTTCGGCAATTTCTACCCTGATTCTTTTTACAACCCCGGGCTCTAATTTATGACCAAGGTCTCGAGAGAATATTCTAACGTTTACAACTCTTCCTTTTTTGCCGTGTTCCATTCTCAGAGAAGAGTCTTTAACGTCTTTTGCCTTGTCGCCAAAAATAGCTCTTAATAATCTTTCTTCCGGTGTTAACTCGGCTTCTCCTTTTGGAGAAATTTTTCCAACCAAAATGTCGTTAGGGCCAACCTCTGCTCCAACTCTAACAATTCCTTCTTCGTCCAAATCTTTTAATTTTTCCTCTCCAACGTTAGGAATATCAGATGTTGTAACTTCGGGACCAAGTTTTGTTTCGCGAACATCGCAAGTAAAGTCTTCTATGTGTATTGAAGTGAATTCATCTTCTCTTACCAACTTTTCAGAAATTGTTAGCGCGTCCTCAAATCCTCCCCCTCTCAAAGGCAAAACACACATTAAAATATTTCTACCCAAAGCCAACCTGCCTTGAGAAATAGCAGCTCCATCGGCCATAACATCTCCCTTTTTAATCTTTTCGCCCTTTTCAACTATTGGCTTCTGATGAAAACATGAATATTGGTTTGTTCTAACAAAGGTCTGAAGCTCATAGTTTTCCTCACGTTTTTTGCCAGAAATATCATACTCAACTTTTATGTGCTGAGCATCAACCTCTTTTACAATTCCGTTTGCTTCCGCCAATATAACTTGGCCGGAGTCTCTGGCAACGTTTCTTTCCGTTCCCGTTCCAACAAGTGGCGCTTCTGGTCTTATTAGCGGCACCGCTTGTCTTTGCATGTTTGATCCCATAAGGGCCCTAGAGGCGTCGTCATGATTTAAAAACGGGATTAAAGAAGTAGCCACAGAAATAAACTGCTTTGAGGAAACATCTATATAATCAATTTTATCAATATCAACTTCGGCTGGCTCTCCCTTTACTCTGGCTTCAACTTTGTTTGGTAAAATTTCAGGTAAAATTTTGAGAGAATCTGTAAGAGGGACAGAAGCGGGCGCTATACTATGGCGCTCTTCTTCCTGAGCTGAAAGGTATTCTATCTCGTCTGTTACTTTTCCATTTTTTACCTTAAAATATGGAGCCTCAATAAATCCATAAGGATTTATCCTGGCAAAAGAAGCTAAATGTCCCACCAGTCCAACATTAGGACCTTCGGGGGTTTCAATTGGACAAATCCTTCCGTAGTGAGATGGCTGAACGTCTCTAACTTCAAATCCTGCCCTCTCTCTTGTTAATCCACCGGGACCCGTTGTGGTCAAGCGTCTTTTGTGCTCTAATTCTGCCAACGGATTTTCGTTATCCATAAACTGAGAAAACTGCGAAGAGGTAAAAAACTCTCTTATAACAGCCATTAAGGGCCTTGGGTTTATAAGCTGTATTGGGGTTATTGTAGCAGATTCTAAAGTAGACATCTTGTCCTTGATGATTCTTTCCATTCTCATCAAACCAACTCGTAAACGGTTTTGTAAGAGTTCAGATAGTGTCCTAACTCTTCTATTTCCCAAATGGTCAACTTCATCAGCTTTTGCTGAAGGATCATTGTTTAACCTAATAACTTCTCTAACAACTTCTACAATATCCTCTATTTTTAATGTCCTAGTTTCTTTTTCAATTTCTTTTTCCGGGTGCTTAGGGGTCAGGCTTGGCAAACGTAACCACGTCTTCCATCTTCCCACTTTTGACAAGTCGTACCTGTCAAAATTAAAAAACATATTAAATATTAAATCTTGTGCAGTGTCTGGAGTAACTAAATCTCCCGGCCTTAATCTTCTATATACTTCCACCAAAGCCTCCTTTTGGTCTTTGCAAGTATCTCTCTTTAAGGTTTCTTGTATATATTTAATCTCTCCTGTATCTACATCTTTAAAGGCCTTTTCAACTTTTTCCACGCCGTCCAAACCCAAAGCCATCAGCAACGTGGTTGCAGGAACTTTTCTTTTTCTGTTAATTTTAACTCCTATAAATCCTGACTCTTCTGTTTCAAATTCTAGCCAAGCGCCTCTGTTTGGAATAATCTTAGAGCCAAAAAAATTCTTACCCTTTGAGGTCCTCATTGTAAAAAACGCCCCAGGAGACCTGATAAGCTGGGAAACCACAACTCTTTCTACTCCATTCAAAACAAAAGTCCCCCTCTCTGTCATAGCGGGAAAGTCGGCAAAATATACCTCTTGCTCCTTAACCTCTTTTGTTTTAAGGTTGACGAGCTTTATCTTGACTCTTAACGATTCTTCAAGAGAATCGTTGTTCTTCTTAGCCTCGAGACCGTTTTTATAATTAGTGGCTGAGCGGTTATAGCCCCCAAACCAAAGTTCAAATTCTTTACCGGTGTAATCTCTGATCGGAGAAATTTCTTCTAAAAGTTCTTTCACTCTCACATTCCAAAAATCATCCCATGTTTCCTTTTGCATCGTCAAAAGGTGGGGAGTTGAATAGGAAAGCTTAGATTTTGAAAAGTTCTTTACCTTACTTATAATTTCTGCCATTAAAAATTTTGCTGTAGAGAGAGTTCGACCCTACAAATTAAAAATATTAAATTTTTATGTAATTTAAAAAAACAAAAAATTTCGGTATTCAAAACAACCGAAACGTAGACTTTAAATTGTCCCTCCTATAGTAATGTGACCACTTTTTTTGCGAATTTGAAACTAAATACAGTATATTCTTTTTATAGAAGAATGTCAACAGTCCCTAGTCTATCTTCTTAATTTCATGCTTTGGAGAACGCCTAAAAATATGAAATTACCTACTAAGCCCGACCCTCCATAACTTATAAACGGAAGATAAATCCCGACTACCGGAAGTAGAGAAACATTCATTCCTATGTTTATAAAAAATTGAGCTATTAAAATAATTGCAAAACCGGTTGCAAAAATTCTGGGGAAATTAAATCGCGACTCGATGGCAATTGCCAAGACGCGCCAGATTAAAAATCCATAGGCTACAAATAAAACTAAAACCCCAACCATACCAAACTCTTCGGCTATTACAGAAAAAACGAAGTCTGTATGCGGTTCGGGCAGAAATCCATATTGAACCTGACTCCCCTTTCCAAGGCCCTGCCCAAGAATTTGTCCGGAGCCAATAGAAATTTTTGTCTGATTTTGAGACCACGAAGCTCCAAGATAATCATATGGAAATAAAAAAGCAGTAACTCTTTGCTTTTGATAATCCTTAAACAGAAATGTCCATGACAGGGTGGCAACAAGCAAAAAACATAAAAAGAGAATTACAAAATGCTTTAGCTTAATACCCGAAACCAGCAAAACTCCCAACCATACCAGAACCAAAACGGTGGTTCCTCCGATGTCTGGCTTCATAAAAACAAGGATCGCCGGTAGAAGAACATAAAGCCCCGAAAAAATAATGTGTCTTATTTTATACATCTCAACATGCCTCATCGAAAAATATTTGGCCAACAAAATAATCAAAACAATCTTTGTCGGCTCAATCGGATCAAGTGACAAAAACCAAAACTTATACCACCCTCTTGTTCCACGAATGATGGGGGCAAAAATATAAAGCCCGACAAGCATGGCTAAGCATATAAAATATAATATTAAAATCAGGCGGGAATTATTTCTTAACATCCTGTAGTCAAAAAAGCTTACAGCCACCATAACCAAAAATCCTATAACAAAAAAAACAACCTGTTTTTCTAGGTTTCCAAAGTTTCCCTTGGCAAGAGACGCGCTGTAAATAGCCCCTAGTCCAAGAGACGTAAGCACTATAGCTGGAACTATCAGCGTCCAATCAAGTTTTTTTAAGTAAGAAAAAAATACCATCTAACTTATTAGATTTAAAAACTCCTGCTCCGTTAAAATTTTTACGCCAAGTTTCTTGGCTTTGTCAGCCTTACTCCCGGGGTCTGACCCCAGCACAATATAGCTGGTCTTAGAAGATACCGATTCAGAAACATTTCCTGATAATTGTCTTATTTTCTCCTTGGCAACGTCACGACTCATAGATTCCATACTACCCGTTAAAACAAATGTTTTCCCCGCCAACTTTTTATTTTTTATTTTAGCTTCCTGGGTTACTACTTTTACCTCCCTTCCTAGTTTCTCTAAAAATTCGACGTTATTTTTATCTTGGAACCATTCATATATAGACTTTGCAACAACCGGCCCAATGTCCTTTATAAAATCGAAATCTTCAAATTGTGCTGTCTTAATTTTTTTAATAGAACCAAAATGCTCAGCCAAATCAATTGCTGTCTGCTCTCCTATGTTTCGTATACCCAAAGCATAAATAAATTTTGCCAACGTAATTTCTCTTTTTTCCTGAATTGATTTTATTAGGTTTTCTGCTGACTTTTCTGCAAATCTCTCTAATCCAGAAACGTCTCCTTCTTTTAATTTAAATAAATCGCTTGGATCTTTTACTAGTCCCTCTTCTAATAATCTATCAATAATTTTTGGACCCAAACCATCAATATTAAAAGCAGTGCGAGAAACAAAATGGTAAAACCCTCTCTTCTTCTGCACAAAACATTTTTTATTTGGGCATCGTAAAAGAACCTCTCCTTCCAGTTTTACAAGCCTTGTACCGCAAGAAGGACACTTTTCTGGCATTTTGAAATTTCTCTCTTTCCCAGTCCTCAATTCGGGTAAAACTTTTATAATATCTGGTATGACATCTCCCGCCCTACCAACTATCACAGTATCTCCAATTTTCAAACCCAACCTTTTTATCTCGTCTTCATTGTGTAGTGTCGCCCGAGTTATTGTAATTCCGGTAACCTGCACCGGCTCTAAAATTGCAACCGGAGTCATTGCTCCTGTCCTACCCACCTGAACAGTAATGTCTAAAACTTTTGTTGTTGCTTGAGCCTGAGGAAACTTGTAGGCAATGGCTCCTCTTGGAGCTTTGCCGACAAAGCCCAGGTTTTCAAAAATATCATTGTCATTTATTATCACAACTACCCCGTCAATTTCGTAATCTAATTTTTCTCTTTCCTTTATCCAGCGCTCACGAAATTTTAAAACATCTTCCAGGGATTCACAGTATTTGTTGTGATTATTGGTTTTAAAACCCAAATCTTTTAATATTTTATGCTTATCTTCGTGCGTTTTTTGCCCAAGGTCAGTAATCAATTCATAAGCAAAAGAATCAAGTTTCCTGCTGGCAGTAATTTTTGGGTCTAACTGCCTTACCGACCCTGCCGCAATATTTCTTGGGTTAGCATAAAGGGGTAAGTTTTTTTCCTTTTGCTCTTTGTTTATTCTCTCAAACTCTTTTCTTGTTATAAAGACTTCTCCACGAACAATTAAATCTTTTTTGTTATTAATTTGTAATGGAATTGCTTCAACCGTCTTTAAATTTTGTGTAATATCCTCGCCAACATTCCCGTCCCCCCTCGTAGAGCCAGTTTGCAAAAACCCATCTTTATAAATTAGCTCTATTGCCAAACCGTCAATTTTTAGCTCGCAATAATAGTCAATTTTATTTTTTTGACTTTCTGGGACTAGTTTAATAAATCTAGTGTACCAATCTTCCATATCTTTATTGGAAAAAGCATCATTAAAAGAAAGCATTCTCTGGGAGTGCTTAAATTTTTTAAATTCTTTCAGGGGTTTCCCGCCAACTCTTTGGGTAGGAGAATCAGGAGTTATTAAATCAGGATATTGTTGTTCTAGGTCAAAAAGCTCCTTTTTCAAGGAGTCTAGCGCTTCATCCGAGATCTCTTGCTTGTCTAAAACGTGATATAAATGCCTATGATAGTTTATAAGATCTCGGAGTTTTTCAATCCGTTGTTTCGCTTGTTTTTTCTCCATTACTTTGGTTTGCTGAAGCCTTAAATAATATAATCCCGAAAGCTTTTGGCACACTATTATCCTTAGAATCTATCACTGCGATAAACCCAATACTTCTATCAGAATTAATAAGTTTGATTTTCGTATATCTGTTGTTTTCTAATTCCAATCCGTTATAAACTTCTTGAAAGGATTGCCCATTTTGACCTGATAAAATGCTTTCTTTCGTCAAAACTTCTTTGCTTTCTATTGTAAAATCGCCGTAAGTCTGAACATATTCTGCCACATCTTTGTTCGTTTTTAAAGTTTCTATAATTTCTTGGTCGGTCATAGAAAACAAGTCTGTTTTTTGGTCTTGCTGGCCTTTACTACCCAAAATGCCAAAAAAATAAAAAAAAGTGATTGTTAAAAAAACAATCGAAATAATCATCAAGATTACTTTTACATTTTTATTCATGAAATTATGCTATGGCGTAAAAAAAGAAAAAGATAGGTCGTGAGTAACGGCAGAGGAGGCGTTTTGAGTATAACATCTGCAGACCTGAATATAGCTATGGCCACTAATATTAGAAATCACTGTAGCAGGATCAACTGTGGCCCAACTCTGTGAATCCCAACAATCGTGAGTAATAGTATCATAATAATTATAAGTAGACCCCTTACTACAACTAGCACATGACGCACCCATTAGAAAACTTTCTGTTGCGCAGTTATAACTGTCATCAGCGGGTTCTGAGTCCCACTGGTATTTCATAGTAGAATATGTCAAACCAAAATGAGAACAAGTTTCGCCACAACTCTTTTCTGTATCAAGAGAAACCCAGCAACCATAATAACCATTGTCATTGTAAAGTACCGAACGACCCCTATTCCAAAATCCAGGACAATAATAACCGTTAATACTTGTGCTTAGATTATACGGAGAAGCCCCCCCAATAGATATATATGCTTTATACTCTGTCCCAGTACTAAGACTAACCAGATTTGACCATATCGTATCGCCTGCACAAATCGGCTTAGATATTGCCTTAGTGCCTTGTGGATTATTATCACTACTATCTTTTATAATTAGCGTAGTCCCTTTTGGTAGACAATAATTGTTATCCGTAACTCCAGCAGGATTACCCGGCGCTTGAGCTGAGGTAATTTGCACACCAATATAATACTGTGCCGCCCCAGCATATCCTGCCGGGACAATTATTAAAGTAATCGCAAATAAGAATACAAATATTATTTTCTTTGCCATAATATTTTTTAATTATTTTTGGACAGATTCCATTTTTACCCAGCTTAATTTATTATTTTCCAAAATCTTTCCCTGTATTTGGACGGCATCCCCATCCCTTACGCCGAAAGTTTCATAAATCGTATAAGGTTGATTGGGCGATAAAATGTATTCCGTTCCCCCACTTGTTTTAATGGAAGATTTTAAGGGATTTTTATCCTTCGAAAAGTAAACAATCCCGGTGATAATATCTGGATAATCAATTTTGTTTTGGGCTTCAATCTCTTCAGGTGTCGGCACCGAATTAGCCTCGACAACTTCCGTAACATCGACCGATAGATTAGCTACGGGTGATGGGCGTGAAACATATTTAATTGTATAATAAGCACCCACTTCTACTAAAAGTAATACTAAAACGGTCGCTGTTATTATTAAAATTATATTTCTTTTTTCCATACAAAATAGTTATTTTATTATAAACTCAAAAATATTTTAAATCTATGGCGCTTGCGTAGAAAGTGTCAGCCCTCCCACACATATGCTAATATTATCCACTCCGTGGCATGTATCTGTGGCGACACTAAAGATAGGATAATCACTGACACATAAGCTTATCTGGTCAACAGTAAGCAGGTTAGTACAACCATTAAAGACCGTCGTGCTTGAGGTAAATGTATTTGATCCCGCGAAACCAATGTTGCCCGACGCGTCCGAGGCATAAACTTTGTAGTCGTGGCTACCATTGCTCAGAGTCAAACTTTGGTTGATGGCGGTGGCGTCATAAAGAGCTTTAATTTCGCCAGACGATAATACTCGGTTAAATATCATTACCTCGTCGACTGAGCCGTTGAAATATCTATATCCTCCAGATGTGGATTTGTCCCAACCTATTTCAAAATAGTCCTTTTGATAAATTGTTCCCGTTGCTGCTACGCTTGTTCCAGTATCTGTAACGTCTTGTCCATTAACAAAAATCTTAGGAGCCTCTCCAGACTTCCATGTCCCCACCACATGATACCATTGTCCTGCCTGAATCGCAGAACTGCGCGCGTAACCCGAAACACTACCCGTATCAGCATACATAGACAGCGTTTGACTTCCCGAATCTCTAAGGTCTAAACCGGTAAAGTCACCCGTACTAAGATTGCGCGCCGCTATAATCCCGGAATAATTTATCCATCCATTTACATATATCCATGCAGACGTGGTGATTTCGCCCCAACCATCGCCTAAATTAACAGGACCCGTCTGAACATAATCCCCATCGCCATCAAAACTAAATCCCTTACCAAACTTCCCTCCAGATATCTGATGTGCATCACCATATTTTGTACCGTCGTTGTTGCCGATATAGTCGGTCGGGTTTCCAGATCCATCAACGTCGTCCATTCTCCACCAAGAGACTAAAGAAGAATCTAAATTAGGAGCCAAGAAACCTAAGCTATCATCTGTGGCTGAGGCGTTAAAATTAACCGATGTACTTTCGTAGCTAGTACCATTTGTCGGAGAGGTAATTGTTACTACTGGATTATCTTCATCTGTTGATATATCTATAGTTATATCAGAATCCGATGGAAGCAACAGCAACGCCTCGCCATCAAAGATTGCTCTAAGAGTATGTACGCCAGGCGTAGCATCCGTGGGTATTTGATATGTTACTTGCCCCTCACCATTTGCATCGGTAGTTACCGAATCAATATCAGCACTATCTGTAATGTCCCTGAAAATAATTTCTTTTCCCGGTATTGGAGAACTAGACATATCAAGAAGCGTAGCAGAAAGAGTAATCGTACTCCCTGTAGATACAGACGACAAAGAGGTGGTAAAATCAGTTATGGATGTTGGCAAAGCTCCGCTCATAGAAAAATACCCGACGTGATGATAAGCATCGAATTCTCCTGTGCTTCTGTTTATGTTGGTATTAAAAAGGGCATCTGTAACTGCTATATTAATGTAGTAAAGAGAGTTTTCGTCCCAGTTTATACGGCTGTTGTTTGTAGTGTCTATAACCACTTGCCACGTTCCGGTACCTGAGCCATCATTACTCATCGCAAAATTTACACTGCTTGGTTCACCATAAAGTCCGGCATTTGGATCTTCAATATTAGCTAACACAAGGGCCACTCCCGACACATCACACACGTGAGCTGTTATAGTAACAAAGTTATCAGACACAACTACTTGCGTATCTGTAACTAAGGGATATTTGTTCACGTTATTACAACCGCCCAAGTTTCCATAAATTTCAAAAGCTGGTCCTTGCGCAGATGAAAAAAGTCCAGGCAAAAATGCAAAACCCAGCAAGATTATTGCTGATAAAACTGGGAAATATTTTTTTATTGTCCTATGCATTGCGGGTAGGGTGGAATATTTGATTTTATTTTTGTCACAACCGGATCTTGGGTGTCCGTAACCTCTATATCCACATAATAAGACCCAGGAGCTACGCCATTCGTTGACCATGTTCCAGTATATGCTCCGTATATGGGATTCTCCTCTAACTTCACTCTATCAATCCCCGAAGACGAGCCTGGCACATTTTTAATAATAGCATAAACAGATCCTATTGTAGTACCAAGAATGTTTACGTGAACTTCGGCAGATATCTTAATATCGCCTCCCTCGGGAGCGGATATTGGAGTGGCGCAGGCATTAATTATAGTAATTGCTTCTGGCGCATACTGGGAAGAAATATGAACTTCAACCCGCCTAGATGAACGCTCAAAAGATCCCCTAGATTTAATATCAAAATCTGTAAAGGCTCCATCGGCCGACGGGTATACTTTTGCCACAGTATGATATGTTTTGTCGTTTAATTCTGTATCAAAAGAAACTTGGCAAGCATTACAAACTCCGGGGTCACAACCGTCAAGATAATCGTCGGGATTCAATTCACTACTATTATATAGATAGTCATAAATTTCACCACCATCCCCCGCGCCCTCCCGAACAAGGCCATTACAAGCCAGGCTCGTATCGCCCTCTTGACAAGCACCAGCATCACCCATCGTACATAATCCTCTAGTGGCCGTGTATTTACATGTGCCATCGCAAGTTTGCTCAGAAGGACACGGGTTGTCGCCGTCATCACAAACATTGCCAGTATCTATTGTAAGCAAAACGTTCCTATCGTAGTAAAGAACCTTTTCCACACCACTGTCGGCGGCAAAAAAAGCTGTTACAGAATCACTCAGATTTTTCACATTTCTTACTTCAGTGTATAACAATAGCGAGATAAACAAAACAACTGCCAGCAAAATCACCATCACAAAAATTGTCAGAATTAACGAAACACCTTTTTGGTTGTTTGCTTCTTTTATCATTGGGGCGTCAAATTAACATTCAGATTTCTTTGCGAAATTGTTGTCTGGAAAATCCTTACGCGCTCGGCAAGTTCAACCTCTAGAAGCGTTGTTACTCTTGGCTGTATTTCGTCTTGATTTGTCGCCGCAAAACATTCCAACCCCGATTCCGATGAAGCAGGACAATCAGCCGAACTTCCAGTAAGACCATTAACACTAAATCTTATATAATTTATCGTCATATTTGGTGAAGTAAGAGCCATCGCCGGATCATCGCCTTTTTTTATCATTAAAACGGGGTTCTCGAAGTCGGTAGTGTTTAAATAAATTTCCTCGCACATAGCATTTCTTTCGCCATCAACATCTTCTCCATCTGTTTGGTTTAGAAACCTTATGCCATTATAAAAACCGTTTCCGTCGGGTCGAGTGAGAACATAAATAGCCCCCAGACCTAGACAGCCGGTGTCGGTATTAGATGTTGAAACTTTTGCCATTCTAAGGGCGCGAGACATATATTCTTCGGCATAACTGATTTGATTTAAAAGCTCTTGTTCTGATAAAACCTCCTTTTGGCGACTTATTATAGAAAGAAAAATTCCAACCGCAGCTCCAGATATAAGCAAAAACACAGCGATAGACACCACCATTTCAATAAGCGTAAACCCCCTCTTTTTATCTAAAATATCTGTTTTTTTCATTTTAAAAAAATATTATTCGGGAGGAGTAGTTGGCACTGAACTTGGATACCAATTATATAGTGTAGTTTCTGCTTCTACACAATTATACTTTGTATTACACTCTCCTGCTACCTGTTTTAGATAAAGCAGGTTTGACTTCTCGTCCCATGAAACCTCAACCCTGACCAATACGGCGTAATCTGTACTATCTATGGGGTTAATCGTAATTTTTCTGTTAAACTTTGTTGGCGAAGCGTCAATTGTAGAAAGAGTATAAAATCCATTAACATTACCTATGTTTAAGCGATCTGTCTGAATCCACGGAATCGCCTCGGTTGATTTATAGTCTAACTCGCATTCGGACGAACAGGCATTCCCAAGTTCGCTGGCGAGCCAGTCGCTGTTATTGAGCCAATTTGTATCTCTTATGTTTCTTACTAACTCCTGCCCCTCCTGCACTAAATAAGCTGCCGTAAGGCGATTTCCTGCGTCAGATGACAAAATAATCGCCAA
>Ga0265595_1000988_pt1 | contig 23442 bp, 22 predicted proteins | sample saktaG_15_FD_190148 | JGI IMG/M metagenome (GOLD analysis project Ga0265595, IMG submission 190148) | Saline water microbial communities from Sakinaw Lake, British Columbia, Canada - sak_2013_06_06_50m | ecosystem: Environmental > Aquatic > Non-marine Saline and Alkaline > Saline ...
CGGCGTATGCTTTCATGTGACACCTCCTAGATCCATATTTTGTTAAACTGGACCATAGCATTTCCTGCCATGGTTGGGGAGGTGTCGCTTTTATAAAACGCGTTACCTTGATATGGTTATCAAGTCTGCTCTTGACTCATGTTCGCTGATAATGGAAAAACAAATCTAACCTTGCTCTTTCAGCCGACAGCTGATCGCTGCGGCTGAAGAGCCTGTTGGGCTTCCTACATAGTACCACTGCAAAAGACATTGACAGCATGTATCCAGTAGGCTACAATTAGCTCATGATTGAAATCCGCAAAACTGAAGCTTACGCAAAATGGCTCAATGATTTGCGTGACGTCCGTGCGCGGGCTCGTATTCTGGTACGGGTCGAGCGCTTAGCGGCCGGAAATCCTGGCGATGTTAGGCCCGTGGGTGAAGGTGTTTCAGAGTTGCGGATCGATTACGGACCCGGCTACCGGGTGTATTACAAAAAGCACGAGCATGAGATAGTAATTTTGTTGGCTGGCGGTGATAAGCGTACCCAGACCAGCGACATTAAAACTGCCTTGCGCCTTGCACGTAACCTATAGGAGCGTATCATGACCAAAACCATCACCACTCGCTACGATGTCGCCGAGCACCTTCGCACTCCGGAGGAAATGGCTGCTTATCTTGAAGCTTGCCTTGAGGAGGCAAATGGGGATGCTGCCTTCATTGCCAAAGCTTTGGGCGATATCGCCCGCGCCAAAGGCATGTCTCAGGTGGCACGTGATGCCGGCCTGTCTCGCGAAAGTCTTTACAAGGCACTCTCCGGGGAACGGAGTCCTAGCTTCGACACAATTCTCAAGGTCATAAGAGCATTAGGTATGAAATTGCATGCTGAAGCAGTTCTCGTGGCTAGCTCAACGGCCCAACAAGGCGCTCCCCGTGCCAAGGTAAACCCGAATCATTGGGAATCCACGTAAAACGGGACGAAATTGGATGATGTTACCCAGTGGGTGAAAGTCCCACCTGAGCAAAGGTTAGCCACCAGCTCGACAAAATAGTGACAGCGACTATTTTTTCTTTATACAACATCATTACATCCCGCACTTCATCAAGCTGTTTCCTGTTTTTAGAGGTGTTTTCAGACGTTGACATGTTGAACGTCAAGAACATAACCGTTTTCGATTTTGGGGAGAAATCAAAGAACTTGGTGGACGGGTATTAAGAGTAGTAACGCTTGATGATAAGAAAACTATTCATAATGCCTTCCCTGATAGGAGGTTTATACTATGAAACTAAATTATTATCCTGAAACAGATTCACTCTATATTGATCTATCTTCTAAAACAAGTACGGAAAGCGTAGAAGTATCCGAAGGTATCGTCATAGACTATGATAAAGATGGTCATATAACAGGGATTGACATTGATAATGCAAGTCACAAAATCGACCTTAAAGAAATTATTCTGAACAAAGTACCCGCACAATTTCAGGCAATCACGGCTTAATCAAAAAGATGTCGAACCAGTCAGTTCACCCAACCGGAAAAGCCAGGGCGGTTTTGCCCCCATCATAGTACAGTAAGTAATCTTGTAGAAAGCGCCACTATGCCACTTTGCGGCATTATAATGGAAAGTAACTTTCACAAAGCGTGTTTAAGGCCGATGGGGGCATCGGCCCCTACATCTTGATATTGTCCAGAGAGATCAAGAAGTTATGTCCACTTCGACCAAACGAGTTACTTGGAAGAGTGGAACAATAAATGAGAAGGAATAAAAACTTCAAAAATCGCATTAAAGAATTAAGCAAAAACATTAGCAAGAATCAACGGCAGACTTGATAACCCTATTCCATGCGCTCTTCGAGTGCAATTCGAGCTAACTCCTTCGAAATTCATCCGTATTATGTAAATATATTCACAATTACTTTCCATATTGTCTTGACATATCGGTGATAAGTTCCCTCTCTTAAAAAAACAGGTGTCTTTCCGTAATGTACGGTCTCAAAAGCCGGTAGGAATCATATTCATTATTTTCATATCGACTCCATACAACATGCGCGATGAAATCAATAAACTGAAGGGTTAAATTTCTTTTGCTTTCAATGGGGATATGTTTGATAACTGTCGCAGAATTAAGCTCAAACCAGAGCTTGGTTTTCAGATAATCCACCAGACTGTTACCACTTGCCACCTTGATTGTCCGCGGGTCCGGAATGAAATCCACTGACGGGCATTCCCTGATCTCCTGTAAAATTGCAAAGTTCACCATGTAATTGTATAATTTGTTTGCATCAGACCGGATATGGTGTTGAACATTTTCCTTTTTTACGGTGATAACGCTTATAGTGATTGATGGTTCGCGTTCTAAAAGGTGGATTACCTTTCGAATGAACCTGTCTGTTTCTTCCTTGGAAAGATATTGGCCCTTCAGTTCTATGTCTGATGATTGATTTTTCCCTTTATATGTTTTCCTGATTAATCTTTTGGGCAGATGGGAAATGATCTTGGGGATAATGAGCGCAGCAATAGTTAAATAACGGCTTGAACCGCCGTTACGATATGGTTTATCAAGAGACCATCCAAGGTCCCCGCTTTCATCGAGGTAAACGTTCATAATAGAAAAGCGGCCCCTGGATCCGGTGTGCCTACAGCACACTTATGACACATATTACAGCATCACGGTTACCCCAGGATTTACCCGCTCTTAAATAAACCTCTAATGGGAATTATCCTGCTTGTCAAGTTTATTTTTTACGTGTCATGGCTATATAATTCCATCACTCCATCAACATTTACGTCCCGTTATTATAGCTGTCGGCCCGACGCCATCCGTGCGTCTAATGTCTGAAAATCCGGCTTGCGTTAACCAGTTTCTTGTTTCAGACTCCGTGTAGGTATCTCCAGACTCGGTATTGACGACCATGTTCAAGGCAAAGAGGGCGCTGAAAAACGGCCCACACCTGTCCTCATCCATAATGAAATCCACGATGACAATCTGCCCGCCCTGATTGAGAGCTTTTGCTCCTTTTTCAATAAGAGACCGGTTTTGTTCAGGTGAGTTGCTGTGAATAATGGCTGACAGAAAAACAAGGTCAAAGCCTCTCCCGAATTCGTCGATGTGATAATCACCTTCTATAATGTCAATATTGTCGCCCATGCCGGATTCATCTATATATTTTCCGGTTAAAGAAACAACATCAGGCAGGTCAAAGACAGTAACATTAATATCCGGGCGGGCTCTTACAAAGCCCATGGCATAGGCACCCGAACCACCCCCAACGTCAAGCACCCGCGAGACACCCGTAAGATCGAGCCGGGCGATTACTTCTGCCGAAGCCTTGACCGCCCGGTAATGCATCGCTTCAATAAAAGCCGTAGTCCACCGGGAACCTTCTTCTTTTATCGACTTGCCTGTCACCCTGCCGCCCTTCTTGACTGCGTCCGTCATTGTACTCCACGATTTCCAGAGATGAACTGTATGCATGAGGCCGCTCATGTAGTCTTCTTCACCCTTTACGAGATAACGGACGGCCTCCTCAGTATTCGAGAAGCGTTTGTTTTCCTTACGTATCAAACCCAGGGCGCACAAAGCGTTCAGCAGCCGGTCCGTAGCCCGGATATCAGTATCTGATATGATTGCCACTTCATCCGATGTAAGTTTCTCACGACCCAGGATCGTAAACAGATCCAATCAAAAGCGCTCAAAAGCACGCGGCTTTTCTTAAAGGCCGTCGCCATTTGCTGGATCTTTTCCGGCGATGACATTCGACTATTTCTGTCACCATAATCATCCATATCTTCTTCTCCTTATTAAACCTGCATTTTATCAGGTTAACTGGTTTATTTATAACCGTCTCTTCTGACTGAATGCAATAAAAAATTTGGAGCAATAGAGTGCAGGAATCAAATTATCTTGTATAACAATGACTCATTGATATAAAATCAGATCGGTCTTGCCCGTGTATAAGAAGACTTTTGATTTTAAAGGAGGAGAAATTCATGAAAAGTTACCGTAAGGAATTGTGGTTTAACATACCTACAAGGAGGGCTTTTATTAACATTACGCCACAGGCAAATGAATGCTTACGAGAAAGTGGAATCAGAGAAGGCCTCTTACTCTGTAACGCCATGCACATTACCGCATCGGTCTTTATCAATGATGACGAATCGGGTCTTCATCAGGATTACGAAAGATGGCTCGAAGAACTCGCTCCCCATGAACCCATTTCCCGATATTTACACAACCGGACGGGTGAGGATAACGGAGATGCCCACCTGAAAAGGCAGGTCATGGGAAGGGAAGTGGTGGTGGCTATTACTGACGGCAGGCTCGACTTCGGTCCCTGGGAGCAGATCTTCTACGGAGAATTCGACGGCAGGAGAAGAAAAAGGATTCTTGTAAAGATTATTGGGGAATAAGTATCTGCTATCTCTTTTGACAAAAAAGATACCAAAAAATTTTGGTATTCAAATAATATCTATAGAACAGCGGCAATTTACAGATGTGGCCGCTGTCATGAGTTTTCGTAATGTAAGGCACACCTATATATTGTGGTCACTATTCCATTGACTCACAAGGCCGTTTTTCTTATACTCCCTTCACGAAAAAGGAAGTTCTTATCAGAGTAATGCAACATGTTCAGATTATCGATGACATTAATTGTTATATCCGTCATTATCCTTGTCCCGCCGTCCTTGCTGGGCGGTTCAAAAGTACAGATTCCTGTTCAATTGACAGAGAAAGACACCTGCAGCATGGTGGAGATAAACGTCGGTGACATCCTGGAGATTTCACTGAGAGGAAACCCAACCACCGGCTACACTTGGGAGGTGTATACCTTCGACCGTGCCGTTCTAAAGCAGATCGGGAAAATTGAGTTCAAAGCCGACCGAAAAGCCCGTGGTGCCGGAGGAAAGTTTACTCTACGATTTGAAGCTACATCGCCGGGGAAGACCTTGTTGAGACTCATCTACCGTCGACCGTTCGAAAAAGATGTTTCCCCTGTTAATACATTTGAAGCAACAATATCAGTTAAATAAAAAATGGTTTTCCCTATGCAACGGCGTACAAAAAACTGTTTAGTCCTGATCATCTCGCTTTTGAGTATCTGTTTCCTGCACAACATTTCGTATGGACAGCCGCGGGAAATATTGAAATTCGAAGCGGATGATACGATTGAAGAGATCAGGGGAAAAATTGAACACAACGGTTACAACTTCACGGTGGATCACAATTGGGTCTATGACATGCCCACCGAAGCGAAGGAAACATTTTTCCGCCGCCGCCTGCCACTCTCCCCCAGAGACGACCATTTTTCAGATGAAATTGGCCCCCTTGCCGCAGTGCATCTCGACAGACAATTGCCTTCCTCTTTTGACTGGAGAAACCATAACGGTCACTCCTGCATTGGCCCCATCCGAGATCAGGGCAGTTGCGGATCCTGCTATGCCTTTGCGGCCTGTGCCGCGGCAGAAGGAACTTACAACTGGGCCAATGGCTTATACGACGCTAACTGTGTAGATTTTTCAGAGTCTTATATAATATGGTGTCTTGGAAGATTGCTGGAATATAACTCACACTTCTTCGGTTGTTGGGGAGCTGATTACGACTACTATGAACTTGAGGCCCTCACGGTGAAAGGTATTACAAGTGAGTCCGATTTCCCCTATACAACCTCCGATCCAGGATCGTGCACTCACTGGGAAAATCCAACAACCACCTTTCAGTCCTGGCATCGGATTACTTGTAATGATATCGAAGCCATAAAAACCGCCATAATGACCTATGGTGTGGTCGACGCCGCTGTATTTGTCACCAGTGCTTTTCAGGCATACGAAAGCCGCGTCTACGAGGATTCCAATACATCCTGTTCTTCCGACCCCTGTTATTATACACCAACCAATCACGCTATTGCTCTTGTAGGCTGGGACGATAATCCCCCGGAAGGTGGTGGTGGATGCTGGATTCTACGAAACAGCTGGGGGACGGAATGGGGTGAATTTGGCTATATGCGGATAAGATACACCTCGGCACTTGTTGCCTGTGAAGCTACTTACCTAGTCTACGCGCTTGCCCCGATTATTACCACCGGAACGGCAACTTCTGTGATGTACGATTCGGCTACGTTGAACGGCACAGTCAATCCCAATAACTCAAGCGCCGCCTATTATTTCGAATACGGAAAGACAACGGATTACGGATCAACAACCACAAGTCAGAATGCCGGTTCGGGTGGAGACAATGTCTTGGTAAGCGCCGGTATCGATGGACTTACCGCCAACACTACCTACCACTGCCGACTGATATCTGAAAACAAATTCGGTGTAACTTACGGGGGTGATAAAACGTTTAACACACCCTCTGCACCGCCAACGGCAACAACCGGATCGGCAACTTCTGTGGCATACACTTCTGCAACACTGGACGGTACCGTTAATCCTAACACGGAAAGTACAACCTATTATTTCGAATACGGAAAAACTACGGATTACGGATCAACAACTACAAGTCAGAATGCCGGTTCGGGCACGGATGATGTTTCTGTAACTGCTGAAATATCGGGATTCTCCTCCAGCACAACCTATCATTTCAGACTTGTGGCTACAAGTAGTGCAGGCACAACTAATGGAGATGACAAAACATTTACTACCAGCAGTGGCGGCGGGGGCGGCGGTTGCTTTATTGCCACTGCGGTATATGGGTCACCGATGCACCCGCACGTAGAGGCCCTGCGTGAGTTCAGAGACAGGTACCTGCTTGCCACGACCCCTGGCAAGGAATTTGTAGAGTTTTATTATAACTGCTCGCCACCAATATCCGATTTCATTGCCAAACATAATTTCCTGAAGGTCATGGTCCGCTGCAGCCTGTTACCTATCGCTGGTTTTTGTTATGCATCCCTGCATTTTGGAATGACTAATGCGGGAATTATCCTTTTCCTTGTTTTCGTATTATCAGTTATTTTCTTTCGAGCTTTTCTGAAAACCCTGTATTCTCGTAAATGATTCGTGTGATTCGGAGACAATATACTTATTAGCGGCTCATTATCAGATAGGACAGATGAGAAATTAGTACGGTGTCCCCCCGATTTACATTTCCCGATATTTACACAACCGGACGGGTGAAGACAACGGAGATGCCCACCTGAAAAGGCAGGTCATGGGAAGGGAAGTGGTGGTGGCTATTACCGACGGCAGGCTCGACTTCGGTCCCTGGGAGCAGATCTTCTACGGAGAGTTCGACGGCAGGAGAAGAAAAAGGATTCTTGTAAAGATTATTGGGGAATAAATAAAAGTGTTATATGTCTATCGATTACCATGAAAGTTCGTAGATTGGGTTGAGCCAGCGATACCCAACATAATGGCTAAAGGATGGATCTGCGTCCGTTGTATCTTTCAGTGTCATAATATTTTTCTACATCGACTACCTTTAGCCCTTTAGTTATTATTTCCTTGAGAGGAATGCTTGTAATTTCCCCCCGCACGAGGCTCACCATACGGCCGAAATCTTCGTTAACAACCATGTCAATCGCCGCAATGCCAAACCACCTTGCCATGAGGCGATCGTGTGCCGAGGGTGAACCTCCCCTCTGCAGATGGCTTAAGATAAGATAGCGTGTCTCAAAACCTGTCCCCTTTTCAATTTCATCGGCCACATAACTTGCGATCCCTCCAAGGGATAAATGTCCAAAATCATCAAGTTTAGTGTCTTTGACAAATTCTTTCTTTCCCTTTAGTTTTGCCCCTTCAGATACAACGACTATACTGTAACGAATCTCCATTCCTTCCCGATCCTGCAGCAGTTCACAGACACGATCCATATCAAAAGGATACTCAGGTATCAGGATAATATATGCGCCGCTGCACTCACCTCCATGGAGGGCGAGCCATCCGGCATGACGTCCCATAGTCTCCACGACAAAGATGCGGCTGTGAGAACCTGCGGTCGTCCGCAGACGATCGATCTCCTCCATAATGACGTTTACGGCCGTATCATAGCCAAGAGAATAATCTGTCCCGGCAAGATCATTATCAATGGTCTTCGGAATGCCAACAGTCTTTATACCCAGAGTATGTAATTTGTGGGCAACCCCCAGGGTATCCTCACCGCCGATTGCAACGATTACATCGATTCCAAGTTTCTCTACATTTTCAATCAGCTTTTCCGATCGATCATTCTTCGGGTTGAAAGGATTTGTCCGCGATGTTCCCAGGTTTGTACCTCCGTAACGGTCCCACGTTCGGACAACATCTTCATCCAGGTGCTTGAGGTGCCGGGCACAACTTTCCGGATCATCAGGATCAACCTCTATCAATCCCCTCCACCCATCCATGATTCCTAAAACCTCAAAGGTTACGGAACGTTTCGCAACAAGCCGGGGATCAAGGGCCGATTTCGTTACCCATTTGATCGCCCCGTTCAGACCGGGACAGTCCCCTCCCCCTGTCAAGACTGCTATTTTCATCGTCATGCCCCTTCTTTTCACGACAACTATTCAATATGTCCGAGATACTCCTTTTCAAGGAAAGAAAAATCAATTTGATCATGCCGGTAAGACAATGACTCTCTTATGTTGTCGGGAATAGGTCCCCACTTCGCTTCGAATTCCTCTAAAAATATCTGACGACCTTTTAAAAAATCCTTTACCTTGTTTTTCAATGATTCCTTATCATAGAACTTGGGATAGGAGACCATATAATCCATATTCGCCCTGTCACTTTTTATAGGATAGTGATAACCGAGATGGTCCGGTTCAGAGCCGAATCGCAGTTGAACCCGTAATATATCGCTGTATGATGAAAGAGACTGCCGCAATGTCACCTTTTCATCGTTTTCGCCAATGGTCCCTGTATTTGCCAGGTAGCACCTGATACGATTTCTTTTAATGATATCATAAAACAGCATGGCATGTTCCAGTCGATCTCCCGCAATAAACGGATCGAGGAAAAAGACCCGCTTAAATTTGCCCGCCTGATCAGGATCACCGCCCGTGCTTTCAATCGATTCCCCGTAAATGAACTGCATGGTGGCCTGTTCAGGAGTCAGCCGGGCTATAACATTGGCCAAAGGATTCCTTGTTAATATGAAGATATAGTCGACCTTGTCAACCCTCAAGCTTTTACTGGCAAGTCCCAGGCTATCCCGCCGAATAACGGCCCTGCCGTTACCCGTCTTACTGGTATCCTTATAGTCAGGTATGTAGGGATAACGCGAAATCGCTACATTTTCAAGAAAGGTATCGGGAGACAGGGCGGCACGTAAAATTTCCGGCTGGCTCTCGTCAAGACCTTCCGTTTTGATATAGAGACCACCCTGCTCAAAGGCCGCATAACTTCCGTCAAAACCAAGGGTGCCTCCGTCATCACCTATCATCTCAGATGTTTCCTTGGGAAGTTTGGCCAGTTTACGGCAGAGAGTGGTAGTCTTACCGGTGGCAGTAAGCCCTGAAACACCCGCCACCCTTTCCTGCAATTCCGGCCTTTCCGTCTCAAGATCGTAAATCCAGAGATGATCCACTCTTGCCCCGCTATGCAGGAAGATCCCCAGTTTATCAATCTCTTTCACCCGCCAGCTTTCGAACTGGAAGACACCCTTCTTGGCTTCACCAACATACGTGCTGTTCCGGCAAATTTTTACCTGATCCCCCCTCTTATCACCCATCCAGAGACGAATCGAGACATCTTTGTCAATCAACTTCTTAAATTTGTTCGGTTCGAAGGCATCATCCGAGAAAAAGATAATTGTATAAGTCGGGTTTTCCACCACCCGTGCCGCCGGAGTATCCTCAAAAAGAAGTTTTACTCCATAGGCAATCTGGGCATAGTCATCAGGCATAATGAAGCGTGCAGTTACTCCGTCTCTCCCATCCCCGATGATGGTATCCAGACAAACGATCTTTTCACTACTGAGACATTCGACAGCCTGGGATGCAAGGGCTTCTTCTTCCTCTCCGAAGGGATCGTCGATATTATTTCTGGTATGAGGTGCCGAACGAGACATTGGTTCCGAATCTGCGGCAACAGAACCCATATTGGTCTGAATGACCCCTTCCTGCTGTAAGGCAATCTCCTTATATTCATCGAGGGTTTTTCCCTCTATAAGTCTGCCATCTTTCTTTGCATCACAATAAATTTTTTCAGCGGCCTTTTTAAAATAATTATTCATAAATCACCCGTTTATCATTTTATATCAATTATATATCGAAAGATTACTAATATGAAATGGAACTTTATTTGTCAAGGATAAAAGGCTCATAAACTGTGATAAAATATGTGACATCACATGAACAACTGAGCTTCTTCTTTGTCTGGAAGATAAGGAACATGTTTCGTGTTTCGTGGAAGAAATCTCAAATTTCCCCTGGCATGTTCCTGTACGATGATCCTTGACAGAACTACCACATTATCCAGGCTGTTCAACTCCTCAAAGGTAAAGAAACGTGCATCATCCACTTCATTCCTGTCTGATATCGGCTCCCCCTCAATATATTTCATCAAGAACACAATATAACAGTCCGTCGTGGAGGAGCTTCTACTCCTGCTTCGGACTGTAACAATCCCCTGAGACTGAGCTTTAACTCTGGTCTCCTCCAATACTTCCCGCTCAACAGCTTTGTGCAGAGGTTCACCGGCTTTCACGTGGCCCCCGGGTAAAATCCAGAAGCCGCGATATTCACCATAGGTATGTCTGACCAAAAGGTAGCTATTATCCCTTACAACAAGACCGCCAACACCTATAAAATTACACTGAGTCATGATAAAATCGTCCTTATTCGTTCTCTTTGACCAGGAATGTATTGTATCATGTAACCAATTGCAAATAAATTTCATATTCGATCCCGAACAGACAAAAGGATTGAAACACAGGTTCTATAGATATATACTCGGAACTTGATACAGAGCGAAGGATACAGGAATTGATAAAAATGAACTTCTCGCCCCTTTCAAAAAACCACCACAAATGGATCCGCAGGCTGCATCAGAAGAAATATCGCCAGGAAGAAAAGGCATTCATCGCCGAAGGTCTGAATTCACTGAAGTCTGCCATGGAAATGACCCATCATCCTATCAAGGAAGTCATCGTCGATCAGGATTATGCCGAATTAATCAGGGAAACCCCCTCTCTCTATCGTATTTCCGATGATATCCCGATTTACACCTGCTCCAAAAAGGAGATGGAAAGTATCTCCACAGAAGAAACACCCCAGGGAATCGTAATAATTTGCAGTGAAAAAGAATTCTCCTTTGATGAGCTGGAAAAGAATCCTTCCGAAAATCTGCTATATCTGGAAAGGGTATCAGATCCCGGCAACCTGGGAACTATCCTGCGAACGGCGGCATGGTTTGGCATGAAACAGATCTTAATGAGCCCATTCAGTGTTGATCTTTTTAATACAAAAGTGGTCCGGGCATCTGCCGGTGCGATTTTCGGTATGGAAATCTATCAATCCGTCGATTTCGACAGGCTGTTTCAATTCGCAAAACGGAAGAATTATAAACTGACTGCGGCGGTCCCGGAGGGTGGAACGCCGATCAATAGGTGGAAGAAAACCGGGAAAAATATCATTTTGCTGGGTCACGAATCGAAAGGTCTTTCAAAAGAGATCATCGAGCAAGCAGACCGGCTTATCTCAATACCGCCTCAGGGAAATGTCGAATCCCTTAACCTGGCAATTGCGGCGGCAATTATCCTTTATGAAATTGCCGGCAGATAAGTTGAGACCTTTGCATAACGTCCCCTGCTGTATAAATGAGAAGCGCAGAGCATTATCCTGCTCTGCGCTTCTTTTTTCCATCAACAGTTACACTATATTCAGATTCACTAAGGTCCCACAGTCCCCACAATCAGGACAACAAATGCATGATAATCGGTATTTGTGCAATCGTAGAGCCCTAAGCACCTGAGCACGTCTTGTTTTTCTATATCATCAAACTCTGCAGGTTTAATCCCTCCACGAAGATCCAGAATAGTGGCACCTCCCCGCACCTGCACATCAACGACGGTTTGCCCATCATTGACACGTAAGGATAGGGGGGCAAATTCATCTATGTCATCCACCCAGCCTTCTAATGGATCAGCTTCAACTATAACTTTCTTTGCCGTCAGTTCGGTCTCTTCGGGATCGAGTACGACGCGCACCTGCCGCCCTTCACAAAGAAGATTCATCGGCACCTCACCGTCACCTTCAAGGTAGATCCCCGTATCTTCCGGCAAGAATACAGTGACTTCCTCGTCTTCGTCGACTTTTATGATGAGATTATGGCCGTCATTGTAAGGTTCTAACGATACGACTTCACCGGAGATCTCCGCCGGTTTGAGGAATACGACAATTGCCTGAATCTCATCGCCGGATAATTTTCCGAAGACCCGTGCCAGCATCCCCGGCTGTATGGCACCCGGAAGAACCGCATCATCACAGCCGACCAGAACAAGGGTCTCATCTGACAGATCTACAGTATAAAGATCGTTCTCCCCGGTTTTTAATGAGAACGTCTTATCCTGTTCGTCATAGGCCGTTTCCACCGTGCCCTTGAGAACTTCAACAGGTACTATAACAACCTCGGAGGCCTGAAGGTCTCCGTCAATATCCAATCTCCCTCTTACCCATACGGTCTGTCCCTTTGCAAGATCATCCGATCCGGCAGGAAGGCCGTCTTCACCGAAGATTACCGCATTCTCTAACAAATATACATCAAGCGTGCCTCTGTTTCCTGGAAGGTCAAGGACGAAGCCTTCGATGACATCATCTTCATTTTCATCAATTAGCCTTGTAATTACCCCTTTAAGAATACCGGGGCACCGAGTCTCCCATGCACTCGGAATATCCACAAAAACAACGGGCCTGAAGTTGCAACTCTCCGATATGTTAATGGATTTGTTTGCATCGATATCCAGCCGTATCGCAAGCGTCTCGCCCGGTTCGACTTCGAATTTCTCCCGAGGATTGAGATCGATTTTTCCGCTTGGAAGTTTCATTTCTTCGCAAGGACAATTCTCAAGATCACGACACTCCGGCCTGACCTTGCTGACTTCCAGCCTTATCTTCTCGTAGGTACCGGCAGGAATTCCCTTCTTCATTGTTAAAAGAAAATCCTCATCACGATAGGCGAGGAGATCCAGTTCGTAACCCTTAGAAGATTGATAAATGACAACCTTATCTCCCTCGGAAGGTATGAGAGTCACCTCATTTACCGTGATCCAGATATGGTCATAATCATCCGCCGGCCCGTCTGCCAGGAATACGGCTACCGACCCGGTGCTGGCCGATGAGCTCGACGAAGTTCCGGAACCTCCACCACCGCCACAGGCGAGAAATATCAGTATAGAAAGAGACAGGATACTGAAAAGTACGTATTTTAATGTTTTCATTTTGTTTACCCCCCTTAACCTCTCATCGTTAAATGACATAAATCATCAGCGATTATGATGGGTTTCGTGGGCTTAACCCAACCTGCAACTTGGGAATGAGGCGAATAATAGGCCGATGAGGGCATCGGCCCCTACAAACCACGGACAAATAAATTTGTCCATGCCACCCACTCAAAATTCAAAATTATCTTTGTCCTTGTTCCTTTCCCCTTGTTCCGTAAATGTAGGGCCTGTTCCCCGAACAGGCCAATACTTTTCACAAAGCCGTCATACCTGAACGAAAAAAGGCAGGGTAATTTGCCCCTGCCTTAGTCTCTGATTTTGTATTAGCTGATATTTCCTCAGCTACCTTCTCCTGAACCCTGCCAGACCGATCAGCCCGAAGCCGAGGAGTAAGAGGGTTATAGGTTCGGGGACGGGAACGGAGCCGTAAATGGATACGTGGGAGATGGCACCCCCATCTGGCCAGAAACCCTGAATTTGGAGGATTTCGGTGCCGTTCCAACTAACAGACGGGATCGGCGGGGACACAGAATTCAAATCAAAGACGTACCATGCAGGATCATGGTTGCCATCCTTAACCAAAAGATAAAGAGGATCTCCCGTAATATAGAGCCCCGAGACATATGTTATTGTCGCGTCCTCGGGATCAATCTCTGTGTTAAAGAAGGTGGTTTCGTAAGATGAGGCGAACGACCCTTCGTCTGGAGGAAAAGGCCCGCCCTCATCGGGCACGTCTTGCTTGTACAACTCAAACAAGGTCCCGCTGTAGCCAACTATATCAGCGATCTCTCCCGGTGTAGGATTACTCGGGTCGCCGGTAAAAGTCCACACGGAAGAGGTGTTCGGCGTAATCGTGAGCGCGCTTGCGCTGGACACCATGCCAAGCGCCATAAACGTCACACACAATATTGTCATTAATATCTTAATCTTTTTCATATAACACCTCCCGTATACACGGATTCAATTGTTTGTTTATGTTTAATCTGGTGCAAACACAGTGCCACTTTCAAAAGGGAAGAATAACACTTTGCTTTTCTTGAGGCAACTACTCGATTAGATTAGACAATATTTCTCTTTTCCCTTCAAACAATCGCGGTACATTATTTTCAAATGACAAACATGTCAATTGAAATTGTAAAGAGTCCCGACGCATTTTGAGGCTGACAGCGGAGATATCAGATAATAGTCAATATTTTCAATAAGTTTGATACCATTTCAAACATGTAAAGAATTTCGACAATTTTACGCTTTTTTTTACAGTTAATGGGTATTTTGAAAATCCAGGGCGTTTTTCTGTCTCATTTCAACATGTTATCGCTGACGGTTTCGTAAAAAGCTCCCCTATGCCACTTTGCGGCATTATAAAAGGAAGCAACTTGTTTAAGTCATCCTCGGATTACCTTTGTCATTCTCGCGAAAGCGGGAATCCAGAGGGAAATGAGCAAAAGCTGGATTCCCGATCAGGTCGGGAATGACAAGCTACTTGGAAGCCAATAATGTTCCCTCTCCCCTTAATCCCCTCCCGCCAGGGGAGAGGAAATTCAACTTTTTCACAAAAGATCCATTTATTTACTCATCTCGGCGTATTTTTGAACGACATAGTATATGCCGTGGTCAAAGACACGTATTGTCTGGTTAATAGCACCTATGGCCTGTTGCTTATCGAGGCCCGCTAGGAATGGCCTCTGAAAATCGGCAAAAAGCCAGATTTGTCTTTTCAGCATAATGAGGGCGTATACAGCTTCATGTACGGGTATGCCTTCACCGTACCTGTCTTCGGCGTACTTCCTGAAATATTCACGCACTTCCGCGTAGGGTTTTTCGCTGATATACATGCGTCTCAAATTCCTGTAGAAATCAACAGCATGCTGAACGCAGAGATTCTCCGGCATGGAATGGTACGAAGGGGTTCTGGGATTACTCCTTACGGCTTTGGCCCATTCCTTAGAAACTTCTGCTGAATGGTATCTTGTCATATCGATCAGCTTATCTTCAAATGCCCTCATGATAGTCTCTCCTCTCTTCTCTTATCTCTATCTCGGTATGCCCCGGGGGGTTCGTCATTTTTCCGAGATAAAGAAACATTTTGATTCTACCTCTTTACAACGAGGACGGGGCTCTTCGCTTTCCTTACCACCTTTTCCGAAACGGAACCGAGGAGCATTTCCTTGATATTACTCTTTCCATGAGATCCGATAACAATAACGGAGACACCTTCTTCCTCTTCCGCCCTCAATATTGCCCTAAAGGGAATTTCCTCCTTGATTATTACCTTGACATTAAACCCGATTTCTTTCAGTTCGTCTTCCAGGGGACTTAATGCCTGCCTTGCCTTTTCTGACCAGTCCCTTTCGATTTTTATGAAATCTTTGTCCGTATACATAGCCAGGGCATCAACGCTTTTCTTGTCAATGACATGCAGGATGACAACCTCTTCAGCGCCGGTAGTTTTCAACTGCTTGACAAACTCAAAAGCCTTCATTGCCACGTCTGAAAAATCCGTTGGGTACAATATTTTCTTAAACATTTTCATACCCTCCTTTCTAATGTTGACGGTTTCGTAAAAAGTCAGAGTTTTTGCCGTTTTGTCATTCCTGACCTGATCGTTCGACTGAGCGTTCGACTGAGCTCACGTCGAAGTCTCACGTCGAAGTCGGGAATCCATAACTACTTGTAATTACTGGATTCCCGCTTCCGCGGGAATGACAGATTAGCGAGTTTTCGACTTTTCCCTGTGATTTCATCAATGCTACACGTTTCACATCATATGGAGACTTTTAATCTCCTGTGAATGCTTCTTTTGACTGTAGAAGTAATTTTCACTTTAAGCGTATTTTCCGTAGAGTCTCGCTGAATCAAGAAGTCTGTTACAAAACAGCAGGAATGAACAGCAATAAGACTTGAGTATTATGGTGCAGGAGAGTTCTCAAAGAGAGGAGGGGACGTTTTGCTCTGCGCAAAAGTAAATGTGGGATTAAAGAAGCATCATCGTTTCCCCGGGGCAACGAATTCAAAAGATAAAAGTCAAGTATTTTCAGGAACAAATTTGGAAAAATTCAAGTTTCATCTATCACCCCCATTAATTTACAAGTGATGGGTTTCCCGGCAACCTTGAAACTGTCTTAACTTTCTATGGTATTAGTTTAGAAACAAGCTTTGATTTTGTCAAGGGGTTAATTTCAGGAAACTTTTATGTATCGCTTCCCCTTTCCAGTCCCGGCTGATCCGGATAATGAGCCTCCGCGTAAATCGTCCCTTCCGGTTTCCTTCGCGAAAAGAATTTGGGAAGAGAAACTTCAGAAACGACCATACCTGCCAGAATGAGCGTTGCCCCAATAAAACCCCACATGCCCCATCTTTCATTAATCATAAAATAGGCAAAGAGCGCCGCGAAGACCGGCTCCATACAAAAGATCAAAGCCGTATGGGTTGGGCTGGTAAATCGCTGCATGGAAGTCTGAACTACAAAAGCAAAGATGGTCGCAAAAAGGACACAGACCACCAGGGCCCATAAGATTTCAGGATACCAGACGATAATCGCGCCGGCGTCGCCTGCAAAACATGCCGTAACCGTACTGAGTAATGCCACAATGCCAAGCTGTATGGTTGTTAACCAGTAGATGTCGCTTTTACGGGCATACTCGCCGGTAAAGATGACATGAAGGGCAACACACACGGCACAGGTCGCGGCCAGCAGATCTCCGCCATTGAAGGACCATGTTCCGTTCGTGCAGAGAAAGAAGAGCCCTGCTGTCGAAAGGAACACCCCCGCTTTCATGTTTCGCGTAATAAGCTGTCGAAATATCAATGCCCCGACAAGGGGCACCAGGACTACATTCAGTCCTGTCAAAAAAGCGGTATTTGAGGCTGTTGTATATAGAAGTGCTACCGTCTGGAAGGCGTAGCCGCCAAAGAGCAAAATCCCGAGAATTACACCCCGTTTTAAGAGTTGCAAAGTCACTGGACTCCGCCAAACAAGACAAAGGAAAAAGAGGAGCAGAAAAGCCAGGATAAAACGCTGCGAAAGAAAGACGAATACTCCTACCTGTTCAATCGCCTCCTTTACCATAACGAAGGTAATACCCCAAAAAAAGGTGACAAGAAGCAGGAGGAAATCTGCTCCCACCTTTCGCATTTTGTCGGATTGAATTTTCATATCAATTACCTATTATTATGACACGACCCACGGAACTCGAAACTCGAAACTCGAAACTCGAAACTCGAAACTCGAAACTCGAAACTCGAAACTCGAAACTCGAAACTCATATACCCCCTGAAATTCCCAAACGCAATCAAAAATAAAACAAACAAAAGTATTTCTACCTTGACAATCTAACACCCCAATAGTAATTAATTTTCTGCTTGTCATTAACTTCATAAAAGGAGGAGGGTATGAAAATATTTCGTGTACTGGCAGTTTTGCTTGTGTTGGCCGGTTTTGTTGTAGCGCCAATGATGTCCGGTTCTGCTTCAGCAGCAGACACCATTACGGTTGCTACTGATGCCACATGGCCACCTATGGAAATGGTAGATGCAAATAAAAACATCGTTGGCTTTGACATTGATTTTCTCAATGCCGTTGCCAAAGAGGCAGGATTCAAGGTGAACTTCAAGAACACCGCATGGGATGGGATCTTTGCCGGTATAGCCGCCGGAAAGTATGATGCCATCATTTCTTCCGTTACCATCACGGAGGAACGTCAAAAAACGATGGATTTTTCAATGCCGTACATTAATGCGGGCCAGATTCTTATCATCCCGAAATCAACGAAAAATGTCGAAACCCTGTCAGATATGAAAGGGCAAAAAGTCGGCGCTCAGATCGGCACAACCGGTTCATTTGAAATCAAGAAAACAGAGGGTGTTACTCTTAAGTCTTATGACGAAATCGGCCTGGCATTCGAAGATATGGCAGCCGGCCGTATCGGTGGGGTCGTGTGTGACACACCGGTGGCCGCGAATTACGCCCTTCAGAGAGAAGAATACAAAGCGAATTTCAAAATAGTCGGGAAACCGTTTACCGATGAATACTACGGTGTTGTTGTACAAAAAGGAAACCAGAAACTACTGGATCTGCTTAACAAGGGAATCAAGGCGGTTCAGGCCAAAGGGATTGACAAGCAATTAGAGAAAAAGTGGCTGAGATAAAAGACAGAGAAAGAATAGTCATCGAAGTTGGCGACGGAGCTGCAATCCCCAGCAAAAAAGATATTGGGTTATTTACAGCGTGGAGAGTTGCGTTTGCCGGCTCCATTGGTATAGTCGCCTACCTGGCAATCTTTAACCCGGATCCCTATCTGGATATTTTAAAATTTCTTCCGGATGGGATCCTGGTTACTTTTCAGGTAACTATTGCGGCTATTGTTCTCTCCCTGATAATCGGGCTCTTTACCGGTCTTGGAAGAATATCAAAAAACAGGATCATCAATGGAATCGCATCACTTTATGTAGAAGTCATCCGGGGCATTCCTCTCCTCGTTCAGTTGTTTTATATCTATTTCGCCCTCGGCCGCATCGTGAACATACCCGCCATGGCAAGCGCGGTAATCGCAATGGCTGTTTGCTATGGCGCATACATGGGCGAGATATTCCGCGCCGGTATCGAATCGATCCCGAGGGGACAGATGGAAGCCGCCCGTTCTTTAGGCATGTCCTCAGCTCAGGCAATGAGGCATGTCATATTACCACAGGCATTTAAAACGATCCTGCCCCCCGTGGGAAATGAATTTGTGGCTCTTCTGAAAGACTCCTCCCTTGTTTCCATCCTCGCTGTGTCGGATCTGCTCCGAAGAGGTCGTGAGTTCGCTTCCGAATCGTTTACCTATTTTGAAACGTACACCATGGTTGCTCTTGTGTATCTTATTATTACCCTGTTTTTATCAAAGCTCATCAGTATTATGGAGGAACGAATCAGTGTCGATTAATCAAGGCCCTGTTATGGTCCGGATGAGAGGTGTATCCAAATACTTTGGCCAACTAAAGGCCCTGGATAATGTATCGCTGGATATATACGATAAAGAAAAGGTGGTTATCATAGGACCAAGCGGTTCCGGAAAAAGCACACTACTTCGATCCATCAACCAGTTAGAAGAAATAGATTCAGGAAGTATTATTGTAGATGGGACAGAAGTCCACGACGACAAGGCAGATATCAACAAGGTTCGTGAAGAGGTTGGGATGGTCTTTCAATCCTTCAATGTTTTTCCCCATAAAACAGTCCTGGAAAACGTGAGCCTTGCACAGACTGTTGTACGCAAAAGATCCAAAAAAGAAGCAATGGAAATCTCCATGGAATTGCTTGAAAAAGTCGGAATTACCGAAAAAGCCAATCAATACCCGGGCAAACTCTCCGGTGGCCAACAACAACGCGTTGCCATAGCAAGAGCCCTGGCAATGAAGCCGAAGATCATGCTATTTGATGAGCCCACATCGGCTCTTGATCCGGAGATGATAGGAGAAGTCCTGGACGTTATGAGAAAACTGGCGGAAGAAGGAATGACGATGATTGTTGTCTCTCATGAGATGGGCTTTGCCCGCGAGGTGGCAGACCGTATAATATTTATGGACTATGGAGCGATCATAGAAGAAGGAACACCGGAGCACTTCTTTCTAAATCCCACACAGGACCGCACAAAGCTCTTCCTGAGTCAGATACTCTGACAGAAATATTCCCTTCCCAATGTAAAACGTGTATGTTACAAGAAAAACTAAATCAAATTCTTGTGAGCACGTTATATGGTTCAATCTATCCTGCTTTTCTGCACCGGCATAGTTTTATTCCTGTTCGGAATGGTCAGGCTGAGCGCAACTGCCCAGCGCAGATTTACCAATTACCGATTACGAGAGTATTTCAAATTATCTGTTAAGAATCCCATATACGGGGTCATAACGGGCCTCGTGTCAACAATTCTCTTTCAGAGCAGTTCGGCAACATCTGTCCTTACCGTTGGACTGGTCAGCGCCGGCCTGATCAGTTTCTACCACTCCCTCGGCATTATCCTTGGAGCCGGTATAGGCACAACATTAACCGTGCAGCTTGTCGTTTGGAAGGTTACTGATATTTCACCTGTTTTTCTCCTTCTTGGCGGTATCGTATGGATCTCCGGGAAAAACAAATGGAAATACATTGGGGAGACAATCTTTTATTTCGGTTTGATTTTTTTCGGCCTGAGTCTGGTTTCCATGGCAACAGAACCGTTAAAAAACAATCCCGCTTTTATGCATTACTTTCAAGAGGTAAAAAATCCCGCATTTGGTGTATTTATAGGCTTAGCCATAACCGCAATTATACAATCTTCAGCTATTCCGATTTCGATTCTCGCCATTTTCGCACAATACAACCTTGTAACCATAGACAGTTCCCTTCCTATTATTTTCGGAGCAAATCTGGGAACGGCGGTAACGGCACTTCTGGCAGGCCTGACTGCAAATATCAACGGAAAAAGAACCGCTGTTTCCCATTTCCTTTTTAGGCTTTTTGGAGTCTTAATTGCTCTGGCAATTCTTCCTTTTTTCATACTTTCCCTGAAAAATATCACAGCAAACGTAGCCCAACAGATTGCCTTGGGGCATTTTTTCTTTAATCTCCTCCTCGTCATCATTTTCATTCCCTTATTGAAGCCCTTTTCCCGTCTGGTTGAAAAAATCATGCCCGGAAAAGGAGAAGTCCTGTCTCTATGGCCTGAATACCTCGACGAGAGACGTCTCGCAGTAGCGGAAACCGCTTTTGAGTGCGCACGTAGAGAGATGGCAAGGCAAATCGCCATTGTACAAAATATGTTTTCCAAAAGTGTTGACCTTATATCGAATTTTAAAGATACGAAAAGAAATGAAGTGGATTACATCGAGTTTGTCGTTGATACGTTACGAAGAGAAATCGGAAACTATCTGTGCAGGATTTCAGAAAGCTCCCTCACTCCTGAATCATCGAGAAAGCTCTTTTTACTTTCACAACTCACCGATGACATTGAAAGGATCGGTGATCACGCGCTGAGTCTGGCACTTCTTTCCTGGCGAAAACACCGAAGAAAGATTAATTTCACAGAAATGGGAAAATCCGACTTGAAAGAACTTATAACTCTGGTGGCTGAAAATCTTCAAGATGCCGCTTCTCTTATTGATAACAAAGATGAGGAAACTATAAAAAGTATTTTCGCAAGAGAGGAACAAATCGACCTTTTAGAAAAAGAACTGAAAGAAAGACACCTGAAAAGATTTTACAAGAGAATATGTCATGCCGAAGCCGGCCCTGTTTTTATTGAAATATTGATACACCTTGAGAGGATCTCAGATCACTGCGAAAATATAGCAGAGTATATTCAGGATCTTAAAGAATAATAAGGGGTTGAAAAGCTCGTAGTGTCATGGCAAGCTTGCAATGACGCACAAGCCTTCGTCATTGCGAGGCCGAAGGCCGTGGCAATCTCTTGGATTATGCCAAGTTAGCTCCCAGTAGCAGGAGATTGCTTCGCTTCGCTCGCAATGACACTCGAGACTTGACACGACAGTAGGTAGGGTTTTACCCCGAATTTAGGCTGCCTATGGCACTATCTCTCGGATAGACCTGGGAACAATCAGCACATTCACCTTATTTTCTCCTTACTTTCTGTCAGATAAAGATGAAAGCATCTCCCCGGGTGTTTCCAATCTCATATATGGAGAGTCAGGATTTCCTGTAGTTTTCTTCTAACGTCCTCTCTGGCAGATAGCTGCATCATTTTGTACCACTGGTGCTGTAGCTCCACAAACCTGAGGAAGCTGTTTTCCTTGCTTGTGGCCTCAGTTCGGGCAATCTCTATATTATGCAAGGTTTCAATTGCATCCTCTTCATTCCCGTCATTCCGGTAAGTATCGGCAAGGATTTGGCAGGCATCAGTAACCTTCTGTTCCAAATCGTCTTTCAGAAACATCCCAGGATAGGGATCCAGCTCTTCTGCGGTAACGGTTACCATGCCCGGGAGTGGTTCCTGGAAACGGAGCTTTGCACGTTCACGGACGAACCGATAGATGTCTTCTCTGAGCTGTTTCCAGGTGGGGTGAGGCTTGGGTGGCGGCAGATGTTTAATGGCCAGTGTGTTATCAAGAAAAAATTTGTAGCCGTACATGCGCATATTAATAAGGTAATCGATATCCTCGCCGCGGGTTACACTAGGATCAAACGGAATCAGGCGAAAAATCTCGCGGTGGATAACCATGTTGCCACCAAAGACAAAAGGCGTTTCCTTCAGACGGGGCTCGTGGCCAATTATCTGCTCAAAGGCCTCATTCATTCTGTCAAGCTTGTCCCAATGTCTCATCCAGGGTTTTCTCTCACGTCTGAGGAGCCAGTCGCCGTCGGGCTGGAGATAGTAGCCTGCCACTGCTCCGACAAAACCGGAATCAATTGTCTTTCCAATGAACTCCCACGCCTTTCTAATGAATTGCGGATCTTCAAAAATCTCATCGTCATCAATCAGCACCGCGATCTCAGAATCCAGCACATGGGGCAGAAACAGGCACATATTGCGGATGTTTGAGTAACCGCTCAGCTTGAGAAGATGTTTGTATTCTTCCCCAACGGTCTCTTTGAGACAGAAATGCATACGTTGCAGGTGAGAATGGCTGAACAGATAGACCGGGACATCTACCGGAGTGGCAGAGAGAATTTCTCCCACCTTTTGCTCAACCTGCGCCTCCACATCCGGTGCATTGGAGACAGCAATAATTACCAGATCGAAATCCTTGTTATCAAGGATGCTGATACTTTCCAGTGCTCGGGCGAGAGTACCATCATCGTCAACTGGTGTGGGGTGATCATAGATTGTGTCGTTCTCTTTGGTTTCGAGAGTCTTTTCACGCCGCCAGTACGAGGGAATAACCATTGTGGTTTTCATTGACTAATCCTTTCGGTATATGGTTTGAGACCTTTGCAAAACGTCCCCTTTCGCCCAATTTCGGCGTCAGTCTCAAATTTTAATCCTCAAAATACTCAACGTATTCCTGCGGTTAAAATTTTCGCCTTCCTTGAACTTGAACGAAATTGAACATTTTTCAAAGCTTGCTATATTGCAGTAAGCCTTGCACATAAATAAAAAAGGCTATACTCGTTGATTTGAGCCAG
>Ga0265595_1000989_pt1 | contig 23441 bp, 19 predicted proteins | sample saktaG_15_FD_190148 | JGI IMG/M metagenome (GOLD analysis project Ga0265595, IMG submission 190148) | Saline water microbial communities from Sakinaw Lake, British Columbia, Canada - sak_2013_06_06_50m | ecosystem: Environmental > Aquatic > Non-marine Saline and Alkaline > Saline ...
TATTAGCGAGTAAATAATCGTTTGTACCATGAAAATGTCCATCGATTCTAATGATCTTATCCTTTCCTGTATATCCACGGGCAAGTCTCAGAGCTAGTAGAGTACCCTCGCTGCCTGAATTTACAAACCGGATCTCCTCAGCTGCAGGAACTTCCCGACATACCTTTTCCGCAAAAGTAACTGTTTCCGGAGAATCCATTCCAGCAAAAAACCCTTTTTCAATGGCATGAATAAGAGCTTGCTTTATCTCAGGACGATTATGTCCTAACAACACCGCACCATGGCACATGAAAAAATCAATATACTCCTTACCGGCCAGGTCGGTAAACCTAGCCCCATCCGCCTTCTCCGCGTACATGGGGACACCAGTAAACTGATTTGCTCTAAAGCTGGAAGACATCCCTCCTGTTATATACACAGATGCTTCATGCTGCCATTTATTTAAAGTTTTTTTAGTCATTTTTCATTCCTCCTAATAGATTATTTTATTCTAATACATTATTTTATTGCTCCCGTACTCATGCCCTGAACCATATATTTCTGGACAATGAACGCAAAGATTAGTACAGGAATGGTAATCACCGAACCAACTGCGGCAATCTGTCCCCAGAATGTTCCTTGCGGCATCATCAATCCCGTAAGCGTTAAGGTTCACCTTGCCATCTCTGCAAAATTCACACACTCCACAGGTAATATTGGGATCGATAGAGCTACCCGTTCACCAACAGAATAACCCTCTACCTTACTCCTGATTTCAACTATAACGTCTGCATATTCATGACCTAAAATCACGTTTCGAGCTGCGTATTCAGTACCGGCCCAGATATGAATATCCGTACCGCATACACCGCATCGCTCTACCTTTAATAATACATCCTCTTCATGCAGCTTTTTAATATCTACCTTCTTTACATTATCCGCTCCTGGCTCTTCAAATACGAATGCTCTCATACTACCGCTCATCTCCTTTATAAGAAGGTAACCATCCCCCAAAATGCCCGCATGTTTTACTCGCCATAATAGCTGCATCTTCCAAAATAAGATTCAATGGCAATCCTTTAATCCAATCAGCCAAAAAAGTACCTATAAACGAATCCCCTGCTCCTAAAGTATCAACTAAATTATTGGTTTCTATAGCAATTTGCCTCCACATTCTGTTTCCATCAAATGCCAGACTTCCCTTTGCATTTCTTGTTATCACGGCAAGGCGTAGTCCCTTACCAGCCAAATACCTTGCGTATTCCTCGGCAGATTTCATATCAGCTTCCGGCATGGAAACAAAAGCTATATCAACATAGGGAAAACAACTATTAAAAATATTTTCCCCTTTTGTCTCAGAATAATCAAAAGATATTGCAGCACCGCCTGCCTTAAAGGATGGTATATAATCCTCCCTCCGCCCCAAGACGGTATTGTGTACCAATTCTTGCTTACCAATAAACTCAATAGCATCACGGCATAGAGTGAACTTATCGATAACGCCCTGTTCTTCCTTTAAAATTATCCTATCACCGTTTTGCAAAGCTATATCTGTAAAAGCAGTGCTGCCTTCGATTATTTGGACCCTTGATACGTCTATGCCTTCAGCTTTCAATGCCGATAAAATCCATTGACCTTCCGGATCCGTCCCCACAACACCTATATAGGAAACAGATATACCTTTTCTATGCATGGCCACGGCTACATTAACAGCATTCCCGCCAACAAAGCTCTTGTTTATTGGCTCAACATATCTGTCTATACAATTATCCCCAATTACTACAGCTAAGTGTCGCAATCTAATATCCTCCTTATGGCCAAGTAACTCCCTGCCCCCTAGCCATCTTGCCATGCCCCATGAAGACTCTTTTATCCAGATCTGTGATACCCCTTAATAATGCTGAGTAAACCGCAAACCACTGCAATGGAACCATTAATGCAAACGGCGAAAGCAGCGGGTGCAGATGCCCATAATCCGCATAATCATATACAATAACTTTTTCGTTTACAGTTTTAACAAGATCAATTACTCTATCGGTCATCTCCCGTGATTCATCGGTACCTTTCAAGAAAACCATTACCGGTTTCTTTCTATCGAGCATTTCAACGGGACCATGTCTAAATTCGGATGTTTCAATAAACGAACCGTTTACCCTTATATTTTCCATGAATACAGTAACAGCAAACTTATAACCCAGACCATAGAGAGGTCCACTTGATAATACATAAAACATATCTTCATCCTTATATTTGGTAGCTAACTCCCTGGCTCTTGCTTCATCATCCCTATAAGCTTTCCCTAAAATTTGTGGTACAGAAAAGAGTTCTTCTATTATCCCTTCCACTGGCTTGCCTTCCATTTTGGCAATTTCCAAGCTAAATAGATATGCGGTAGCGAGAGGCAATACATAGAGACCCGTTGAATTGAAAGGAATTACATAATCCGCTTCTTTACCCATTAAACTGTCTTCTTTGTTTACGATAGCTATGGTCTTTGCACCTCTCTTCTTGGCATACCTCAAAGACTCAACCGTATCTTCGGTGTTGCCCGAGTAAGAGGCAAAAATAGCAACGGAATCTTGATTTAATCTCAAAAGCTGGCGCCAGATCGGTTCATAGCTTGTAAAATAGTCGCTTGGAATATCAGTAAATCTATCCAAAAGATATTTACCTAAATATAAGTTACACCATGAGTTGCCGCTACCTATCCAAAAGACGTGCTTCAAGCCTTTTGAATATAGTTCTCTTGCCAAGCTTTGTATGACCTTTGCCTTTTCCTTCAAAAACCTTGAAAGATCTTGCTCTAAAATTGGAGCGGTAAAAAGCCCACTTTTTTTTGCTTTCTCAACATATTCTTCTAACTGCATAATCTTTGAAACCCCCTAAGTAAATTTTATTCTGTGATTACGTTATCATGTATATTGTTGATGTTCTTCCTTGCACCGGTTGATTCACGGATTATCAATTTTACCGGCAATCGTATGAGCTCAGGGCGTGAGGAATCACCAAGCATACGCCGCATCAAGCGTCTTGCTGCCGTATGACCTATTTTATGTACAGGCTGTGCCACTACGCTTATAGATGGGGATATTAACTGATACCACTTCATATCGTCGAAGCCGATAACGGCTAATTCTTCGGGAATATTTATCCCCATATCCTTAGTTGCCAAAAGAAGACCTTCTGTCATAAAATTATTGGATGTAAATATTGCTGAAGGACGTTTCTTATTACTTATTAAAGCTACTGTACTGCGGTACCCATCTTCTACTGTATATTTACCAGATCTAATCAATGTTTCATCAATGGGTATGTTGTATGCCTCAAGTGCTTTAATATAGCCGTCTAAGCGCTCTCTATTCGAGTTAATATCAAGAGAATCGCTTAAAAAACTAATATTAGTATGCCCAATCTCGATCAAATATTTTACAGCTTCATAGGCTCCTTCAACGTTCTGAACAGCAACAGTATCCAGACCAATTCCATTAAGAACTCTGTCTACTAGAACAACGGGTATACCTAATTCTATAGCGCCATCTATATGTGAATGTTCTCTTATGCATGTTGGCGCGATTATTATACCGTCAACCCGCCTTTCGGTAAAAGTCTCAACGGCTTTTTGCTCTTCTAAAATGTTTTCATACGTTGTATATACTAGTAAGTTATAGCCTTCAGGTATAATAATATTGTTTACAGCCCGCGCAATACCAGCAAAAAAAGGATTTTCAATATCTCCCACTATAAAACCAACTGTTTTTGTACGCCCTGTAATCATGCTTTTAGCTATAGCATGGGGTTTATATTTTAACTTTTTAGCTACTTCCAAGACCTTCTCGCGCGCCTCTTCACTAACATACCCATAGCCGCCTAATACGCGCGAGGCTGTAGCAACGGATACCCCTGCAACTTTTGCTACATCTTTAATATTCGCACCCAAACACATACCCCCTTGCCATTACTTCGTCTAGAAACCTTCATCAGTTCATATGATAACGTTCTCACATTTACAATATAGCATTACTTTTAATTGTTGTCAACAATTTTTTAAAAAAATTCTTGACAACAACATATTTGTTTGACCTCTTTGGTTTTTGATGAAAATCAGCTATAATACAAATCTCATCATTTGCTCCTAAATTACTTTTTATAAGTAATTTAGAATAACCAATATATGCTTTCCATGATGAAATAAAGTATTTTGGAAAATTAAAATTAATACTCGTTTTATCAACTACAAAAATACTCGCATTAATTTTTAGAAATGAAAAATAAATTTCGAGTAAATCGTAATAGAATTTATAATTGCTTTTGTTAATTTTATTAAATTTAAACTCAAACGGTTTTTTAAAATTCGATAAAAAAGACACTACCTTATCTTTTAATGTAGCAACCTCTTGATAAAAAGGGTTGGAATTTCGTATGACGCAGGGGCATGTTACTCAGTTTCTGCCACATAACAACACCTACAGAACCCCCTCTTTTCATCATATAACTTGTGCGTGCATTCTTTACATGGTATCGGTATCTTTTCTAATGCTTCTTCAATTGTAAAAACTTTGTTTTTCAACCGCTGGCATGCCTCGCACGAATCTTCATCGGCTGTAAGTACCCGCACTTTTTTAATGAAACCCTCTTGTTTAAATTTCATCAACTCCATTTTTACTGATTGCTGGAGAACTGTAAAACAATCTTTTCCTTCTTCATTAAGAAACAATGCCATTTCATAGTAAATCATTTTCAAGCTGTACAAATCCCTAATTTTTGTAAGGAGTTCATTAAATATTGACCAAATTACGTCTCGGTCGCTTGCTTCTTGACCAAACTTTTTAGAAAGTTTATCTTTACGAATAACAAAATCTTTTTCTGTAATTCCATATCGTTCTAGATTGCGCAGCCAATTATTCCTGAAATTAACTTTTTCCCATTCCAGGTCGATTTTTTTAGCTTCATTCTCGGTTACCAATACCCTACTGCGAGTTGAAGGTAATGTGCGCACATAAATAAAGTTCTTACAGAAAGAACATTTTTTCTTTCGCTGTGGTTTTTGTTCTAGAACCTTTTTGCAATATGGGCAAACTGCCTCTGATTCTTTTTCTATCCTGTTTTTCGTTTTAGCCTCTTCATCTTGGGTATGTTTAAAAGACTGGCCTTCGTTTCTCCTTTTTTTATATCACAAGACCCCGTATTTTTCCAAGTCTTCCTTTAGGAGGTCTATCTATTATAGTAATATCTAAAGCCACAACCATCTGGTTAAAAATTCCTCAAACCCATATGTTTTCCGATAAAAATTACCGGACTATTGATTTGGTACGCCTTTCCTATTTATAGCAATTCTGCAAATTTGTAAAGACCCTGAGTTCCTTAAGATAAACCACAACATAATTTTTAAAATTATTGGAAATCTCTTAGAATTCTATCTAACTCCTCTTCGAAAATTTCTTCTTGTATCTCCTTATCGGGTTTCTTGGGAATGAAGGAATTTTTACCGATACGGCGTAGATTAGGATTACAATGCGAGGCGATCGTTAAACTGGAGTTCCTCACAACCTGTCTATATTTTCCCATTTCTGCAACTATTATCGTAAAAGGAACTGGGCGAGTTGTCTCTTTATATTTTTTTTCTACAATCTTTGTTAGATATTAAAAAGGGTTTCTTATGGATGTTCATATCCCCATTCTTTAAGCGCAAATGTACTGCGGATCCCAATCCAAACTACACCATATTTCTCAAGACTAAGCACAGCATGAAGGTTGTACTCGGTGGATGGGTGCTCAGGGAAAAGAGAATTATAAACTTCTGTTATTTTAGCACTGTGTGCGGGCTTCCCAATAGTTCGTAAGGCTAGATATACTTTTTGTTCTTTGTTAAGGCGTTTAAGGCGAAACCGTATAATGCTCTCGGCAAGAAATTGCAAATCTCTTTTAATGAGACAGAGTCGACCTTCTGATTCCCACTGGTTTATTATAGTAGCGAGTATTGGGGTCAGGTCTCAACATTTGACACTTAAGATGTTCAAGATAGAAATGTCAAAAGTTGAGACCTGACCCCAATACTCTTCTTCAGGCCAAATATTAGTCAGTGAAGGTAAAGAAGGTATTAAAAATATAAAAAGAGCAATGGTTGATAGTGTTACCGCTCCAATATAAACTTTTAATTTTAATGACAAGGTATAATTCTCCCTATAAATACATCATAAAACGTTTTTTTAAACTTTATTTTTTGTATCTATTAGAACTTATATATATTATATGAATGAACTGTGATATTCTTACTAGATAATCTTGGTTAGAAATTTTTAAGCATTACCTCAAAATTTTCCTTTTATAACATAAATCATTTAGCTTTCAATTACTTTAATTTAAAATTTACGTGATTTGGTAGAATTCTAATATCAATTTCAACTTTTAGATCAAATTTAGTATTGATACGATGGACCGTTCTCTGTCTCATACTAATCCGATTTTATTGTTTTTACTACAGCATCTATAGTCTGTAAAAGTTTTTTATGATCCCATGGAACAAGCTTAATTTTGAATTCTTTAATAGCTGAAGGAATTTTAGCCGGCAGTGAATCGCCTTTATACATTGCAAAAACACTCTTACCTAAAGCCATGCTTTCACGAATTTCCCAATCTACCCATTTGCTTTGAGCCGTGTTTTCGCTTAAGTAGCAAACGGTAATAGAAGATTGTCTGATTCGTTCTCGAATTCCCCGTTTGATGTATTCTGCATCTTTGCTGTCAAATGGTTTTTGTAAAGATCTATCAATAAATTCTAAGTCTGAATTCTCATTCTTTGCCTGTCCACGTAGAAGATTTACTTCATTTAAATCTTCATTAGCAAAACTAATAAAAATACTTCTCTTCTTAGGAGCTGCTCCTTTTCTGATAGCTTTCTTTGCTATTTCTTCTAATTTTTTTAATTCTTCAGGAGTTAAGCTACTTCCTCCACGTCCGCCACCCATAATTACACCTCACTATTTAACGAATTTTTAAATTCAATACACGAAACACACTTACCACAGGGAGGATACATCCCCGCATGGCACGAATATGTTCCTGTAATACCTCTATTTTGTGCCATTTTAATTATATCTGATTTACTAAAAATCATTAAAGGAGTTATTATTTTGACTTTAAACCCCATTGAAATATTTATAAGAGATTCTGTTTTTCTAATAAAAACTTCGGTTTGATCTGGGAATAAATGATACTTTTCATCTAGTAATCCAATCGCAACTGCATTAGTATTTTTCTGAAATGCATAAGCACAACCAGCAAGTAGAAAAAGAAGATTGCGACCTGGAAGAAAGGCATCTTCATTTAACCTCACTTTTGAATCCGTTAGACCAGAAGAAATCAGCTTACCAAATCCCTTAAGATCCATAATCTTAGGTATGGGAAAATTATATTTTTTGTGAATGGAAAGGCAAGCTTTCCATTCAGCCTCTTTGCACAGTTGCCCATAATCTACAAATAAAGGATACTGCTCAATCCCTTCTTCATTTATAAGTATCTCCATAAATGTAGAATCTAAGCCTCCTGAAACAAGACTTATAACACTCATACTATCGCCTCCTTCCAACAAGACCTCATTACTATCCAAATTGCCGTATCAAGATAAGCCAAACTCTCTTCAAATTTAATTGCATAATTATTTAATATTCCTTCTATGTCTTCATATTTAGGTAAATAAGACACTGTTTTAAGAATTTGTGGAACTAAGCCAATAACTGTCATATATTTTAAAATATGCGTATCTAATATAGCTAAATTTTCTGCATAACCAATATTTCTTAAAAACAAGCTCGCTTGTTTTGGCCCAATTCCAACAGCTACTGACATGATTCTTGTCCTGGCAGTGCGCTCATCTATGCAGGATGTAAGTATCCTTCCGATCGAAGAATTTGTAGAATATATCGAATCTCCAGTACGACGAATGTAATTTGCTTTTGTTCTAGGATATCTATATTTTACGCTTCCTATTTTTGTTAAAGGAGAAGGAATAGGTTTTTCTAATGCTGATTGTATATTTCGCTCAAAATGCTCTCCATTTCTTATTAAATATTTAATTGAGAGCAGACCTTCAGAAATTAAATACTTTATTATGCATTGTGAATGCTCATGCCGTACTTGACTTCCAAGAATGCAACTGACCAATTCATTCCACAATTGTTCTTCTGGCATATCATGCCAATTGACAATATTTTTTCTTCTTTTAATCTCTTTACAGACTTCTCCAACTGCGTATTCAAGACGTTCAGCAAAAATTCTATTTGTCACCTAAAAACCTCCGGTAATTTTTTCTTCAATAATACTACCATTTGATTGGGAAGGTAAGTATCTACTATCTTCATTATATTATTGTTTAAAAATCCTTTATTAATTTTATTCATCCATTTATTATAAAATTCTAAGTTATATGTGAGTGTTAGTTGAGTATAAGGTAAACTGGATATTTTTTTGAGTTTTGGATCTAACTTAAAAAATTCACGTTGTTGAAAATGGTATAACAATCCTGTGTCATAATTTACCGTAGTCTGACACCATTCTAAACCATCAAAACTATCTGCACCACAAATTGAATAAATAAGAATTGATAGAGGATTACCAGTTCCCAATAAATGCAAGGGGTAATATTGTGATTTCTTATTTAACTCTTTTCTTATTTTAAATACATTAGTTGCCCGTTCAAGTATTCCATCTCCTAATTCCCTTTCAGGAACAGCAATAAAAAGCGGATTTAATCTACCTGCAAGCTTAGCAATAATTTTAGGAAGTAATTTTTTTGCTGAATGAAGAACGGGAACGATAGTTCCATGGGAAAATGATTGAGATTTAACAACTTCGCCTTCGATATTATTGATAATTCCATGCAAATCTATATCCCACTTAAAAACATCGTAGCAAAAAGCAATTTGATGTGGAATAGATTTTAATATCTCGCGATATCTTTCGATACTCCAGGTTTTATCATTTTTCCAGTAACTTTCATAATTGCCACTATCAATCAATACAATTTGTTTGTTATTTATAGCATTCTCGAGTAATTTTTTAATTACTTTAAGCTGCTTTGTATTACAATAATATAAATCGTATGCAGAAATTAAAAACAATGGATGTTTTAAGACTGTAAGAATTTTTAAATATTCCAATAGTGGCAGGTTAGTTTTGATAGTAGAAATAGAAGGGAAAAAGCATGGTAACAAAAAAAACGTACCTCCTATGCAGATATCCATTTTTCTATTAATCGTGTTTTTAATCATCTTTAAAATTTACCTATACTTAGAAATATCTCACAAAAATATTTAGACTCTTTTTGCACACCACATAGTGTGTTCTCTTGATATAGCATTTTCCGCATCTCTGACATAATCACTTAACCCTTCCTCGTCTTTTATATGTATTGCTAAACTTTCTATTGAAGTTAACTCTTGAGCAGCTAAAGTGTACGACTGACTTAATTCTCTATGCTTTTTTATCTGGTTCCATGCAGCAAATACAACAACTAGCGTTGTAAATGTTCCAATTTGGTTGAAAATAGTATTAAAATTGTAAAGAATATAAATAGCTGCAAGGATAGCTAAGCATTCTACACTTATTATAATCCAAAACCACATTGTCTCTTTATTGCTGTTATACTTTGCTTTTCTATTATACCAATCCTTTTCACCTCTAATTCTTTGTTGAAGATAAATACTTTTTCTTTCTTTTATACTTTTTTGACGAATTTCTCGCATTCTATCAGAAATTTGCTGCCCACTCCCAATGCCTTTTGATAAACTTTCAGGAGTTTCAGGAGCTGATTTAAGTATCTCGTCCAATTCATTAACAAACTTTCTATCTACATCTTCGGCAGACAAACTATTCTCATAAGGTTCTACCCCCGTAATATATCTCCATGTAGTTGTTTTAACAGACTCAGCAACAGCTCTTGTAACAAACCATTTTCTATCCCATTTACCTATTTGAATAATAAGCTTTAAGCAAAAACTCAAAATAAGAGCAACTAATACTAAAAGAGCACACCATCTACAGATTTTTAAAGTAGGATTCAAGCTAAGGCCACTAAAAAATGCTGCTAAAGCTATTAAAGTAAAATCTATCCGGCATAAATTAATATAACTTTTTTGTTGTATTAACGAAGCTGAATCGCTCAACTGAAAAAGAGAGGGATAATCAGAGTGTGTCATATAAAATCACCTCCATGTTCTGATCAATAATATATCTCAAAGTCTCTTATAATTTTCAAATATCATTTAACCTAGATAACGCCTTTTTGAAGAGCTTTGGGGTCAGGTCTTGAAATGACACATTCTCCATCAATACTTGCTTGTTGTTAAAAAAATGTGTCATTTCAAGACCTGACCCCCCTTTGCACTTTTACCCATCTATCTTCAAAAGACTTTATAATAATCTTCTTGATTCCGTTATCCTCTACTTCACTTATCATAAATGCTTTCCTTCCTGCATCTTTTATTGATGCGCCCAAATGGTAAACAAGTTTTTTATCAATTATTATAAAGCGATCATGAAAGTCAGTAATATTTTTTCGTTCAATTGAGATATTCGTATATTGATTATTAAAAAGTAATTTTTCATAATCAAAATCATCTTGTTTTACTTTTGTTAATAATCTTACGGAAATATTTTTTGAACTAGATTTTATTTTTAAAATTTCAAATAAAGATTTATCAATGTATAAATCAATGATATCAATATTGGTTTGGGCTTGTTCAATAATATCTCTAATGCTTTTGTAAGCTGAATGCACTAAACCCGGCGAGAAAAAAAGTTCAATTACATCCTTACCTCTTGGAGATAAGCTTGTATCTTTAATTTCCCAACCAATTTCTAATAATTCCTTTTCCATAATAGATTTCTTTTCAGGAAATTTATCGAGTATATTTTTTACTAAAAGATGTAAACTATGAAGTAGATTGTTCTCGCTTGTTTTTTGCAGAACATCATTTAATCTTTTTAAATACTCACGTATTTTTAATTTATGTGAAAAATCCTGTTTTTCTTCAAGAGTTAAATCTATTGATATACCACTTTTGTGAATAATATCAAGAAATGTATCGCTGTTTCCAATACTAGATAATGTTGAAATAATTATTGGTAATGGATTCAAAGTACTATTAAAATTTTTTATTATAACTTGATTCTTATTAATTTCTTCTATTTCACTATTTAATGAACGGACAAAATCCTCAGATTTTAAATAATATAGGCAATCTTTAGGACAATTTGGCCAAAAATAACTACTTGGTGCACCACCTGCTGACGGATCAATATGTACATTACTTGCAGGTATTCGTGTTGCAAAATCTTTTATACATTTTGGATAAAATGCATGAAGATAGCCTTCTTCTATTTTAAGATACTCACAATCCTTAATTTGACTATTCTTTAGTAAGGATTGGAGATATTCAGAAATATTCCCTCTTGATTTAATATCTAAATATCTATTATTAAACCTATTAAACTGCATCTTTTCTCCTCTTTTTTATAAAATAATTTAAAGATATTTATTTTATTCATATATTCTTATACCATTATATTTTTTATATCCCCTGCACCACCTCATAAACAAGGATTTTTTTCTTTCTTTCCAATCTGGCATATAAATACTTAAAAAATTATAAAACTCTTTATTATGCTTAGGATATAAAAAACAATATTATGGGATCAGGTCTTGCAATATCACTTTTCATCTTCCCCTGCGATTTTTTTAATCGCTCTGCTCACTGTAGTTATAATACACACCAATATATTCTGGCTATATCTTTTGGCCAAATTAAGAGAGTATCCAATCTGTGGTTAAACAGAGGATCCCTTTATAGCCGATAGTTGCCAGATAAGAACTTCATCTCCAGTCTTGGAGATCTTTTACTATTTTACCCTTACCGGGCTTAACGCCACATAGCGACAGAGTTCCAGTAAACAATTATCTTTATCCACTAGAATCGCTTGGTATCTGCCACAAAACATAAGACTCTGAGGAAATCAGCAAGGTCTTTCTGGTCAAGGAAGATCGCCTGCCTGGCATTTCCTCTGGAGGTGATATGATAAACTGCTCTTTAAAATTCTATCCGTAATGGTCTGGTCATGTTTTCAATAGAGCATATCCTTTGCTATATTTCAAGACCTGACCTTATAAACTTTTCTCCCTTTGAAGAACTTTAACCATTAAATTATTCCATTGGACCAATTTATCCATTGTATGCAAACCACTTAACTTAAGATCTTCATAATTTCCAGACTTAGTGTAAAGCCACTTTCTATAATGTGCACCAAGTCCTGAGAAAGGAATTGGAAACATTTTTAGCATTTTTATATTTATATTTGGAGACAAATCGGAGAACCAACTTCCTCCTGGAGAACTTGGAAATAATATTTCATAAGCATCAAAAGCATTAGGAATTTCACTCAATGGAATTTCGCTCTTTTTAGATAAAATTTCATATTCCCTTTTTTCGTAATCTTTTAATATAAAACCTCCAAATGCCCACATAAACCATTGCCAAAAAACTGGATATCTAAAAAAATATTTATGTTTTGCAATTATATCAATTTTTTTATCAAATTGGCTCGGTAATAACCAATCCTTTAATGGTATTTTAATAATTTTATCTTTAAATTTTATTTCGAATTCTCCCTCGGTTTTATTTATATGTTCTGCATTTTTGTAAAGAATGTAATCAACTACATTTTTTAATATAGCAAGTCTTGCTCGGTGTTCTATAAAAGTAGATATTTGAATATCTGTATATTTACACTCATAATAAGTATCAATAAAAACTTGCTTAGGTAAAACTTTGCACTCTTCCTCAAAAGATTTACCCGTAATTTCATTTCCACATTTTGCTGAAATATGAGGGTATTTTTGAAATGTAGAAAATAACTTTCCTAATTTTTGTACGATATTTTCTGTAAAAAATATTCCACCATTTAAATCGTGATAGTAATTCTCCAATGCTTGATAACATTTTACGTTTCCATGAGATTTTTTCTTATGATTTAGATGTTTTAATAAATTACGTTCAATCCAATATGAAAATCTCCAAACATATACATCTAAATCGTCAATTTTATCACTATTATTTATAAAAATAGATAACTCTTCTTTGGCCTTTTCTAATTTAGAAATTAAACCTAATTCTATATCTATTTCTTTAGCTTTTTCTTTTACAAAATCAAAATTAAGTTTTTTATTATGTACTATTAATATACCCTTTTCAATATTTAAATAATCCCTCCAACCTCTTATTTTAAATATATCAGGAAACCCCCAATTACCAGATTTTACTTCAAGGAGTTTTATATCTGGTAATTTAGAATTATAATCTGTAGCAATAATATCTAATTCTAAAATTTCTTCAATATCTCTTTCGATTATATTTCTTTCAATATATTGGCCAGCAGATTGAAAAAATGCAGAAACACATTCTTCAAAAATTTTCCCTTTTGGTAATTTCGGCAAATTAATGGAAGGCATTTTATCCCTCTTTATAATTATAATTAAAATTTTTATTACAGTTTATCTGGGTCAAATTTTTATTCTTGGCAAATAGCTTAATAAACTTTCAAGAATAGAAATTTGAACTTCCCATCTATTTCATCTTCGCTTTTTCCCCATTATTAATATTTTGTGAAATTGTGAAGGCCCTACTAATTCTTTTTAAACATCCCTATCTTCGCGTAGGTATATTTTCATATTTGCTGGATTTAATGAAAAATATTCCAATAACTGTTTGATATTATTTCGGATATGATTCGCAGAAAGATTTACTTCAACAAAAAAATAATCCTCAATTTTTTCAGCGACTCTTAAATCCCCCTCATTTCTTGAAAATAAAGGATTTCCCCGCTTACTGATAAAATCTTCTGTCTCAGGTAGTTTTTTAAACCGCTCAGAATTGTTTTTTATTAGTACCCCCAGCACTTTTAAATAAAGAACCTTCCATGTTTTTAATCCCTTGAATGCACTACCTTCCAGAATAAAACCGTAAGGTCTTTTATAAGTAAAATTCTCATCAAGGGTACGGGGCTCATTCTTATCCAGTTCTTGAATAATTCTTTTTTTCTTGTCACTATCAGAAGATTCTCCTTCAACACTTTCATCTTCAGGGTTAATTTTAAAATAGTTTCTAAGATTCTCAGATATCTTATTTGCAGCTTTTGTAAAATCGGTCAGATTATTATTATAGCTTCTTAAAAATTTCATACCATTTTCCAATGATTCATTATCTCGCGGGTCTATATCCAGGTGAATATCATCAGGTAAAGCTAACAGTTTTTCGTGAATGTCAATTAAGGAATCATAAATTATTTTTATTTTTTCTTTATTCATAAATTCCTCCATTTTTTATTCAATCTTTCCAGCACCATAATATTTCACAATTTCGCATTAGAAACAGCACGGGTAGGATAGTTTCCGAGATACTCTTCCAAAACGCAGTTAAGGCAATAATAAAAAACTCTTTATACTAAAATGGACCTAGTAATGCCTCTATTTCTTTTTTTATAATATTCAAATAATTTACTTACTATTTTAGCACTTCGCAACAAATTAATTCAGTCGGTATATATTTTTCTTCATTATTTTCTGTGTTTTTTAATTCACCTAACCTATATTGATTATATATTTTAATCAAACAATTCAAATACTCAATCCCTTCTGTTTTTGCTTTTTCCAGCTTTCGCAAATCTCTAATTGCTTCTTCCGGAATTCCCCTATTTAATGCTTTGTTTATTTTTTCAATCCGTATTAAATCTTCCTCATTATCGACTTCTTTTCTATAGCTGACAATCTTTTTAATTACCTTAACAATTGCTGGGTCTTTTTTATAATCAGAATTAAGATTATTTTGGAAATCTTTCCTAAAACAATCTTCAAGTTTTCCTAAACACTTGTAAATTAGCTGTTTGTCTGTTTTTGACAAGTCGACCTGTTTTTCGTCTTTTGGACATTTTAGTTCTGACATGATTTGTCCTATATCTGATATGATTTTGCCTTCTTTGTTCACAATATAGAGATTATTTATATCACCTTTCCTGAAATAAGCAAAAACCCCTTCGTATTTCTTGTTCTTTTTGCAACTTCTTGTACCTAATTGTAAACTCTTAATATAATTCAAATACTCCGCCTGTTCTCTCTCTAATATTTCAATGATCAACTCGGCTTCATCAAAGTTAAATTCCTCTTCATTTATTTCTTCTTCTAACTTTTCAATATCCTTCTGCTCATAGATAGCATATAACGCTTCTTCGTTTAATCTTTCCGATTCGTCTAATATTTTATGGTCCTCACCAATATTATCATGGATTTCCTGAACTCTTCGTGATACTCTTTCCTTTAATGATATCTTCTCTTCTATTTTTTTGTGAGGAAGAAAATTATAAACTTGTATAAGATCATATTCAGAACCAATCCTATCTATCCTACCAATTCTTTGAATTAAAAGTACCGGATTCCAATGCAAATCATAATTTACCACAATTCCACAATCTTGAAGATTCAACCCGGTGCTAAATACATCAGTAGATACAACCACATCAATCGGATTTTCTTTATCTTTCAATATATAATCGTTTGACTTAGGAGAAAATCTTCTAATGATTGATATGGTATCTTTAACCCCGGAAGTCACAAAACACAAGTTATCAATTTTCCCTTCTAATCTTTTATGAAGATACTTAACCGTATCAGCATATTCAGAAAAAATTAAAATCTTCTCCTGTTTATGTTTATTCAATATCTTGGTGAGTTCATCAAATTTTTTATCACAACTTTCCGGAACATTCTTTAAATATCTTGATATGTCACTTAAAATATCAATATCATTTATTAGATCCTGTTTTAATTCCTCTATTTCAAAATCATCCGCTTGATACTTTTTTGAAACTTCTTTTAATTCTTCTAGCGCATCAACAATATCGACATCTTCACTATAAATTATATCTTGTGCCTCTTCACCAGCAGGAATAATATTTTCTTTTAAACTTTCAAGAAATCTTTTATGAATCCTCAATAATCTTCTTACTGTTTCAGAAAAAGCAAAAATACTGCTTTCCAGTCTTTTATATAACATTACCTTATGCAATCCTTTAAGCAGTCCGGTTATCTTTCTCAGACTTATATAAATATCTTCATCCTTTTTTTCATTCTTCACATAGGGCCACAAATTGTATTTGGCATAAGTCAGTCTCCTCAATGCTCCTTCTATTTTTTTAAAGAGATTGTTATAGGTCTCATCAATATTATAGGAAACAGTTGCCAGCTTTCTTTTGGGAAATTGAATGGGTTCATCTTCAATAGATTGATAAAATTTTATAATATGCTGCCTTGTTCTTCTAATTAATATCTTGCTTAGTAAATCTTGAATTTTGGTTTCATGTATTTCTACTTTATTAAAATATTCTTTAAGAGAACCACCGGTAACCTGATAATCATTTGAACCTTCCTGATTAAATAGTCTTATCTGATTATAAATATTCCAGATCGAAGTATTTTGGGGAGTTGCAGTGACAAGTATTACTTTTTTACCAGCTAAAAATGGATAAATCTCATAATATCTTTTGCTATCTGAGTTTCTGAAATAGTGGCTTTCATCAATTAATACAACTTTTCTGTCCCGGTAAGTCCATAATTCACTATCCTGATTGAATTCACCCTTATACAAAGCGCCATGGGAAATTGCCTTTATATCAATTTTAAATTTTTCTCCGGAATCTTCCCACATTTTTATTAAACGAGGTGGACAGATTATCATCGCCCTTTCTCCCAACTGTTTGAGTAAGGCAGCTCCGATAAATGTCTTCCCCAGTCCTACAACATCACAGACAAAAACTCCATCATAGCGATTTAGGATTTCGTAAGCTTGCATTACTGCTATTTTTTGAAACCGGTATAACTTTGGCATTCCACTCCAGTCCCAAAGCACGTGAGAGCGATATTTCATTTTAGATTGAACGAGATTGTAAAGAGTCAACATATAAATATCATACGGGTTAGCATATCTTAAAGCCCAACTCTCATCAATTGAACTTAATAGTTCTTTTTTAAATGGCTCGGATTCTTCCCAGAGTTCTTCAAACCAATTATCGAGTTCTTTAAAATTTTCATTCCCCCGGACAATAACATTCAGTTCTGTACTATGTTTAAATCCCGATAAGGTCAGATTGCTACTGCCTACAACGGCTATTCCTTCACTCCTGGTTTGTTCTGCTGCTTCTTTTCTATATTTAAATATATATGCTTTTGAATGAAGACGCTGCTTAGTATATAATTTTACCTTAACTTTTCCTGATACAATTAAATCTTTGAGCGATAAAAGCATATTTTCATTTTCTTCAGATTGCTCTAACCCTCCGATATTATGACCCATCTTAGTTTTTAATGTACTAATAATTTCTTTCCTCTTCGATGCTTTTTGATATTTCAGCTTTTCTACTGCTTCTTCAAGTTCATCTCTTCTGGCTACTCCTTCTGCAATTTCCTCAAGGGTTTTTGTATCGGATACGCTACCAATTATTAATTTGAGCTCTTTTAGATGAGAAATATTGCCAATAATCTCATTAAATCCGGAAAGAAATAAATATCCCACAGCAAATTTAGCTTCTTCTGTCGCTGTTAAAACAGAATTTATTTCATCTTTAAGAAAACTTCTTCTATTATCAATAATATCGGAATATTGTGGCATCTTTACTCTCCCTTATTTTTCATTTTTAATTTCTCTTCAATCACTTTAGCTAATTTAGGATATCGTCTGAAATACCAATTTTCAACTTCGTCTATATCGTCCTCATTTAGGTTATACATCTCATAGACAAGTTTATCAATCTCAATCTGCTCGTTGGTTATGTAGTCGTAGCGGGGATTTTGTTTTTGTTTGGTAATGATGGAATAAACTAATTCTGATATTTTCTTAATTCCTGGACAGTTTAGGATTTTTATTTTTTCTATATCTTGCGTATTTGTATTAACTGAATGATTTATGTATGATTTTATGATATAAATCTGTATTTTGGATGGTAATATTCCTGTTAAAAAAAATATATTAGCATCAGGTTTAGGAAAAATTATGTGTAATCCTTTTTCAAAAATTTGAAAGTCTAATAACCGAAAAACGGGAGAATATATTCCTGCTGAAGTAAATGCAATTCCTGCAGAAAAATACCTATTCTGATTCCTTAATTGATTGTTCTTTTTGAGCTCACGTACTGTTCTTCTATCCCATTTAATATAAAAAGGTGAATTATGGTAGTAGTTAGTTATTATATAATCATTAATTATTGTTTTTCCTCCTTTTTCAAACTTAACATAGTGCGGAGTTCTTCCATTCATTATGTGTACACCTTTTTCCATTTCATCTCTTGTTAATTTCCGAGTACAAATTAGTGATGGATCTATTTTGGGACAACCCTGCTCTCCATGATCAGATTTAAAAAATCTTTTAGCGCCCATAACTCCTGCACAAATATCCTCAACTATATCCTCCAACTTCACCAGTTCAATTTCTTTTCCATTAAAATTTACTTTCGCTACAGGTGGGGCACCAAGGACTATATTACTTGTATCATCCATTAGTTTAAATAACTTTGGTGAAGCAATAAAGAAGGAAAGATTAGAAAATTTCTTAATAATTTCTTGTCTATACGCATATATCCCCATTTCTCTATCTGAATCAATAGTATAACCATCCTTGATTGTCTTATTGGGTTCAACATCGACGATTAAATCCAGAGCAGCTTCTAAATCACCATTTTTAATATCAAGTCCGTGAAAATCAGCAGCAATCACAAGATTATCCTTTTCCTTTTCCGAACTACTTTTCTTAAATAAATAGATTCCGGTATTTACGGTTGCTTTAAAAGTTTTCATCGGTACAGATATAAGACATTTAGCTTGAGTCTCTTCAAACAATTTTTTGCGGAGTTTATAGTGTGTCCTGATAGTCTGCCAGGTATCACTCATGATATAACAAAGTGTCCCACCCGGCTTTAAGATATTTAATCCCAAAGCGGTAAATACTCCATAACTATCACTACTGTCCAGATTAAATTCATTCTTAAAAATCTCTTCAGCCACTGAAACACCATAGGGTGGGTTAGCTATAACAATATCAAAGCCCTCCCTTGCTCCCATAACCTCAAAGAAATCGAGATTCCAATTAAAAGCATCTATTTCTTTTCCACTCCTTACTTTTTCAATTATCTTTTCAATAGATAATATTTCCTGTGTAAGAGTTTCTTTCTTTCTTTCTTCTTCTTTAATTTCTTTTTTGGTCTTTTCAATTAGGGTTAATTGACTGCCTACCTGCTTGATTTTATCCTTTAAAGAATATTTTGTATTTTCCAGATGCCAGATGGCAATATCACATTTTGTTTTAATTATTTTATCTTTCAAAATCTGTTTGCAACTATATTCATGCGCCTCAGAAAATTCATCCTTTAATTTATTATATCTTTCTATCAATTTAAACATCTCTTGATTAACCATAGTTATGGTTTTTAAATCAAATTTAAATCCGCATAATTTTGATACCAGACTATCACCTTTAAGAATTTTAAAATCAAGATTAATCAAGGGTGGAATATCTTTAATATTTTCTACTTCGAGGTCAACTATAAGGGACAGCCATAATCTTAGTCGGGCAAGATGAACTGCTCTCTCTTGAATATCTACTCCATAAATGCAATCTTCAATAACTTTTTTCCTTAAATTATGTCTGCTCTCAGGTATCCCAATTTTGTCATTTAATATTTCTATTAGATTGACTATTTTATTAAGAATATCTACTGAAAAAGCACCCGATCCTACCCCAGGGTCAACTATTTTTAAGTCAAGGAGTTTTTCTTTAATTGTTTCCGGATTGTCAATTCCCTCTGCAGATAATTTATATATAAACGATTTAAATATTTCTTCTGGTATTTCAGGTATCTCATTAATTAAATAATTTAATAAGGATTGTTTTGCCATAAAAGATACAATAAAACGGGGAGTATAATAACTGCCGGATGTACGACGGGGGTTAGGGATATCTTTATATTTTTCTGCTTCTATGGAAAGTATTAATTCTTCAAATATTTTTCCTATCATCTCTGGGTCTATTGCTACTTCTTCTTCAAGTTCATTATCTTCCCTTATCGTAAAATTAAATCGTTCTAATAAGTCTTCATAAATGTTGTTAAATGCCTTATTTGGAATAGATATCTTTTGCTCAATCTCGGAAAACTCAAAAAGACCACCGTTAAGAAATGGGATATTTTCGAATCCTTGATGGCAATAATCTTTGATAGAAAGTTTTTCAAACAGAGGAATTAGAAAATTTTTATAATAGTTTTCATGGTTTGATTTAAAATTATTGTAGAGAAATCTATAATCACCATTAAGCCAACCCTTTTTCTGGATAAAATATAAAAACAATAAGCGATTCATAATTTCCTGAGTGAATTTATCAGCATCCTCTTTTTTAAGTGAGGGGTTATTATCTCTAATTACATCTCTTAATTCTTTATACTTCTCCACAAATTCTTTATAAAATTCTTTGGATACTGCCTCAATATCGAAAGCTTCTTCGCATTTCGTCATTAAAGCTAATGTTGATATACCCTCATCAGCATAAATATTTGATAGTCTTTCCGCAGCTGTTCTCAGCCTATCTGTCATACCTACAGTTATTCTACGAAACCCTCTTGCCTTACGCTCTTTTTCTTTGCCTATATATTTTGTGTTAATAAAATGAGCTTCATTATTCTCTTTGTTTGTAAAAATAATAATATTTTCAGGATAATACCTCGAGATACTTTTTACAGCTTCTCGCTCTGTACCTTTTAATAGACTCTCGATGATACAAAAAATAACTTTAAAATTATCTACTTTTGAAATTATCTTTATAGAAAGTATTTTATCCTTTACCTCTTTAGGAAATTTATCAAGAATTTCCAGGGAAACTTCCTGTTCTGCAGGTTCGAAATTTAATCTTTCTATAAATAATTTTTTTAGTATATCTGCATTTACTCCAGCATTTTTTATCTGCTCAAGAATGGATAAAATTTCTGTTCTCCAGTTAACCAATCCATTCATAATAATATCTCCTTAAAATTTTTTAGACTAATTGGTTTCCCTTTCTTAAGAAAAATAGAATTCGCTGAATGGTCAAGCACTAAAGGTGTTTTAGTTTGGCTTAATAATTTATTAAAAAGTTTTTTAAGATTTCCGTCTTCATTTATATACAAAAATATATTTTCATTTACAATATCAGAAATCAAATTATTTCTTCTTAAGGAATTGTAAAAGGTAATTTTATTTTTTTGTAAATAAGAAGAAATTAGTAACATCTTCCCTTTTTCAAATGATTTTTCTAAATAATTATATATTCTCTGATTTTTAACGCCCTTGGAAGTAAAAAATATAATCTCTTTATCTTTTTCTATTAATTTTTTTAGAATTCTTCGCTCAAAAGGTGAATGCCATCCACTGATAAAAACATAAGATAATTCTGCAAGAGAAAGTATAAATTTTTCTGCAGGGATTATTATATTTAAAGGAATTGCTCTTGAAATGAAAATGCTTATTTTCTTCTTCTCTAATAATTCTTCATTTCCTAATAAAAAAACCTGTTTATTATTTAAATAAGTTTTTTGGTATTTAATCATGTTTTATATTTTTAATTTTATAATACAAAAGTATGCCTTTCGTTTTATTATCTGCAAATAAAATAATTCTAAAGTGTTGAAAAATAAGGATCCATTTTTTATTTGCTTTTAACTCTGCAAAGAAATTATATTTTTCTAGTATATAATTTTCCGGTAGTTTTCCCAGATAAATTATTTACCTATTAACTGCTTTTTTAAAATTAGATATTTTTTATAATTATATCACACGGCTACGACTACTGTATGGCAACAATTGGGAAAATAATTGAAAATAATTGAAAAAAGTTTGATTTTTCTTAATTTATTTTTAAATTTTATTGACAAATTATCAATTTAAGCTATAATATAGGTACAAGATAAGTTTATAATTTGGATCGGGGTGTCTCCCGGTCGGTAAAGGGTCTCCTACAAAAGGAGACTCTTTATTTTATGGAAATAATTTTAAACCCCAGCCATCATATTTACCTTCTTTGTTACAATATATTTTCTCCTCAATAATCATAAAAGGTATATATGGTTCTTCACTATTTAATAAATGACGAGCTAAAGGATATGCACATAAATCTGCGACTTGAAGACCTATAATATTATCTTTCTTAAAGTTAAACTCAAATTTTTTAATTTTCTTTTTTAATCTTTCAGAAGAAACATAATATGTACCCAAATCAAGAGTTGAATTAAATTGCGATAATAATTTTTGATCTTCTTTTCCCCCTCTTTTCTCTGCTACTATTACTACTTCTGATTTTTTATCTAACTCATCTAGACAAAAAATTAATCTTTCAATTATAAAAGATAGTGAAAGTGAATAAGGATCTTTAGCGCTTTTCCCATATTTTTTAATGTATTCCTCCTTATTTATTCCCACTCCAATAATTTTAAACTTAGAATTTTTTATTATTGAGTTTATATTTTTGTAAAATTCTGCTTTTAAATTTAAGTCAAATAGTATTTGAAATGCACCTTCGCATTTTCTTATCTCTCTTGAATGGAGAATTACACTGGAAGTATTAAAATATTTTTGCTTAAACAAATTAACTTCTTTCTCGGTATTTTCTATTCCGTTCTGCTCAAAAAGGCAACCACAAAGAAGAAAGATAGGAAAATTGTGATCTATATAGCTTAAACCGTGATCGCCGGTTTCATCTAAATAAAGATAATACAATTATTTCTCCTTCTTTAATAAATATTTTATAGAATTAATCACTCAAGTTCTCCTAATACCTTTTCATCAAGATTTATAATTAGTCTCCACTTAGCGCTTTTCAGACCCTTAACGGGCATGATGGGATCCAGCAAAAGATAATTTCTAATATTTAATTTAGGAAGTTTTATTTTTAGATCTAATAGCTCGCATAGATAACCTAATCTTCTTAATACTCCGGAGTTTCCGATGCGCTGGGCATAATTTTCGAGTTTTTTTCGATTAAATTTATTATTTTTTAAAGCTTTGGCAACTTCAATAATTCCTCCACAATATTGCGGTTTATCCAGGCAATCAATCATCGTTTTTTCTTTGTCCGTAATAGTTAGTTGTGTTTCTTCAATCCATTCTTTTCTAATTCCAAACATTTTCTCTTTTTTGATTTTAACTATTTTATACTGCACTCCAAAAACTTTAGGATTAGTATTAAACTTTCTGGTAATTGTTTGGATAAAAACAGTAGTTGGAATTTGCTCAGTCAGGCCATAATAATTAAGAGCGCTCCAATAAGCAATAGTATATGGCTCTACCAACAAAGAACCGATGACAAATTCATGTAAAGTATATTTTCCTTTTTCGGCCCCAAGAGGAA
>Ga0265595_1000992_pt1 | contig 23390 bp, 29 predicted proteins | sample saktaG_15_FD_190148 | JGI IMG/M metagenome (GOLD analysis project Ga0265595, IMG submission 190148) | Saline water microbial communities from Sakinaw Lake, British Columbia, Canada - sak_2013_06_06_50m | ecosystem: Environmental > Aquatic > Non-marine Saline and Alkaline > Saline ...
TAGTTACAACAACTTTATCTTTTTCTATTAAAATAGTATGTTCTGATTGTGCAACATTATTGTGTGAAGATTCTATTAATTGAGGATATTGATGAAGAACATTAATTTTTTCAAGTTCTCTTAATCCAAACAAGGCCTTAGTTCCAAATTCCTTAACAATCCAACGCGAACAAAAAGGAAGTGTTTTGTAATTTTCAATAATATATTCTAAAACTTCACGAGCAATCTGGGATCGTGGATTTTTCTCATTTTGCAAACTATAAATCCCAGAAGGTTTTCCTTCATAAACTCTGCCATTTCCTTTTGTTACAAAAGGTTCAATTGCAAAAATCCCTGTTCCAAAAGTTTCAGGATTTTTGTTCACAATATTTGGAATTGTTTTTCCAGAATGTAATTCATATTGTTCAATTGAATGCCCTGTTAAATTTGCAATTGGAGACAAATCTTCAGATTCAATTGTTTGCTGGATAATTTTACCAACTTCACCTAAACTTATTTCAGGTTTTAAAATTTTAATAACATTTTGCAAAGCTTTTTCAGAAACTTCAATTAATTTTTTATTTTCATCTGAATTTTCTAAATCAACAGAAAAAGCTGTATCAGAAATCCAACCGTCGACAGAAACTCCAAAATCTATTTTTAATAATCCATATGCTTTTGTTTCATCATTATAAGTCGGAGTATAATGTGCAGTCACATCATTTATTCCAAGGTTTGTAGGAAAAGCTGGCTTACCCCCAAGTTCAATTATCTTTTCTTCAATTTTTTCAGCAAGTTCTAAAAGTAAAACATCTTTCTTAATCTGCGGTTTTATCCAATCTCTAACTTGTGCTGCAATTTTCCCTGCTTGGATTATTTTTTCAGGGTTCATTTTATTCCAAACTCGGAAGAGTATTTATTTCTTTTTCTTGTTGTAAAAACATTAAATCAAATTTCTTTATATTTCCTTCAAGAATTTTCTTTATTTTTGAAATTGTAAAAAGAAGTTCTTCTTGTGTTTTATTAAAAATCTGAATCATGATTTGTGGTGAATCAAATGATAGAATCAAAGAATTCACAAACTTGCTCGATTTTGCAAAAGATTTAATCGTTTCTTCAAGTTCTTTTGAAAAATGAAATAAATCTATTGAAATCATTGAATAATAAAACCCAAGTTTTGTAATATCAAAATTTATTTTTGTTCCTAAAATAATTTTCTTTTTATGAAGGTTTCTCAATTTATACAAAGCCAATTCTGAAGAAATATTCAATTTACTTGCCAAATCAGTTATTTTAATTCGTGCATTTTTTTCTAAAAGAGAAAGGATTTTTATGTCTTGCTTAGTAAGATTTTGCTTTTCAAAATTTTCTAAAAAATTAAATGTGTTTTTGTTTTCAATAAACTTCAAAGGATACATTTCTGTAAAATAAGGTTTAATTAATTTATATTCTAAAACCAGCCCATCATTTTCTTTCAGGATTTCATGAATTATCTCTTTGAGATTTTTTTCATCTTTAGCAACAAAAGAAACATAATAATCATAATACCCAATTATTTGAGATGTGCTAATTATATTTTTAATTTTTGAAAGATTTGGTGTTTCTCTTGACTTTATCAAAAGTGTTGCCCAAATCTTGTAACCAATTGAAGGGTAATTAAACAAAGTAACAAAACCTTTTATCAAACCTGCTTCTTTAAATTTTCTTAATTTATAATTTACTTGTTCTCTTGAAAGTTTGCACTCTTTAGCAATCTTATTTATAGATTCTCTTCCACTATGATAAAGATAAGACAACAATTCCATATCCTTTTTCTTCAATTCCATAATATTCCATATTATTAAAAGTTTAAATACTTATTTACTAAAACTTTTTAGAACAATTCTTTAGTTTTTGCGTAAAAAATACAGGTTATATTTATGTATTCTTGAAATCTTAATTTAATATGAAAAACCAAAAATATCAAATTAGAAATTTAACTCCTCAAGATTATGAGTGCGGGCTTGCTTCTTGTCCTGCAATTTATGATTTAACACCAAAAGATCAAATGTGTGCTGGTGTTGTTTGCCCAGCAATTTATGAAATAACTCCTGGAGATTTTGAATGTGTAGCTGGTACTTGCCCAAGTATCCATGACTTCCAAGATTCTTACTTAATAATAGGAGAACAAATTAACCCAAAAGAAGTTGGCTTGGAAAAAAAAGTTGGAAAAGGGGAAGTGCTTATTAAAATCCAAAAAGAAATAATTGATAATAAAAAACCTTCTCCCTAAATGGATTAATTTTTTAGAAAAATTAGATAATTATCTTGTGAAATATTTAGCTTATTCAAATTATAAAAAATATTCTAATTGTTTAGAGTTTAAAGAAAATGAAAAAGTTCTTGAAGTTGGTTGTGGAATAGGAAATTTATCAAGATTTTTAATTCAGGAAATTTCAAGTGGAAAATTAACTTGTATTGATGTCTCAAAATATTCAATTAACAAAAACAAAAGAAGTTTAAAGAAATTCAAAAATATTGAATTTGTTGTCGAAGATATTTTAAGGTTTAAAAGAGAAAATTATTTTGATATAGCAGTTGTTCATTATATATTACACGACATTCCACAAAAAGAAAAAGTTATTGAAGTTTTAAGAAATTGCTTAAAAGAAAATGGAAGAATTTATCTTCGCGAACCAACAAGAAAAAATCATGGAATTTCTTCAAAAGAAATAAAAAAACTTATGGGAGAGGGTGGTTTTTCAAAAATAAAATCAAAAGAAGATTATTCTTTTCCGCTAAAAGGTAGAGTTTTTGAGGGGGTTTTTATAAAATCTACTTAATCAATACTCTCAGATAAAAAAGGGACAAGTTTTTTTTCAGCTCGCCTAAGATTTTCTTGAAAAGTTTGCCGTTTCACTTTTGAAAGATTTGCAAGTTTTTCTAAATCAATTTTCCTTGGGAAATTATAATATCCTTTTTTCACTGCAAGTTCTAAGGCTTGCTTTTGTTTTGTAGAAAGACCAGGATAAAGTTTGGGAATAAAAATATCTGAAATTTTTGTTTGCTTTATTTGTTTTATTTCTGTTTTAAAATAAGAAATATTTAAAATTTTCATCAAAGATTCTTTTTCCCAACATGCAATTTCCCATTCTTCAAAACCATCTGATCTTTGAACAACAGGTTTAATATAAATTAATCTCGAATCAAAAAGAATTTCATAAATTTTTTCTTTCGAAGGTTTTCTATTCAAAGTAATTATATAATTCCCAGCTTTTTCAAATTTAACAATCGATTTATCTTTTTTAAATTCTCTAATAAATTTCTTTTTACTTTCTTCTGGACCTTGTAAAATATGAAGCTCTGTATAAAAAAATCCTTTTGAATTTGTCCACGAATTAAGAAGATAAACTAAATCTGTAATTCCATATTTAACACAAAGCGGACGAATTAAACAAGTCTCGTGCCAGATTTTAAATTTAGCTAACCACATTTCAAAAAAAAGGTTCCTTCTTATTTAAATCTTGCCATTTTCCTGCATATGCAGGTGAAAAGTTGATATAATCTTTGTTTGTGAAATTTTCATGGAAACACAATATAATCCAAAGTTCACAGCGAAAGACATAGAAAGCTTAACAATTATAAATGGAAATTGGATAAAAGAAGAAGAAAAATTTTTAGGTGGGCAATTAAATTTTCAAACTACAAAAGGAAATTTTAATTACAAAATTCCAATTACATTTGCAGAAAGAGCTTATCGAGAAAGACAATGGCGAAGAGGAATTGAAATTGAAAATGGCCTTTCTTTAGTTATTTATCAGAAATATGATGAAGAGTTATTAAAATTTCTTAGAAAAGAATTTAAAAAAGATTCTGAGATTTTAGAAAATGAACTTTCTCATTCGGATAGCGATGGAATTTGTAGTTTTTTAAGAAAAACCCCTAAATTTATAGATTATTATCAAAGACACCTTAAAGAAAATAAAAGAGATAAAGAATCTTTTGAAGAAATCTATAGAACCTGCCCAAAAGAAAAAGAAGAACTTATCAATTACTTGAAAAACTTAATTCCCAATATGCAAAAATTTCAAAAAATAATTCCAAAAGAATTAAAAAAATTAATTTTAGACACAGATTTCCCGATTGAATATGGATTTATTCATGAATTTTCAGTAGGTTGGGGGGATATTCGAGGAGAATTACTTTTTATGTCTTTTAAAAGAGATTATTTTCCGATAAAGGTAATTGCTAAAAATTCACCTAACAACCCCCCGACTTTTTAATCTTCTGTTTTTTGGAATATAATTTCCAATCTTTTCTTCAGATGCTTTTCCTGTTCCAAGAAAATCATCTCCACATTTCATAATAATAAAACCTTTTTGCCCAACTTTAATTAAAAGCTCTTGACCACACATCCATTTTTCAGCTTGCTCTTTATCTAATTCAAAAATATTTTTTGTTATTTGGTCTTTCAAAATCTGACTTCCTTCAATACTTAATCGAATTCCGTCTTTTTCGATTTTCCCAAAATAAACACCTGCTCTTTCTAACCAAAGCTTTGTTTCAAATTCAACAAATTGACTTGGACTAAAATTTCCTTGAAACAAAAACAATCGCCCTTCTCCTCTTTGCAAAACAAGTCCAGGAATTTCCTTAATCCCAAATTGCTCACTAAGAGATTTCAAAATTTGTTCTTTTTCTTTTTTATTAAAAACTTTTATTGGCATTTTAAATTAATTTCATCATAAAAATATTTTAATTGCTGTCTCATCTCAGAGATTTTTTTATTAAATCCACCATACCTTTTTAGAGGAAAATTATTTTTATCCATTATTTCAAAAACAAGTTTTTTGTTATTTTCTTTTTTTAATTTTTCTATTGTATTTAACTGCTCTTTAGTTGGTTCTTTTTCCTCTAAAAAATCTATATCTATTTCATTTGAAGTAACTCTCATTCTTATTGCACCTGTTTCTCTTTTAAAATCTATTTTATTTACCATTATCTCTTCAAAATCAATCCATTTTCCGTCAATGAAAAGATATCCCCCAAAATTTTCTTCTTTCATTTTTCCTTCCTAAACTTTGCAACAAAAAATCCTTCTGTGTTATTATCATGAGGATAAACTCTTACACATTTTTTTAATTCAGGCAAAAATTTTTTATCTTTCCATTTTGTTAAACCAGGCCGAGTTTTAATTGGAAGTTCAATTTTTTGTAATTTCATTTCTGGGAAATTTTCTAAAACCCAATTCACAACTTCTTCATTTTCTTCAGGAGCATGTGTGCAAGTTGAATAAATCATTTCCCCGCCAGATTTCAAAATTTCAATTGCAGATTCAACAAGTCGTTTCTGAATCTTCGAAAGTCGTTTAATTGTTTTTTCATTCCACATTAAATAAGTTTGATACGAACTTCGTAAAGTTCCTTCACCAGAACAAGGAGCATCAACAAGAATTTTATCTGGAAAAATCCCAAGTTCTTTAAATCTTTTACACAAAATAATCCCATCTTTTTTAGTTATAAGAGTATTTGTTGTCCCACATCTTTCCAAATTTGAAGCAAGAATTCTTAATCTTCCTAAAGAAACTTCATTTGCAAAAACAGACCCAGTGTTTTTCATTTCAGCAGTAGCTTGAGTTGTCTTGCTTCCAGGAGCAGCACATAAATCTAAAAATATTTCATCTTCCCTCGGTTTCAAAGCAATAATCGGCAACATACTTGCAAGTTCCTGAATATAATAATAACCTAAAATATGTTCAAGCGACCTTCCAAATTCTCCTGGTTCTAAATCTTCAAGATTACACTCACTTTCGTTCGTGGATTTTATTGAATCTATTAATAAATAATCTGAAGTCTTTTGTTGGGGGGAGTTTAATGTTCTTTTTAGGTTAACTTCTTTTTTAGCGAGCGACTCGACAGAGTCAGTTGCGAGTTTATCAATTTGTGAGCAAGAGCGAATGTATTTCCCTTCAACAATCATAACTTCAGGATAATTTCCCCAAGGCTGAAAAATCTTCCATCCTTTTTCTTCTAACCTCTTTTTCAAATCTTCTGGAGAAATTTTCAAAGTATTACATCGAAAAGACTTCACAGGTTTAACTTTTAAAATATCTAAATAACTTTGCAAATCTTTTTCATCTGGCAAAAGCAACTTCATTCTTTCTAAAAAAGTCGGTTTCATTTCTGGGATTTTTTTGGTTTTCATATTCAAAACTCCCCTAAATTCATCTGCCGTTTGCCTTCTATAATTTCTTTTACATTAACCCCGAAAACCTGAAAAATATTTTCAACAGCAGGAAGAATTTGTCTTTCCAAATAATATTCAATATCATACTTTCCTTTTTCAAAAGGAAGTTTAACTTTTTCTCGCACAAGTTTTTTCTTTTCAGTTGTTTCTGCAATATAATATTCAATCAAACTTCCCATTTCAATTGGAATCTCCTGTTCTTTCATTTTCTGTGCAGCAACAACATGCGGGGAAATAGATTTGTATTCAGAAATAGGTTTTTTCAACTGCGTTCTTATAATTAAATCATTTAAATTTATTTCTCGATTCTTAATCTTTTTGACAACTTCTTTTAAATATTCTAAAGATTTTTTTTCATTTCCATCTTTTAAAATTTGATTAATTATTTTATTCTGTAATTGCCTTGACAATTTACACCAATCCCTTCGAACAGTTTCAAAACCACGGATTTTTAATTTGTTATTTTTATCTAACAAAGCATATTTCTTTTTTGCACCTAAATTTCCAGTTCTTTTTGTAACCCAAATTCCTCTTTTAAAAAAACCTTCAAGTTCTAATTCCATAACTCCCGGAAGTTCTGAATTCAATTTTTTCAATAAATCCTTAACATCAGATTCTTTTTTATCCCCCATCAAAAAAGCAATACTATCTGTATCGCCATAAATAACTTTATAACCTTTTTTCTGAACTTTTTCAATTATTTCTTTATTATATTTTCTAACAAAGGCTAAAATTGAAGCAGAAGATTCTAAGGAATAATATCGTGCTCCAAAAAAACCAATATAACCATGAACAGAAGCAGACAAAACCTTGAAAGCATTGCTCCTCGCTTTTGTAATAAGATTCGGATTATTTTTATATTCTTTTTTAAAATATTTTCTTTTCTCAAGAATTTCTTTCAAAAGAGTTGGAAAAAAGTTCTCTTCTTTTGAAAAATAAAATTTTGTTTTCCCATCATTAAATTCCAGTTCAGGAGATTCATAAGAATTTTTTGATTTTTTTTCTAAAAGAGTTGCCTTTGAAATATTCATTGAAATAATAATACTTGTATGCATTGAACTAAAATCAAACATTGCAATATTTTCATAAAGTCCAGGAATAGGTTCAAAAACAAAAGCACCCTCTACAGAACGACTATTTCTTCTTTCAGAAATCTCATTATAATTTGGTCTTCGTTCAGGAATTTCGTTAAACTTATCTAAATTATGCAAAAGGTAAGATTCAACTTGCTTCGACAAACCATTTCTAGAAACTTCAAAAATAGGTTCTTGAACAATTTTTGTAAACTCCAAAAGATCAGGCCAAAACTTTTCAAACAATTGCAATGTCAAAACAGAATCATGCAAATTATATTCAAAATAATCTTTCCAATTTTTTTCAATAAGTTTTGAAGAATGCTGAATTTTAAAATCTTTTTTTGTATCTCCTAAAAATTCTTTTGCAACTTCATTTAAAGAAAGTGTTTCAGATTGCATATATTGTGCATACGCTGTTCGAATAAATTTTAACAAATCAATATGGGTAATACCAAAAAGCTTTCCAGTTAAATTTACCCCTCTTGAAAATTTCGGCTGGGTTCCATCTAAACTTAAATCAAGTTTTACATTAAACTTTTCAGCTCTTGCTTTTAAATAAGGTAAATCAAAACCATCTGAAAAATAACCTGTTAAAAAATCAGGGGAAATCTTTTTAACATGTTCTACAAATTTTTCCAAAAGTTCTGCTTCGTCTTTAACATATTCTACATAAGATGGTTTTTTTTCAATTTTTTTCCAAGTTAAAACCTTTTTGAAATTTTCAGATACAAGTGAGACCATAAGAATCTCTCCTTTTCCAATTTGTAAATCATCTGTTTCAATATCATAAGCTAAAACTTTTGGCTTGAATTTTTTATCTTGAATTTTTTCAAAAGAACTTAACTTCAAACAAAAATCAACATCTAAAGACATATCAATTCCTCCAAATTCTAAAGAATTATTCAAAATTTCTCCTTCAATTTCAAACCAACATAATGGATTTAATTTTTTTTCAATAATATAATGCGAAACATATCCCAAATCATATCCTCTTCGTTTTTCAATTTCTGGAAAATCTAATCTGCTTGCAATTTCATGTAAATCTTTATAATTTGTTGCAAAAATTTTCAATGCCTGAACCTTTTTTCCAAAATATTTTTTTTCTTTAAGTTCAACTTTTTCTACCTTAGTCTTCCGCCCTTTACAATCTAATTTTATTTTTGAAATTTTAGAAATCAAGTTATCTATCTTTTGTTTTCCTATACCTTTTTTTAAAATCGCCCACAAAAAAACAGGACAAGAATCAATAACACAAACCCGTTTCCCTTTTTCATCTCGCCCAACTATTTTTACATAATTTCTCCCTTGAAAATCAAAAGAACCATAATCAACTGGAATAAACTGCATTTTCATTAATTTAATAAATTAGAATATTATTTAAAACTAATGGAGTTTTTTCTTCTTTATAGACCTGTCTTTTAGAAGTAGTAACTTACAGAAAAGTTTATAAATAGGAATATCTTAAAATTCAAATAATGGATGGAAAATTTTTTGGCAAGATTGAACATTTGGTATCTCATGCTGTAGTGGAGCATATCCTTGTTGATGAAGCTAAACTCATATATTCCCCAATGTGCGATAAAGAATCACAAATTTTTAAATCAGAATTTTTTTATGCACTTTTCTCTGAAGGAAAAGAATTCGGGCACACTTGTTTTACTATTTCTGGATTTAATAATTATAGAGAAATTAAAGATTTTGTTGAAAGGCAGGCTTTAGAATTTAAGCAATTGTTAGTTTTGAACAAATATCTTTTTGTTAGTGTTTCTTATAAAAAACAAGAACAGCATACAGATAGATTGAAATCCCCTCTTAAAAAAAAATCTGATATTTCTCTTAATCTTTTTCAATAGATAAATATAAATATTTCTTGTTCTTTAAAATAAAATGGGTTTAAACATACGGGAAATCATCCCAAGAAAAGAAATTCAAATTTCAGAATTAGCAGGCAAAACAGTTTGCGTAGATGCTTTTAATATTTTGTATCAATTTTTGTCAACTGTTCGACAAATGGACGGGACCCCTTTAATGGATAATAAAAAAAGAGTCACAAGCCATTTATCAGGACTTTTTTATAGAAACTTGAATCTTCTTGAACAAGAAATAAAATTGGTTTATGTTTTTGATGGAGAACCCCCTGCACTAAAACTTAAAACTCATGAAAAAAGGCAAGACTTTAGAAATTCTGCAAAAGAAAAATATGATTCTGCAAGACAAGATGAAAATTTTTCTGGAATGAAAAGATATGGAAGTCAACTTATCAGGTTAACAGATGAAATGATTGAAGAAAGCAAAGAACTTCTAAAGGCTATGGGAATTCCAGTTGTTCAAGCTCCGAGCGAAGGCGAAGCAGAAGCAGCTTATCTTGCAAAAATAAAACAAGAAGTTTATGCAAGTATAAGCCAAGATTATGATAGTTTATTATTTGGAACACCAAGATTAATCCAAAACTTGACCTCTTCAAAAAGGAAAAAAACTTTTTCAGGGTGGATTGAAACAAGTTTAGAACTTATTGAATTAAATACTGTTTTAAATTCTTTAGAAATAAATTTAGACCAATTAATTTGTTTAGGAATTTTAGTTGGAACAGACTACAATCCAAAAGGAATTCCAGGAATTGGCCAAAAAAAAGCATTGCAAATTGTTCAAAAGTTCAAACAACCTATTCTAATATTCCAAAGTATTGAAGAACAAATTTTAAGTTTGCCTGAAGAAGATAGATTTGACTGGAAAGAAATTTTTGAATTGTTTCATAATCATGATGTAAAAGATGTTGAATTTAAATTTGAAAAAGTTGATGAACAAAAAATAAAAGAGATTTTAATTCAAGAACATGACTTTTCAGAATCACGAGTTGAAAAACAATTAGAACGTTTAAGAAAAATTCAAGAAAAAGGAAAACAAAAAGGATTGGGTGAGTGGTTTTAAGATTTTTATAATTGCCCTCTTTCTCTTGCTCTTCTTTCAACTTCCCTTGGAGAAATAGCATTTCTCCCTCCAACAGTATTAGATAAAAATCTTCTTTCTCGAACACCCAATCTACGTGCCTCTCTTACACAAGCGTTCATTGCTTGCAAAATTCTCCTTCTTTGATGAGGTGTTCTAGAATTATTAAATCTAAATAAGTAATCCATGTAAGCATGTTTATAATCTCCTACCCTTCTTCTTTGTTCAACTATAATTTGTGATTGATTTTGATTATTTGAACCATTATTATTTTCATATCCCCCATCTATCTTATCTTTTTTTTTAAAAATTTTCCAATTTCTTAACCCAAATAAAATTCCAAAAATTCTCCAGAATTTAAATCCAAACAAAATCAAAACAATTCCAATTGCAGCTGCAGCACCTTTTTCATATATTATTTCTGTAAAACTAAGAACAATAAAAAGAATTCCAAAACCAATTAAAAAATATTTAAATTTCTTTTTCTTAATTGCATAAAGCATTCCTATAATTAAAATAATTCCAAGAAAAGCCATAAGAAAATCTTCTGCAAAACCAAAACTATAAAAAAAATTAGTAATATCAAAATTTACCCTCGTCAACCCATATGTTAACCCAATTGAGAGAGCTAATGCAGGAATCCAAGCAGCTCCAGAAGGATTTCCATATTGGTCTTTTGAAAATTTTGAAAAAGCTTTAATTAAGAAAAATAAAAACAAAATAAATGCAACTCCAAGAAAAACATCATTTGGATTTAAACTCGCAAAAAGATTTCTAAATGAAAAACCACCATAATATGCAGCACTTACTAAATTAATTGAAAACAAACTTAATAAAAATAACCAACTCTTTTTCATTTCTAAATTAAGATTGCATTTCTTATAAAGCTTTTTATAGATAAATTCTCTACTTAAAATATGAAACAAAGAGGATATGAAGTCTTAGGAAATTTGGCAATTGTAAATTTTCCAAAAAGTGCAAAGCAAAAAGAAAAGAAAAAGTTTGCTAAGAAAATTTTAAAAGAACACAAGCAAGTTAAAACAATTTTAGAAAAAACAGGAAAGTTTTCGGGAAGATTAAGAAAAATGCAAACAAAATATTTAGCAGGAGAAAAAACAAAAGAAGTTCTTTACAAAGAAAATGGGTGCAACTTCAGATTTAACATAGATAAAACATATTTTTCTGCAAAACTCAGCAATGAAAGAAAAGAAATTTCAAACCAAATAAAAAAAGGAAAAAAGGTCCTTGTAATGTTTTCAGGGGTCGGACCTTTTTCATTAGTAATTGCAAAAAATTCAAAAGCTTCAAAAGTTTTTTCAAATGAAATCAATAGAGAAGCAAACAAATATGAAAAATTAAACATTGAATTAAACAAATTGAAAAATAAAGTTGAACAAGTTCCAGGCGACATAAAAAAAGTTGCTAAAAAAATAAACAAAAAATTTGACACTATTGTAATGCCTCGCCCACAACTGAAAGATAGTTTTTTAGAACAAGCTTTCAAATTAAGTAAAAAAGGAACAAGGATTTTTTATTATGATTTTTGCAAAGAAGATGAAATAAATTTAATCTTAAACAAAATAAACTTAGAAGCCAAAAAATTCAAAAAGAAAATTAAAATTCTAAAAACAAAAACAGCAGGAGAAATTGCACCTTACAAAATTAGATTAAGGGTCGACTTTAAGATTTTGTAATTCTTTTAATTCGTTATTTCTTAAAACAATTACCTCTAACTTTATTTGTTTAGAAATAAAAAATTTGCCACCCATAGAATCTAAATCTATTCTTTCTATAATCCTATTTGGGGGTTCATAAAAAGGACGGTAATTTGTAAGATAATTATCTACCAACTTTCTTTAAAAAGACTATTCTCTTGTAAGTCTTTTTCAGGTTTAATTGCTGTTGGAGCTTCACCACCATGCCAAGTAAATCTCGGCTTAATCTTAATTGGATAAATTCTTTCTGAATTATCATCAAGAACAATTGCAGAACCTTTTAAACTTGGAAGTTCATCCATATATTTTTTAATATTCTTAAAAAGATAGCTTTGCATAATATAATTCAATGCCTCAAGGTCTGGCTGAGAAGTAACTCTATGTGAAATAATTAAATCTGATTGTGTCATAACATCTCTATGAATTTGTCCTGGTTGTTGTGTTGCTAAAACAAGCGAAATACCAGGTTGTCTACCTTCTCTTAAAATTTGAACCAGTGCATCTGTTGCAATTGTTTTTTTATTTAAAGGCAAAAACTCATGTGCTTCATCTATAAATATCCAGACAAGAGGGGAATCTTTTTTTTCAGAATCTGAAAAATATTCAAGACCTTTTGAAATAGATTTTATTTCTTCTTTTTTTCTAGATTCCATTCTCTGATTAAATATTTTTTTTGAAATTAAACTAATCACAAGTGCCCTAACATTAAAAGCCCCAATAGAATTATAACCACTTAAATCTAAAACAGAAGTTGTTGCAGCTGTAATTAAATCCTTTACTTGGGTTGGTTTCTGAGTTCCATCTGCAAAGACCCCCCATGTTTTAGCTGCTTCAAACAACCCAACAGCAGCATTTTTAATTTCTTTTGAAGTTTTTTCATCTTTTTCAAACTCTGAAATAATATTTTGAAGATTATAATCACCTTGTTTTTTTAATTTAATCAAGGTTCTTTCAATTAAAACAGAAATCGGGGCAGTCATCTCTAAACCAAAAGTTAAAATCCAATCTTCTGCGTTTAATTCTGTAACATCTAATGCAAATTTTTCATCAATTGGAATACCTTTTTCTAAATATTTTTCATATTGCCCAAACGGAACAAAAACTTTCACAGGAAGATTTTTTGATTCCACACCCCAATTCTTCAAAAGTTCTTTATCTTTTTCATTTTGAAATTTCATTGTCCAATAAATTCCCATTGTATCAAAAATCAAAGAAGCAATATTTTGGCTTGTTTCCTTTGGTAAATTTGAAAGCTCTTCTGCAATAACTCCTAAGGTATAAGATTTTCCAGAACCTCTCTTCCCTGCAACAAGCACAACATGACTTCGCACAATATCCATAAAAATCTTATTACTCAAAGAAGTATACTGCCCCATTTTTACATAACCCTTTCCAAGGAAAATTAATCCCCTTTTTCCAAAGGATTTTTTATCAGATTCATTTCTTCCTATAATAATATCATATGGCATAAAACATAATATTAAAAAGAATTATTAAATGTTGTTAAAACCAAAACAAAGAATATTTCTAACAAAATCATAATTAATCTCATAAAAACTTATAAAGCCAAGTCTATTTTCTCAATAATGCCAGATCAGAAATTAGAGAAGCAATAAATGAATTAAACATAAAAGGCAAAATCTTTTAAACCACGACGGGGGTATGTCAACAGGACTTAGATCTTTCTAAAAATCTTTTAGCAGATTTATATTGCGGTTCAGCGATAAAAGAACTCCCATAAGGAATACAACTGCTCCCGACAGCATTCTCATAAATAGAAATTATCTCCTCTGCTTTCTGGATTTTTGATTCATCAACTGTGAATACCCTGTTTATTGTTGATAATTGCAAAGGATGAAGTGCTGCTTTCCCATCAAATCCAAAACCAATTGCCCAATTGCATTTTTTCTCAAGCCCATTAATATCTCTAATGTTTAAATAGGCCCCATCTAAAATTGGTTTCTCATTAATTTTACAACATTTAACAACATTACAGGCAAAGTGAGTTGCTATTGGATGAAACATTGCATCTAAATAATCATTAAAAAGCCCAAAATCCAAACTATAATCTCCGGTTTCACCCCACTGAACAAAATTGATTCTCTTTGACGATTTAACAATTTGATAAACATTTCTTTCACCTTCCAGAACTTCAATTATTGGAACAATCTCCAAATTTGTATTTTCTATGGCTTTTTCTAAAATTTTAACTTCTTTAGGGTTTCTTATCTTTGGCAAAGCAATACCATCCAATTTAGGAACAAGTTTAGGGATAATTTGAATATCTTTTGAAAAATCGACAGATTGAACTGCGTTTATTCTCACAAAAAATTCTTTATCGTCAGGAATAGCAGAATTACATTTTAATAAAGTTTCACGGGCAAAATTTTTAGAATGCTGAGGAACACTATCTTCTAAATCCAAGACAAATACATCTGCATCATATTTAGATAAGTTTTCATACCATTTTTCCTTGCTTGCTGGAACATACAACCAACTTCTTCTTAATCCTTTTTGTTTTTTATTCATCTTCTCTGAACTCCCACGAAAATGCTTTACTTTTTATTTTGCTAAAAGCACTTATTTTTTCAATAAACTCCTTTAAATAAAAATAATCTATATCAGTAAATTCTTTAATCCACAATCTTTGCAATTTTGTTGAATTGGGAATCTCTTTTTTAATTTTAGGATATTTTTCTGCAAGCATTTCAAATGCTTTTGACCCTGGGAGAGGCGTTAAGATATATGCATTTATAAAATCAGTTTGCCCTAATTCTACTATTTTTTCAATAAGAGAGTATGTTTTCTCTAATGTCCCTCGGTTCTCAAAAGGTGCACCAAGCACAAAACTTGAATAAGTTCTTATTTTTGCATCAGTTAAAAGATTAATGGCTTTCTCATTTTGTTCCCTTGTAGTGCCTTTAATTAATTTCCTAAGCATTTTATTTGAACCAGATTCAATACCAAGATGTACCTGAGAAATCCCCAACTTAGAAAAAAGTTCAATCATTCTTTTATTAATCCCGTTCGCCCTTGCATAAACGCTAAATCTTATATCACCTAATCCTTTTGGTCTTTTAGCTACGAAAACCTCCAACCATTCTGTATCAGAAGTTATATCTTCTCCAACATCGTGAATAAAATTAGTTCCAAATTGTTTTTTATAAATAGAAATTTCTTCCCAAAGAGATTTTGGTGTTCTATATTCCACTTCTTTTATTTTTGAGATAGAACAAAATAAACATCCTCCTATTTTATTTCTCCAATTACATCCTTTATGAGTATATATTGCCTTTACATCTTCTGTGCCTTCTGGCACCAGAATTTGTTTTATATAATTATCAGAATAATTATCTATTAATACCCCCAACAATCCATAATTTAAAATAGAAAACTCATAAGGACTAATTGGTTCTGAAATAATTTTTTCATTTGGCTCTTCTAAAATTGACAAAAGGGATTTTTCTCCTGCTCCCTTTACAATATAATCAAAATATTTAATGTTGTCATTTTGTAAAAATGTAGCATAAGGACCTCCGAGAATTGTCTTTTTCAAAGGCCAATTTTCCTTGATATATTTTGCCAATTTAAAAGCATTACAATAATCTAATGCAGTTGAAGAAAATCCAATAAAATCTGCATCATAGTTTTCTATTTCTCTTTTAATTCTATCTACCTCAAAAAAAGCACAATCATCAATTTTAATCTCTAAGTCATCCCTATGCTGTTTTGCATAACTTGCTATTGCCAGAATCCCCAAAGGAGGCACTGCTCCTTCACTATAATTTGGTTTAGAATTTACCCTTGTTGCTATTAAGTGAAGTTTTTTCATTTTAAAGGGACAAAGCCTATTTTTTTATATCTATGCTGTAAATTTTTTACGGCAATAGAAAAATTTATATATCTTATTTTAATATTTGAAATATGACACAAGAATTAATAAAAGCATTAAAAAACCTTAATCTATCTGAAAAAGAAAGTAGAGTTTGGTTAAGTTGTTTAGAAATAGGAGAATCAACTGCTTACAATCTTGCAGTTAAAAGTGGCTTGTCCCGAGCATTAGTTTATGATATACTTGAACGACTAATTAAGTTAACAATTATTTCTGCAACAACAAAAAATAATACAAAATATTTCAGAACAACAGAACCCGAGAAACTAATTGAGATGTTAAAAGAAAGAGAAGAAGAAATAAAAAAAGTAATTCCTGAATTAAAAAATTTACAAAATAAAATTTATACAAAAGAACCGCAAGTAGAAATTTACGAAGGAAAAAATGGAATGAAAAACATCCTGAATGATATTATAAATTCTGGGATAAAAGAATTTTTTAGATACGGATGTGCGAGAATCTCTTTTGATGTTCTTCCGTTTTTTGCAGAAAAGTGGACTAAGGAAAGAATCAAGTCAAAAATAAGTGCAAAATATATTTATGATGACACAAAAGAAGCAAGAGAAAAAATTAAGAAAAACAAAGAAGCATTGAAGTTTGTAGATTACCGATTTTTGCCAGTTAATCTTGAATCACAAACAACAATTTTAATATATGAAAATAAAGTTGTTTTTAGTTCATGGACAAAAGAACCTTTTGCAGTTTTAATAAAAAGCAAGGAATTAGCAGACAATCAAAAGAAGTATTTCAAAAAACTTTGGGATTTAGCAAAAGACTAAACTCCTTTTTTTATCCCACAAATCTTTAAAAACTACGGACTTTTTCTTTGTTCATGCCAGAAGACAAATTCAAGCGACACACAGCATTTAAATTAAGAATAGGAGACCTTTTAATTGCTAAACCTGTTTTCAATGAAGAAAAATTTATATTCTTAGAACTTGGAAGCAAACAAATATCAAGAGTCAATTTAGTTGGAAATGTAATAGAAAAATATGACAGTCAAGGAGAAAAACAATATTCTTTTATAACTATTGATGATGGTTCAGGTCAAATAAAATTAAAATCATTTGGAGATGAAACTGAAAAATTAAAAGATATTTTCCAAGGGCAAACAATTTTAGTATTTGGGATTTTAAAAAATTGGAACAATGAAACATATATTTATCCTGAGATAATAAAAGAGATTGACTCAAAATATTTACTTGTAAGAAAACTTGAAATTGAAAAAGAAAGAAGTAAAGATTCTAACCCTCTTCCAAAACAAGAAATAATAGCAGTAAAAGACAGAATACTTGGCTCAATCAAAAATTCAGAAGAAGATGGAGGAATTGAATTAGATAAAATAATAATGGATTTAAGAGATATTTCTCCTGAAATCATAAATCAAGAAATCCAAAAATTCATTGAAGAAGGAATTGTCTTTGAACCTCGACCAGGAAAGGTAAGGTACTTGGGATGATAGTGATAGAAAACAATAATTCTTATAAACATAAAAAAGATTTAGTTAAATGGAAAAAGATAAAAAAATTTCCTTAGTGGCAAGAATTTTTAGAATATTGGAGTCAAGTAACCAAGGATTTTTTCCTGCATTGGCAAAAGCAAAAGATGGAATGATATCTGTTTTTTATGAAGAAGCTAATGAAAGAATTACTTTCTTTAAACTTAATTTGACCGAAAAAAGAATTAATTTTTATGAATCCCCAAAGTGTTATTTAACTGAACAGGAATGCATTAAACTTGTTTCTGATTTAAAGGAAAAGGACTATAAAATTGAAGGAGATTCTTTTTCTGAAAACCCAAGATATAAACCCAATGAGACTTCATTATATTAAGTATAAGTTTATTCTTTTTCCATATAAGGTCTACCCATAAAGTCCTATGATAAAAATCATTTTTAATATTTGCTGTAATCTGTTATAAGTTCAAATTCTCTAAACTCATTAGGAATCTTAGATTTAAATTCACCTTGTGTTTTTTCTAATTTTCTAACTAATGTTTCTGCTTGTTCAAAATATTTGGGGTAATCTTAAAAAATCGTTTTTAGTTTATTTAGTTCTATAGTGAAATTATTAATATTAAAGTATTTTTCATAAGCTTTCGCGAATTTGTTCGCTTCTTCAATATTCCACTCATGATAAATTTCAATCTTATCAGGTAATAGATGATTGTATTTGGCAATTAGCCCATCTTCATCCTCTATTTCAATACATGGAGCCCTATTTACTAAATGAGTTAAAAGAGATTTTCCTTCTATAAAGGATTCTGTTAAAAAGGTGATTATTTTTTCCAAATCCTGTTCTTCTTTTTTCCTTTCCTTAGTAACATCTATAATTTTAACCATGCAAAAACAATCCTTTTTCTATTTATAAAAATTTATATACTCTATTCTCACATTCTAAACATGGAAAATTACGAAAAACTATTAGATGAAGCATATAAAAAAGTAAAATCAGTTGATACTACAAACACAAGATTTGAAATCCCAAAAGCACAAGGGCATTTTGAAGGTAAGAAAACCATTCTTATAAACTTCTTTCAAATCGCTTCGCACATCAGAAGAAATCCTGAACATTTTCAAAAATTTATTTTGAAAGAACTCGCGACTTCTGGGCAAAAAGAAGGCGACAGGTTAATTTTGAACAACAAAGTCCCAAGTGCAAAAATAAATTCTAAAGTTGAACAATATGTTAAAGAATTTGTGCTCTGCAAAGAATGCGGCAAACCAGACACAGAATTAACAAAAGAAGACAGACTAACCTTTATTCATTGTCTTGCATGTGGAGCAAAACATAGTATTAGAAATAAAATCTAACATAGCAATATTTAAAAAACAATTCTTCTTATAAAAACAATAACAAGGAGGAAAAATGGTAAAAGCTTATTGTGTAAAATGCAAAAAGAAAGGGCAAGAAATGAAAGATCCTATAGTAAATAAAACCGCGAGAGGTGGTTTTATGGCAAAAGGACAATGCCCTGAATGCGGAACCAAGATGTGTGCTATGATGTCAAAAGAAAATGCAGAAAAAGCAATGAAATCTGGTGAAGCAAAAAAAGGATTTTAGTCCTTAATTTTATTTTTGAATTTATTTAATTAAAAAGAGTATCTTAAAATGTTTTTAAAAATACATAAAACTTATAGAGACGTAGTTGCAGTCTGTGATTCAGAATTAGTTGGAAAAAAGTTCGAAGAAAACAATTTTCAATTAAATGTTAAAGAATCTTTCTATAAAGGAGAAAAAACAACTTCTGAAAAAGCAACCAAATTAATGCAAAAATTATCAGAACAAGATGCGACCTTTAATATTGTCGGAGAAAAATCAGTAAAATGTGCTCTTAATGCAGGAATTATATCAAAAAAAGGAATTAAAAAAATCCAAGGAATTCCTTTTGCTTTAGTTTTAGTTTAGTTAAAAAATTCTTGTTTAAGATTTCTTTTAATTGGATTATTAAAAACACGATTTAACATACAATCTGTTAAATCAATTCTTCTTCCATTCTGATAAGAGGTGCTTAATGCATGCATTCCTAAAGATAAATAAATTTCATTCAAATCAGGAGTAATCTGAAATGATCTATCTCCGTCTTCATAACCTGTATCTTTAGTATCATGAGTAGAAATAACATACTCTATTCTTTCTCTAAAACAAGGTTTTCCTTTTCTACCATTTGAGAGAATTTGCAATAACCCTTTCCTTTTTTTTGTCTCTCCTAAAATAAATTCTGCATTTCCAAAAATCCTTCCATCATCTGAACTTGTTTCAACTAAAATTCTTCCTTCATACCATAAAATTGAATTTCCATAACCCAACTCATCTAAACTCCCTGCAAGATAAACTCGATGAATATATTTTTTAGGTAATTTAATAATTTTTCCTTTTTTCATAAAAAAATTAATTGCATTCACTTCTTAAAGATTTATATCCAAAAACCTATATTTTATAAACAAAACTTTTCTTGATTAAAATATGGAAGAAAAAATAAATTTTTTCATGCATCTTAATTCAAAGAGAGAAACAAATTAAAATGGAAGAAGAATTTAAAGATATTGAAGAAACAGAAGATTCAGGTGATACAGATGAACAAATAGTAACTCGTGTAAAACTTCCAAGAGGAAAAGAAGTTATCGGAATAATTGAAAGCAGACTTGGGGGGAATAGAATGGGTGTTAATTGCTTAGACGGAAAAACAAGAAACTGCAGAGTTCCTGGAAGATTAAGAAGAAAGCTTTGGCTAAGACCAAATGACATTGTAATTGTCCTTCCTTGGGAACTTGATAACACAAAAGGAGATTTATTATTCAAATATAGACCTGCTCAAATAGCTTGGTTAAAACAGCACGGTCATCTTCAAAAAGAACAAACAGAGTTTTAAAATGAAAACAATCCTTTCAGAAAAACTTGCAAGAATTCTCAAAAATAAAAAAAGACTTGAAAAACTTTTGAACATAAGAATTACAAATCGCGGAAAAGAAGTTTCAATCCAAGGAACACCTGAAAAAGAATATATTGCTGAAAAAGTTATTGATGCTTTGAATTTTGGTTTTCCTTTTGAGCCTGCAATTTCAATAAAAACACAAGATTTTCTTTTTGAAATAATAAACATAAAAAATCATACAACAAGGAAAGACCTCCCAAGAATTAGGGGGAGATTAATTGGAAAACATGGGAAAAGTTTAGGAACTCTTCATCAATTAACAAAATGTTTTTTTGAATTAAAAGACAATGAAATAGGAATCATTGGTGACCCAGAATATATAAAATATGCACAAGAATCTGTGATTTCAATTATCAAGGGCTCAAAGCATTCAAATGTTTATTCATTTCTTGAAAAACATCAAATAAAAGAAGTTATTGATTTAGGTCTAAAAGAAGGGAAAGAATAATTTTAAATATCCTCAAATTTTCGATTAAATATGTCCCTGTAGCTCAGTTGGTAGAGCGATCGGCTGTTAACCGATAGGTCGTAGGTTCGAGTCCTACCGGGGACGTTTAAAAAATTAGCATTTCATTATGTTAATCGCAATATTACTCAGAGAGCAAAAATATTTATTTTAACAGAATATTTATATAATCAGACAAATAGTTTATTTATATGACAGAACCAATCCTTCATTTTCACAGAGAATTGTCCGATTTAATTTCATCACTTAGGGGGGCATCTCACAAGATGACTCCTGAAGATAGGTTTAAAACAGTAAAAGAAATAGTAACTGCTTCTACCGAAAGATTAAAAAATTATAGAGAACAAAATCCTACTTTTTCCAATCACCCCACTCTTAGAGCCACCGAATCTTTAGTAGGATATTTATCTTATCTTTATGAGAACACAAAAGAAGTATCTAGGGCGGAGGCGGAAATTGGGAGGAAATCTGGAACGCCTGCTAATTACCTCAAACCTATTATTGATTATCTTGAATTTATAGAAAGAGAGACACCCCTCTAATCTTTTGTCTTTATTTTTTATTTAGTTTTGCCCTCCTAAATGAATACTATCCATTCTGTAGGTCGTCCCACAATCTTCCCAAAACCTGAAAAGAAAAAATCAAAAACCTTTTAACCCCCTTCACAAAAAGAAAGTTTAAAAAATAAAAACATTTAAATAATTTCTAAAAAATAAAATTATATGATATTTGAATCTTTTACAAAAAAACCATTTAAAAACAGATTAAAAGATACAGGATTCCTATTAAAAAATTCATTTAAAATAATTGGAAAAGACAAAGACATTAAAACCCCCACTATCCACATAATTGTTTTATCAAGCATAATTACTCTCTTTATTTATTCTGCAATCTTAATATTTATCTTAGGAAAATCTACTATGGCAGGAACTTTACTCTTATGCTTCACATTTTTAATATTAATTCCATTTAGATTTTTTTATAATGTAAGACAAAAAGCAGATCAAAGCTGGATTGTATATAACACTATTTGTGGTAAAGATATAAGTTATAAAGAAGCCCACATTCATACAAAATCTGAAAAAGGTAAATTAAGGATAATTGCTTTTGTTGATATTTTAATGCAATATGCTAATAACCAAAGAAGAAATAAAAATGGGAAAGGAAATTTTTTAATAAATTTGTTCTTAGGTTTTCTAAATGAAGTTTGGGATTTATTAAGCCACTATATGTTACCTGCAATTGTTATTGAACAAAAACCACTAAAAGAAATAGTTCCTGAAATAAAATCCTTAAAAAATAATGTCCCCGCAACATTAACAGGTGTTTTTGGAATTGATTTTGTTGGCAATGTCGTTGGCTCATTGTTTGGAGGAATATTTTTTATTGCCCTATTAATTTCTATGGGGGTAGGATATTTAATTTCCATGTTTACAAAAATTACAATAATTACTATAGGAAGTTTTTCATTTTCATGGATCCCCATATTTATAATGCTATTTTTAATTTCAATCGTATGGGGGATATACAACAAAATTGTCAAATCAATAAAAGTAATTTATTTTACAATTTTTTACACCTCAATAAAAAGACCTATGAATATATCACAAGAACTAAGAAAAGATTTAACAAATTATTTATTAATGCAAAAATCTGATTTTATGCCTCAACAAGAACCCACTCCAAATAAAAAATATATTAATAAATTATCTAATTATATTGAGCAATATGAAAGTAGTGGATATTCAAAACAACAAATTAAACAATTTTTAATTTCAAAAGGATATTCAGAAAAAGATATTAGTTCAGCTATAAAAAATATTAAATAATTTCCAAAACCCTTAAAAATTCTTTTTCTCTTCTTTCAATATGGAACCCAAACAAAAAGTCCTCTTAGCAATGTCAGGCGGAGTTGATTCAAGTGTTGCAGCTTTGCTTTTGCAAAAAAAAGGTTATGACGTTATCGGAGCATTTATGAAAAATTACAGCAACACAAAAAACTCTTTAGGCGAATGTGCATGGCGTGGCGAAAGAAGATTTGCAATAAAAATAGCAGCACAACTTGATATCCCCTTAATCACATTAGATTTTGAAAAACAATACAAAAAACAAGTTGTGGAAAAGATGTTCCAGAAATATAAAAAAGGAATTACCCCCAATCCAGATATTGATTGTAATCAAAAAATAAAATTTCCCTTGCTAATCAAAGAAGAAAAAAAAAGAGGAATTGATTTAATTGCAACAGGCCATTTTGTAAGAAAGAACAAAAAGAACCAACTTCTTCGTGCAAAAGACGAATCCAAAGACCAATCTTATTTTTTATACAGATTGAAAAAATCAGAAATAAAATCTTGTTTATTTCCAATAGGAAAATACACAAAAAAACAAATTAGAGAAATCGCAAAGAAAAACAATTTTCCAAACCATGATAAAAAATCAACAGTTGGAATTTGTTTTATTGGAAAAATAAATTTAAAAAAATTTCTTCAGCAAAAAATCAAACCTAAAAAAGGAAAAATTTTAGACCCAAAAGGAAATCAAATCGGAGAACATGATGGAATTTATTATTACACAATTGGTCAACGCCTTGGCCCAAGATATGGTTTTGAAATAAAAAGAAATTCTTTTCCTAAAGGGGGGGTTGGGTGGGGGAACCC
>Ga0265595_1000995_pt1 | contig 23372 bp, 18 predicted proteins | sample saktaG_15_FD_190148 | JGI IMG/M metagenome (GOLD analysis project Ga0265595, IMG submission 190148) | Saline water microbial communities from Sakinaw Lake, British Columbia, Canada - sak_2013_06_06_50m | ecosystem: Environmental > Aquatic > Non-marine Saline and Alkaline > Saline ...
GCGGTCCTACCACAAGCGAGGACGAGACCTGAAGTACTTGCTGGACAATATCGAACCCTGAGGGGCAACCCTCATCAGAACTCTCTCATCCCAAACAATCTGTTTACAGCTTTCGATTTCTCTGGGGAAGCCTGCCTTGACTTTGGTCGCGGCGCGGCTTGAATTATCATAGTGCGAAGCATACACGCGGGTCTGCTTGTCCTGCTGGCGGCCGGTTCTGCCATCGGATGGCAGTCTCCGCTGCGCTCCGATTCGGTCGCCGTGGCCGGGTTCTGGGACACCGAAGTGCTGGTTGACAGCGGCACAGTCACCGCCTTCGACGTGACGTCTGATACCGCCGGCGGCATCTGGGTGGCAATTGCCTATCCGGATAAGGCGGTCGGCTTGTACTACTCGGACGACTTCGGATCCACCTGGCGCGGCCACTGGGCTATGCGCGCCGACTCAACGGTCCGGCAACTACGACTGCTCGCCGGCCAGGGGGATTCCTCTTTCCTGTACCTGTTCATGCTCGAGGCCGGCAACGACGGTGACCTATGGCTTGCACGCATCCGGCCTGACTCGGCCGGGTCTGACTTGATGCCCGTGGCGGTCGGCCCGGACACAATTGATGACTTCTCGGCTACCCTCGATCGGGATCCTCGTTACTACGTCTACTGCCTGTACGCGAACGAGCATCGCACCGGCCGCACCGGCACCTTCACCCGCTCGCTGGATTACGGCGCGTCGTGGGAATCGGGAACCGACTGGTGGAACGCCTGGGACCCGTGCATCTCGTATACGTCCGGTTCGACAATTCACTGCGTCTGGCGCTACGCCCTAAACGGCGGCGAGGTCCACTACTCCTACAACCATCACTACGGGATGTCCGGCTTCTGGTCCGCGTACCGGGTCGTGAGCAGCGGAGCCGACCAATGCTTCGATCCGGTCGTCGCGCAGACCGACTCCAGCCCGGAATCGCAGGCGGCGATCTGGACTTTCTACACGGTCGGACGCCGCGACACGGCCGTTCTCGACCTGCAATACTCGGTCAGCTGGGACGGCGGCCAGAACTGGGCCTCGGGCCAACCGTTCGGCGACCCGATCCGCGACGAGCAGCAGCCAATGCTCGCCGCCGACTGGACCGGGCCGAACGGATACGCAAGCCTCTGCTACCGCTACGGCAGCCGGCAGTTCGGCGACTCCGGCGCGGTCTACTGGACGTGCGCCAACGCCTACAATCTCGATTACTGGCTGAAACCGGTCAAGGTCAGTCGGCACCCGGTTGCCGGACTCGGGCCGAAATTGGTCTACGCCCCGCACTCGCCGATGCGGCTGCCGGGCGTGCTCTACAGCCAGCAGACTGCAGCCGGACCCTGGGGCGTCTGGTTTGTCGCACCGTGGATGAATGCCGATGGTCAGATTACCGAAGAGTCGGAGGCAGGAGTTGATGTCGAGCCGAATCCGGCCGTCGGGCCGGTGCGGCTCAGCGCCAACGTAACAACACCGGGCAGCTACTCGCTCGTGGTGTATGACGCTGTCGGGCGGGTCGTGGTGAATCTGTTTCGGGGCCGGCTTGAACCCGGCCCGCAGTTTTGGGCATGGGACCGGAGTTCCTCCTCCCGGGGTCGCCTACCTGCCGGCGCGTATTTTGTGCGGCTGGTCGGTCCAGGCCTCTGCACCGGGCGCCGATTGGTTCTGCTCTAGACCGAGCAGTGAGTTGCGACCGGTGAAGGCAAAGCGGAAAGTGGAAGATCTCAGGTCGGGATTTCGCCATTTCCACTTTCTCCTTTCCCCTTCGCCATTCTCAATTACCTATTCTCCGCGCGCCACCCGTTGACTTCGGGCCTTTCTTGCCCCATTATCTGGTCATGAAACACGCCTCCAGACTGCTCAGATTGTTGGCCCTGCCCGCGGCTTTCCTGGTGGTGAGCGCGAGCCTGTGTCAGAGGAAACCGCCGGAGCGACAGTGGGAGCGCGGCGCGTTCCAGTCCCTGCCCGCCAACACGCAGCCTTACCAGTTGCCGGCCGGTGTTTCCATCGTCACGATGTATGGTTACGATGACTTCATCCCGATGTCGGACCTGCCTCTGCTGATGACCGTCCACAACAGCAGGCAGAGTGATATCGACGTCAAGTTCCCCGCCGGGCTCGTGTTCGGCACTTCGAACGCGGATTACCAGTACATGATACTGCTCCAGGACTGCAACTTCACCGCCGCGGCCGGTGCGGACCGGGACGTGCTTCTGCCGACCTACTGCTGTAACGAGGAACTCGACGAACCTGACGATGAATCGTTCTATTTCATTCCGGGGCGGGAGTGGGACAAGGAGATCGAAGAGTTGCTGAACCTGGTTGCCGACAAGGCGCTGATCAGCGAGGACGCGGTCACGCTGGCCCAGGATGCCCTGTTCGAAATCACCGACGAGGACGGGCTGACCGATTCGACCCGGGCGGAGCTTTCGAACCTGCCCTGACGACGGAACCGGCGACCGGCAATTGACAATTGGCAATTGACAATCGGCCATCCCACCAGGCGGTCATACCGCCGATGTCCCGGCGCGCGATGGCGGTGCTGGGCTGGGACGAATGCGACGTCATCGTCGTCTCCGGTGACGCGTACGTCGACCACCCGTCGTTCGGCAGCGCGGTAATCGCGCGCGTCCTGTTGGACGCCGGGTTCCGCGTCGGCGTCATTGCCCAGCCGCGCTGGGCCGGCGGGGACGACTTCGCGGCGCTCGGCAGGCCGCGCCTCTTCTTCGGGGTTACCGCGGGCAACGTTGATTCGCAGGTCGCCAACTACAGCCCGAGCCTCCAGCGCAGGCGCGAGGACGACTACTCGCCCGGTGGCAGGCCTGGCCTGCGGCCGAACCGCGCCACGACAGTCTACTGCAACCGGTTGCGGGAGGTTTTCAAGGACGTGCCGCTGGTCATCGGCGGCATCGAGGCCAGCCTGCGCCGGCTGGCGCACTATGACTACTGGGAGAACACGGTCCGGCGTTCGATCCTGCTCGACACGCGCGCCGACATCCTACTTTACGGCATGGCGGAGAAAGGCGTAGTGGAAGTCGCAAACCGCATCCAGAAAGAGCAAAGAAGAAAGAGAGCAGGTGCCGGGCACTCTCTCCTTTATTCTCTCGTTCCCTCTCTCTCGGGAATCCGCGGAAGCGTGCTGAACGTGAAGGACCCGCCGGCGGACGCGGTCGTGTTGCCTTCGTACGAGGCGGTCAGTGTTGATAAGGACAAGTTCAACGAGGCGTTTCGGCTCTGGCATCGCGAGGCGGACAACCCGGCGGGCCGGACCGTTGCGCAGCCGCACGGCGACCGTTGGGTTGTTCACTACCCGCCGCCCGAACCGCTGTCACCGGATGAGCTCGACCGCGTATACGACCTGCCGTACACGCGCCTGCCGCATCCGGACTACAAAGAGAAGATTCCCGCGCTGGAAACAGTCCGGTTCTCGATCACGTCGCACCGCGGCTGTCTCGGCTCCTGTACCTTCTGCTCGCTCTCGGCGCACCAGGGCCGCATCATCCAGTGGCGCAGCCGGCGCTCGATAATTGCCGAGGCGGCGAGAATCACCCGGCTCGACGGGTTCCGCGGCCATATCACCGATGTCGGCGGCCCGACCGCGAACATGTACGGCGCGACCTGCGCGAAGATGTCATCCGGACACGTCTGCCCGGACCGCGAATGTACGTGGCCGCAGCGGTGCCCGCGCCTGCGGCTCGCGGCAAAAGAGGAACTGGCCGTTCTCGAATCGGTACGCACCCTGCCCGGCGTGAAGAAGGTCTCCATCGGCACCGGTATCCGGTTCGACCTGCTCGACGACCAGCCGGGTCTGCATTACCTTGAGCAATTCTGCCGCTACTACGTGTCCGGCCAGCTCCGCGTCGCGCCCGAGCACGTTTCGCCGCGCGTGCTCGCCGCCATGCACAAACCATCCCATGCCTCGTATACGACCTTCCGCCGCCGCTTTGCCGAAGCAAACCTCCACCTCGGCAAGAAGCAGTACCTGATTCCCTACTTCATCTCGGGCCATCCCGGCGCGACCGTCGACGACGCGCTCGATCTCGCCGAATACCTCGTGCGGACGGAACGGCTTTTCATCCGGCAGGTGCAGCAATTCACTCCCCTGCCGATGACCGCGGCCGCCGCCGCCTGGTACACCGGCAAAGACCCCCTAACCGACCGGCCGGTGTACGTCCCCCGCGACCCGAAAGAGATGAAGCTCCAGCGTTCCCTGCTACAACTCCAGGAACCCGGCAACTACATCTACGCCCAGCGCGCGTTCCTGAAGCTCGGCCGGAACGACCTTCTCCGCCGATTACAGGCGCTAAAGCCCCTGCTGCGCCCGCAGCGACCCGGCCGCGCCTCAGCTTGACAATGGGTCCTGTATGTCCTATAAGTCCTATATGTCCCATTTCCCCTTCCGAAAGGACGCTATGAAGAATACCATGCTCCGTGGCGCGATTGCGCTGGCCCTGCTGTTTCTTGCCTGCGACCTGCTGCCGAACGGCGAATTCGAGCCGACCGGCACTCAGTTCAACGTCAACTCGAAAATCGACGTCATTTCTATCACCGGCAACCCGAGCCTGAGTCCGAATGGTCCGTTCACGCTCGGCATGACCATTGTGTCGAAGACTTCGGGCCTCGAGAATGACGTGCTGCCGGCCGGGCTGCTGCTCAAACGCCGTACCAATACCACCCAGCACATGCTGCTCCTGAAATCGCACCCCATAGTCGCCGGCCCCAGCAATGCCGTGGCGATACTAGGCAGCTTCTGCTGCAACAAATTCCGGGCCTCGCCCGACTTGGGCGACACTTTCGACATCGGCCCAGTCACCGATAACACCGACCTGCTCCAATTGGTGAGCCTCGTGCAGCACAAAGACATCTCGAACGGAAGCAACATGTGGATGGTGCAGCGCGCGGTGTACCTGGTCACCGATTCGACCGGTCTGACCCAGGCGTACGTTGATTCCATCAACGCCCTGCCTGCGGGCACTACCGATTAGGCTCGGCGGCCGGGCCGGATGAAATGGCAAGGGGCGCGGAATCGCGCCCCTGCTTCTTCAAGAACCTCTGGCGATTACTTCGTAACGATGACCTTGGCGGTCGTGCTGCCGGCCCCGGAAACCAGCCGACAGAAGTAAGTCCCGGCCTCGACCTTGCGCCCGTTGGCGTCGGTCAGGTTCCACGCCAGCCGGCCGCTGCCGGTCAGCTTGTCGGACAGCGTCGTCGTGCGCCGGCCGTTCACGTCAAAGATGTCCAGCCTCGCGTGCTGTCCTGCCGGAAGAGCGTAGGAGACCGCTGCCGTGTGGAGCGCAGGGCTTCGGATTTCGAGCTTCGGGTTTCGGGCTTCCACGCCTGGCGCGGGCTCAGCTACGCCGGTCTGGTATGGCTCGCACAGCAGGTTGTCCAGGTACCAGCCCTCGGCAATCGTGTTGTAGTCGGAAAGGAACCGAAACGCCACCCGAACGGTCTGGCCCGACCAACTGGCGAGCGGGTATGTGACGTGCTGCCAACTGGAACTCGCGCCGGTGTAGCTCGCCAGCGGCAGCCAGAACGGTGAGCCGTTGTTGATTTCCGCAATCCCGTAGTCGTAGTTCAACTCCAGGTTGTACCAGTGGTCGAACGAGAGTTGGGATGAGTCACCGGCCGTGAACCACGGCGTCACCAGTTTCGCGTCGTTCTCGTTTGTGTACTGCCAGGAGCCTTCGGCCCCGCAATACCAACTGTTGCTCGGCGACTGGCTGCGGTGCGCGGTCTGGTGCCAGTGGTCATTCGTACCCGAATGGGTCCAGCCGTTAACGCCGCGTTCCATGTCATCCGAGAAACCGCGATTGGTGGAGACGTTAAGCGGGAAGCTCAGATCGGCCGTGTACCCCCCCGCGCCGGTGACCGCGAGGTCCATTGTCGCGAGGTGGTCGTTCGGACACGCGGAGTCCACATGAATCACGAATGGCGTCTGGGAATAGACGTCCTGACCAAGTGCTATGCTGCCGAAGTCCGCATTCGGAGTAGTAACCGTCACATACGGGTCCGAAGTCGAAAGCGTGGCGCTCACGGAATCGCCCGCGCCCGAGCCGCGGTTCACGAGTCCGATGGTCAGGTTGACGTCCGAATCCGGTTCCGGGTACGCGCTCTGGTAGCCGCGGTACGCCAGCAACGGCACCTGGTACACGCCGATGCGTCCGCCCTGGTACATCGCCTTGGTCGAGTTGTTCTGGACGAACACGACGAGCTCGCAGTTCCGCGCCACCCAAGCCGGGTCAACCGAGAAATCGCGGGTCTTCGTAATGGAGTCATTGGCCGGGACGGTCACCGCCTCGCCTGAGGCGTCGGGCAGCATGTTTCGCTCGACGTGGTGCACGCTGTCGAGGTTGCCCCAGTGGTAGGCAATGTGGTTCTCACACAACGCTACCTGCAACTGGCCCGAGACCGCGCTCGACGTCGTGTTCGCCAGCTTGATTTCAAGCCGGCCCTGCCTTGTCGTCGAATCGTACGTACAGACGAGGTCGATGTCGAGCGAGCTCGGCACCGACTTGCGCTGGTCGAAGTACGCCCGGTACACCGGGTACATGGTGCCGTTCGGCAGTCCGCCGATAACTTGGTGGTCGCCGTCCATCTCGACGTACGGCGTGCCGGAAACGCCGTAAAAAGAGAACCGGGCGCTCGCCGACGTGTTGCCGTAAACGCCGTCCGAGTGGTAGCTCACCGTCACCACGGAGTCAAAAGCTGCAAACTGCAGCTCCCACAGCCCACGGGCTGTGCCTGGGCAGTACGGTCAGCCCGAGACCGTGGTGAGTTCTTCGTTCACCATCACGCGCTGTGTCCCCAGCACCATCGCCGGCACAAGCAGCGCCAGTAAGAACAGACTCTTCATCGTTCCTCCTTAAAAAGAGATGCTTCCGGCTGAATGGCGCGCCGGCCACGCCTCGGGTCGCGCGCCGCGTCGTTTCAGCTCTACTAAAATGATAGTGCGGTCAACCCCGGCGGTCAAACTCCGCCCGTCCGGTCACCGGCCACGTGCGCCCCGCGCCCGATCCCGAAAACCGACATAGAACCGCCAAGGCCGCCAAGAACGCCAAGCGCACAAAGAACACGTCCTTCCATATCCTTCTTTGTGAGTGCTATAGGATTAAGCCTGTGCTGAAAGTGCTGAAAGTGCCGATTGACAAGAAGGCTGTCTCGCCTTCAAATGGTAGTGAATTAATGTCCGAAATGGTCTACCATCGAAAGGAGACAGCCATGACCGTCAACAGCCTAATGCAGAAACGCTCTGCAATCAAGCCCGACACACTCATCGTCGGGGTCGATCTCGCCAAGTTCCACCATGTCGCCCGCACCTTGGTGCCTGGTGGCGCGATAGGCCGGCCGCTCGAGTTCTCCAACAGCCGGGAAGGATTCCTTGCCCTGTCTGCCGAGATCGAGGCTCGGAGGCCGACTCCGGCCTCGGCCGTCATCGTCGGTCTGGAGTCGACTGGTGTCTACTGGATCAACCTTGCCCGCTGGCTTACCGAGCACGGCTGCCAGGTGGTCCAGGTCAGTGGTCTATACGTCCACCGCGCCAAGGAACTGACCGACAACAGCCGCGGGACGAGTGATGGCAAGGATGCGTTGCTCATTGCTGACCTTGTTGCCCAAGGCAAGTACCTGGGCTTTGTCCGGCACGCCGGCGTTCTGGCCGACCTGCGCCAATTGGTCGGGTTGCGTCAGCGACTGGTGCATGAGCGTGCTGCCAGGTACAACCTGCTGCACCAGTCCGTGGACCTGCTCTTTCCCGAGTTTGTCACTGTCTTCCGGGATGTAACCGGTCTGAGTGCACGGCGGGTGCTGCGCTGCTTTCCTACTCCAGCCGCGGCCCTGGCACACCCACCGGATGAGATGCGCCGGCTGCTTTCGGAAGACGGCCGGGTCCGGGTGAGCGTTGCCAAGCTGGCCCTGCTGCAGGCGGCGGCCCAACAGTCCATCGGTGCCCGTGAAGGTACAGCCGGCATGGAATACGCCCTTAATGACACACTGCAGCAATTGGACTCGTTCGATGCACGGGTGCGACAGGTTGAAGCGGAGATCGGCCGGCTGCTGCCGCAGGTAGACGAGACGCCAATCCTTACCAGTCTGGTGGGACAGATGACGGCGGCCATTATCCTGGGTGAGACCGGCGGGCTCAAGCAGTACCGTTGCGCGGCGGCGGTGCTGAAACTGGCTGGGCTCAACCTGTACCAGATCAGCTCGGGGCAGTACTGTGGCAACCGGCACATCTCGCAGATGGGCCGGCCGTTGCTGCGCCAGGCGCTGTACTTTGCCGTGCTGCAGCACACCCACCCGGGCACGCCGCTGTACCCGTACTATGCCGAGCTGCTGCGGCGGGGGAAGCCCAAGCCGGTGGCGCTGATCGCCTTGTGCTGCCGGCTGGTACGGTTGCTCTATGCGCTGGTCCGGGACGGCCGCTGCTACAGCGCGCAGCCGCCGGAGAAGAACCGGCAGACCTTGGCGGTATGAGATGAGTCTTCGCCAGTGGGGCAGTCATGGACGAAAACACTACGGGCCGCCTCGGATTCGAGGCGGGGCCGCGATTTTGTGAGTATTGATGCCCCACTGGCTCGCGTTCTGAATGAAGCACTGCACTGAGTCCCGTTCTTGGGAGCTCCGGAAGTACCTGTGCGCGAAGCGAGTGCCCGAATGTGGGGATTACCCACTGGCGAAACTGATCGAACTGCCGACCGAGCGAAGAGAAACCGCCGACGACTCGACTAGAGCCGGCGACGGTAGAGAACTCTAACGAAAGCGAGACGGCTAACGCACGGCTTGACTGCCATACCTGTCTTAGTGGTGAACTCCTATATCGATTCTCGCGTCCGTGCGGGCACTTGACCGCTGACCTTCCATGCGCTACACTCGCCCGACATGAGACTGGCGAAGTACCGTGACTTTCTGATGCGCGAGAAGTGGGTATCACTTAGGGACAAGGTAGACGTGATGGACCCGGCCACGCAGGTACCGATCGGGTACTTCGAGAGGAAGATATTCAGCTTCCGGACCTTGTATCGCCTCTACGATCTCGGTGGTGAAGTGGAGATGATTGTCCAGAAGAAACTGCTGGCTGTCAGACGCACGTACAAGTTCTTTAGCGGGAATTCCACCGGCGAACCCGACGATGCCGGGTTACTCGGAGAGCTGAAGAAGAAACTCATCTCACTCAAGCCCAGCTACTGGTTCGAAGCGCCGGACGGCACGCGCCTGTTTGAAGTAAAGGGCAACTTCATCGGCCTGAAGTACGAGATTACGCAGGACGGCCGGGAGATAGGGAGCATTTCGCGGACGTTCTGGGCGATACGCGATACCTACGGGCTGAAGATAGACGCGGGCGTCCCCGACCACCTCGCGCTTCTCATTCTATCCTCGGTGATAGTCATCCACGCCATCCATGAGTCGCGCAAACGCCGGTGAAGGCCCTGACCTGATGGGCAGGTCCGCCCCAGCCGCTTGACAGCACGATGAGCAGCCCCACCGCGGTCATTCACGCTCGGATCCTCGCCTGGGGGCCGGTACTGGTGAACGGCGGCACGGTGAGGGAGAGCTTCCTTGCCGGTAAGGCTTCAGTTTCGATAATCATCACACCCAACGTGCCCGGCGACCTCGGGCAGGGTTTGTCGGAGCTTGAGCAGAAGCTCGTGGCTGCGGCGAACGCAGCGTTGGCACCCGGGATCAAGATTGAGGTCAAGGTCGAGCCGCTCGCGACGCTCGGCCTGCAGGCAGTCGCGGAAGTCCTCGGCCCTGCCGCTTGACGATGGACATCTCACTGCCCGACTTGGCGAAGCAGGATGGCTGACAGCGGCGGGTCGTGGGCTATCCGGCGCGCCGATGCTGCCGACATACCCAGGTTGCTGGAGCTGCGCTTAGACTTGGTTCGCAGCATGGGCCACAAGGACGAGGTCCTGCTTGCGTGCTTGGCAGCAGCGTGCCGAGCGTACTTCGAACGCGCGATTCCGGGTGGGGATTTCGTCGGCTGGGTCGCGGAGGCCGATGGGGAAGTGATCGGCACGGCCGGGCTCGTCATTCACTCGGTTCCGCCCACGGTGCGCAACCTCCCAGGTCGTGAAGGGTACATCATGAACATGTACGTGGTGCCGGAATGGCGCAGGCACGGCATCGCCCGAGACCTGCTGAGTGCTGTCCTCGATTTCCTGCGTGCCGAGTGCGTCCCGCAGGTCAGCCTGCACGCGACCCCGGACGGCAGGCATCTGTACGAGCAGAGCGGCTTCGCGGACAGTCACGAACTGCGGCTCCGGTTGGCCCCGCCCGATTGACGCAAGACGGCTTGCGGCTTGCAGCCGACGGCTGTCAGCGCCACGCGTCAGGAGTCGCCTATTGTGTCACCGGGACTCCCCGCCGCGTCCCGTCCGGCTCCTGGGCGGATTCTACGCGCTCTTGGCTCGACGTTGGTATCGGTCGAACAACCAGGTAAGGAAATAGCGGGCGAACTCGGGGTTATCGTTGACCTGCTTGTAGAACTTGAAGTTGGTATCAATCATGTCCTGCATCTTCTCGGTCGCGGCTTGGTCGAACGTGAGCCGTGCGTTCTCGGGCGGGTTCACGCGCTCGCTTGCCTCAAGCGCGGCGCTCTTGGCCAGCGACTCCTCAAGCTGCGCGATGAAGACCTTGTCTTCGTCTTTGAAGTCAGTGCCGAACCGGTCGTTGAGTTCCTTGATGATGCGCGACAGCTGTTCCAGTTCCTCGCCCGGCACGAGCACGCCGCCGTTCGCTCCGGCCGGTTCAATCTGCTTCTCGCCGCCCGCCAGCTTCACCTTGCCCTCAGAGGTTTTCTCCAGCCGGTGCGACTCCATGTCCACTGCCTGCTGTATCTCGACCGGCAGTGCCATTCGTGGAATCGGCAGCTTCATCCGGAGCAGCCGGGCAAACTGGTAGAACCGTTCCAGGTCCGCATCAGCGAAGGTGACAATCTGGGACAGGAACGCGTACAGCCGCACGTAGTCAATCAGCTCGGACCGGAAGTCCAGTTGCGTCTCAGCCGGCAGCTTCTTGTAGCGCTCCACAATCGGGTCGAGCAGCGCGTGCACCTGCGCCTGCGTAGCGCCACGGTCGAAGAACGCCTTGTCGAACTCCTTCACTTCAGCCTCCGAATACAGGCCGAACCCAGCCAGCTTCGTCTGCTTGTCGTAGAGCAGGTTCGGGTCGGTCGACTTCGAGAGCAACGTCTTCTCGTAGTACGGCTCGAATGCCTTCTGAATCTCGTCGGTCGTATTGGCGAAGTCCAGCACCATCGTCTCGGTCTTGCCCGGATGCACCCGGTTCAACCGTGACAGTGTCTGCACCGCGTGCACTCCGCCCAACTTTCGGTCAACGTACATCGTGTGCAGCAGCGGCTGGTCGAACCCGGTCTGGAACTTCTCGGCCACGACCATGAACCGGTAATCGTCCTTCTTGAACGTGCCCGCGGTCTGCCGTTCCGGGAACCCGTTGAGGCCCGCTTCGGTATAGTCATAACCGGCGTCTCGAACCGTGCCCGAGAATGCGACCAGCGCCTTGTACTTCGCCCCGCGCTCCGTGAGCATCCTCCGCAGCGCCAGAAAGAACCGCACCGCGTGCAGCCGCGACCTCGTGACAATCATCGCCTTGGCCGTGCCGTTGATGCGGTCAGCCACGTGGTTGTCGAAGTGCTCAAGGATAATGGCGAGCTTCTCCTCGATAGCGTGCGGATGCAGGGTCACGAACGAACGGAGCAGCGCCTGCGCCTTCTTCTTGTCATAGCGCGGGTCCTCGGCGACGGTCTTCCACAGGTTCCAGTACTCGTGATAGGTCGTGTAGTTCTCCAGCACGTCGAGGATGAAGTTCTCCTCAATGGCCTGCCGCATCGGGTACAGGCTGAACGGTTCGAACCTCCCGTCGGTCCGCTTCTTCCCGAACATCTCCAGCGTCTTAGCCTTGGGCGTGGCGGTGAAGGCGAAGTAGCTGACATTGGGCTGGAACCCGCGCGACTTCATCTGCTCGAGCACGACGTCCTCGTCGTCTTCCCACTCCTTGCCCTCAACCAGCTCCGCGTCTTCCAGCTTGCCGCCCTTGAACACCATGTTCAGGTATCTGCGGCTCTCACCGGTCTGCGACGAGTGCGCCTCGTCAATGATGACGGCGAACCGCTTGCCGGGCAGGGTGCTGATTTCTGCGGCGATGACCGGGAACTTCTGCAGCGTCGTCACCACTATCGCCTTGCCCGCCTCAAGCGCGGCCTTCAACTGCCGCGACGTCTCGTCGATGTTCTCAACCAGGCCCGCAGTCTGCTCGAACGACTTGACCACGCCCTGCAACTGCCGGTCAATCACCCTCCGGTCGCTGATGATGATAATCGAGTCAAAGCCCCGCTTGTCCTTGTCGTCGTGCAGCGACGCGAGTTGATGCGCCAGCCACGCAATCGAGTTCGACTTGCCCGAGCCCGCGCTGTGCTGGATTAGATACCGCTGACCCTGCCCGTGCTCCCGCGCGTCGGCAATCAACCGGCGCACGCAATCGAGCTGGTGGAAGCGCGGGAAGATGACCTTCTTGTGCTTGCGGCCGTCGTCGTCCTCTTCCTCTACCTCGTGGACAAAGTACTGCAGCAGGTTCAGGACGCTGTCCCGCGCCCAAACCTGGTCCCACAAGTAGCTCGTCGCGAACCCCGTCGCCCTGGGCGGGTTGCCCGCGCCAAACGCGTAGCCCTTGTTGAACGGCAGGAACTTCGTGCCCGGCCCCTGCAGGCGGGTTGTCATCATCACTAGGTCCGAATCCACGCAGAAGTGTGCCAGGCAGCGCCGGAACCGGAACAATGGCTCACGCGGATCGCGGTCGTACTTGTACTGGTGAGCTGCGTTCTTCACGTTCTGACCGGTCAGCGGGTCTTTCAGTTCGGCAGTGAACAGCGGGATGCCGTTCAGAAACAGGCCCATGTCCAAGCTCTTGCCGGTGTCCTTCTCGCTGTAGTGCAACTGCCGCACGACCGTGAAGATGTTCCCCTCGTACAGCTTCTGCACCTTCGGGTTCAGCCCACTCGCGGGCCGGAAATAGGCCAGCTTGAAAGCGCAGCCCGAATCCTTCACGCCCCGGCGCAGCACGTCCAGCGTTCCGCGACTCTCTATCTCTGAGGACAGGCGCTGCAGGAATCGCTGCTTCACCTCTGCGCCGTGGTACGACCGCAGCTTCTCCCACATCTCAGGCTGCGTGGCCAGAATGAAGTCTACAACCGTGTCCGGTATCAGGCACAACTGCCGGTCGTACTTCTCGTAGTTCTCGCGCCGATACCCGCCGGGCATGAACAGCATCTCGCTTGGCTTCGCGTCGGCCGGTTCCGGCTGCCCTCCGCCCGCCCAGCCCTGAATCAGAACCTGCTCAATCGTCGCCTCGAAATCGCGCTCGGAGATGTCAGGCATCAGCTTTCTCCTCCCGCCATTCAAGCCGGTCCGGCAGCCAGGTGGCTTCAAGCACTCGACCGTCAGCCGTGGCCGACGTCGGCTCAGACAGGAACGAACGCAGCCGCTGCACTACCTCGGCCAGCTCCGGCATACGTTCCTGACCGCCCACACGTTCGACAAACGATTGCCACTGCGCCCGCTTGTCCGGGGCCACGGCGAAACCGTCCCCCAGCCCTTCCGGTACGCCGACAGGCAGGGCCGTCTCCCGGTGCCGGAACGTCGCGCCGAGCGCCTCACAGAGACTCCGTCCCTTGAAGCTGAACTGCCCGGCCATCACAAACAGGTCGTAGTAGTCCTTCATCCGGCTATTCAGCCGCCCCCTTGCGACAATAATCTGACACTTCTCGGCGACTACCGTGTAGCGCGAGTAGCCGCGCAGCCGCGGGGCCGGGAACGCCAGCAGCGTCGGCAACTCGACCTCCTCGGCCGCCGGAACCACGCTGTCGCCAACCCCGACGTCAACCTGCAGCGGAACCACGGCCTGTCCCAACCTCACCCTGAGCGTCAGACGCACACCCGAGTACTCATCATCAACCGCAATCGGCTGGCCGCGAACAGCGTCGGGAAGGAACTCAAGCCCATCCGGTTCGACTGCCACATCGCCAAGCGCGCGGAACACTCGCTCGAGCTCCGGAATGGAGACGTCGCCAAATCCCAAGAGGTCGATGTCCCGCGTGGGGCGGTGTGGTCGCCGCGACCAGACCGCAAAGAGCAGCGCGCCCTTGAGCAGGAACCGGTCGCGCCACTCGGACCGGCTCAGCCGATAGAGCAGCCGTTCGAGTCCGTAGCGCACCAGCACATCCTGAAAGTCATCGCCCGTCTGGGCAGCCAGCCGTGCCAGCCGCGCACGCACCGAATCTTGAAGCCCGGAGGGCACGAGCCGCGTCACAGCAGCGCCTCCATGTAGGGCCTGATAACGTTCGCCACGCGACAGACATCGGCCATTCGCATCAACTCATCGACCGTGAAACGCTTCTCGCGCCACCCTTCGCGCAGCGCCTCCAGTGCCACGTCCAGCCCGACCTTGTTCCTGTACTTGAAACAGTCAGCCACAGTCTTTGCCACGGAATAGACCCGCAGCCCCACGCCGGCATGCCTGTGTACCTCAATGCCGGCGCTGAACGCCGGCCCCGTGAACTTCATCACCCTGAGCCCAACCTGTGGACGACGCCGCGGGACTGAATCGGTCCTTGGGTCAATTGCTATCCAGACCTCACGCGGAAGCTGGGTCGTGAGTTCGTGAAACGACAGGGCCGAAAGCAGACAGAACACCGCGCGCGGGGCAATGCGCTGCACCAGAATCCAGCTATGCTTCTCGGTCAGGTCGGCATCGCGCCACACATAAAGCCCCCGGCTGACACGCTCGACGACACCCGACCGCACCAGCTCCGCGACGTCGCGCGGGTGCAGCCCAAGCGCAGCGAGCCGCGAGGACTCGAGCACCCAGCCCGAGCGCATGAAAGCGTTGGCGAGTTTCTTCGTATCCATTACGGTTTCCGGCAACTTAGGACTGATTATGGATTAAAATCACCCTACTTGTCAACATCTAAGGTGAGTTCCATCCAATCTCGTCACGCCCCGGCCGCTGCTCACGCGACACCCCTCACATCAATCTTCCCGGTCACGGCGGCGGAGATGAGGGCCGTGCGGTATTCCTTCAGCAGCTCGATACTTCGACGTACCTTCTCCACCATCGTGTCAACCCGCTGTGTCTCCCGGTCGAGAAGAAGCACGATTCTGTCTTGCTCGTCCCTCGGGGGAACCGCCAGAACGAGGGTTCGAATGACGGCGACGTTGATTCGATTGATGGTCGACCCAACCAGCACTCGCTGGGTTTGGTAAGCAGCCGAAGTGCTGTGCAGTTGGTAGTTCAGAAATCTGTTGTTCTGTGTCTTTGTCCTAATCAGACACACGTCCTGCCCCATCGCCAATTCCTCGTTGGTGTTGACATAGGCCGCAGCACCAAGGCTGGTGTTGCGGCAGTAGATGAGGTCCCCTCGTCGCGGGCGGCGTCCGCCTTCTACAAGAACATCGACGTACTCGCGGGTAGTACGCTTGGCACAGGATAAATCAAGCATAGAACCTTGCACTTCTGAAACGCTCACGAGCGGGATTCCATCAGGGAAGAACGGAACCGTTACATGTTTGCAGTCCAGCACGTCCCAGTGCCTACGAAGCGGGGTCGCTTCCCAATGCTGGGGTATCTTCCCCAGCCATTCGACGCCTGAGTCCTTCATACGGACGTTGGGGTCGAGGCCTTTGGTGACGGCGTGGCTGATGAGCGCGGTGCGCTTCTCCTGCAGCAGTTCGACCAGCTCCTTCTTCTTCTCCACCAGCGCATCAATCCTTTGTGTTTCCCGGTCCAGAAACGCGGCAATGGCTTGCTGCTCGGGCGGATCGGGCAGCGGGATGGCCAGCTCGCCGATGTCGTCCATACTAATGTTGTTCTGAGTGTTGTGCGTACACTGGAGCAGAATCTCGTCTTGGGCGGTCCGGCTCAGTAGGTAGTAGTAGAGGAACTGCGGAACAAGGAGGCGCGGCGCGGGCCTAAGCATAGCCAAGGGTGACCAGATATTGAACTCGAAGTCCACGTCTACAACCGCTATCTTCCCCACGGAGGCCGCCTTGCCCACCAGCACGTCGTTGCGGGTCGGACGGCACTTGCGGCAGTATCGTTCGTGGTCCGCCACAGAAATGAACCTGCAGCTAGTGAAGTCCAGCCTGCCTTCGACGATGGAGTCTACGGACAGAAACGGGATGCCATCAAGCGTGAACTCGGGCGTCTCGTGGGGCCCGTCAGTTATCGGCGTCGCGACCAACCGCTTGAGCGGCCTCCGTCCCCATTGATCCGGCAGCTTCCCCAGCCATTCGACGCCGGAGTCTTTGTAGGACGGATAGGGTCTGAGGCTTGCGGTCATGGCTTGGTCACGCCGTGGCCTCCGCCCACCGGGTTGGTGTCATCGAACAGCTGCGCTTCCCACTGATAGCGGCGAGGATTGCTCAGCATCCTGACGTGTCCGTCGCGCACCGCCCGCTTGAGCCAGTCGCTGAGTTGCGATTTGCTGACGTCGCCGGACTCGAGCAGTTGCTTCTGCGTGACAGGTGCATCAGGTGTGAGTCGCTTCAGCCGATTCAGGAAGAGGCCATAGCCATGCCGGTCGTCCGGCACTTCCTTGCCAGCCGCGGGCAGGTCGACGCTTCCCGATTCCGGTCGGTATTCCGCTGAACCGTCCGATACAGATGATTCCAGAGCCAGTACGTAGGGCAGTCCACTATCCGGCTGGTCCTCCGGTTCCATCAAGTCTCGAACCGATAGCGCGGAGGGCTCTCCATCCGGCAACCATTGAGCGCCCCGCTTCACCAGTTCGGAGTTTCCCGAACCCGGGTCCTGATGCGACTTGACCCAGAGCGGCACCCAGCCCTTCTTCAGGTTCTCGACCGCGCCATTCCACGTACCACCTCTTTCCTTGCTGGCAGCAATCACGATGGCCGCGTCGGCCAAGCAGTAGATGTACTTGTTGCGGGCCATGGCATTGCCCACGTCGAATCCTGCATCCGGGTTGAATGGGGATACGAGCACAAGATCCTTTGCCATCAGCGCCTTGCGGTACTTGGCGGATGTCGCTACGCGGAGCAGGCTGTCCGAAAGGACGCCCACGGCAGTTCCTTCACGCTCCAGGGCGCCCAGCAAGGCGGCCTCGTCAACGCCTCGTGCCCCGCCCGAAACGACGGACAAGCCTTGCTTCGCCACTTCGCCTCCGAGGCGCGAAGTGAAGGCAAGCTCCTGCTCGCTCGCATGTCGCGAGCCGACGATGGCGATGCCGCCCAGATTCAGCAGATTCCGCCTACCGCACCCGAAGAGCACCGGAGGCGAGTCGGTCTTCAGCCGCTTCTTAAGGCGCGCAGGATAGGCCGGGTCGGCTCGGGTCAACACCCACAGTCCGGCACGTGCCCACTTCTCCGCAGCCAGGCCCAGCGCCCCCGCCCGGTCCAGCAGACGCCGGATGCGCCCCGGTGTTATCTTGCGGTCGACCCAACCGACCAAGACGTCGGCAGGATCTTGCCGGAGGAGCGTTTCGGGAAGGACTTCGTGGTCTTTGAGCCAGCGGGCTAAACGTCCCCATTCCGTCGGTGACAGCGGCTTCAATTCACTCCTCATCGGCTTACCGAAATACGTGGTCAACAACAACACCGCCTGCGTCTGATTGTTGATGTTCACCTCAATCCCTGGCGTTCGTGGTCGCCAACGCCACGGGCAAGACCGGGTCCGTACCCGCCTGTCTTAAGAGGGCCGCCACGACCGTCATGGTCCAGGTCGAATCCACCATGTCGTCCACCAATAGAACGGGGCCGGGCTGGACATCTTTGGTGATTTCAAACACCCCGTCGAGATTGGCACACTGACGGAAGCGATTCTGCTGGAGTTTCTGCGGCTCGTTGGCTTTCACCTTGGTTACTGCGGCCACGAACGGTAGCCCCAGAAGAACCGCCAGACGCCGGGCAAAGTCCGGTACCAGATGCGGACGGCTGAGCGAAGGAACGTACGTCACCCAGGTCGGCATCGGGTCAGGTTTCCAGCGGTCGCGAATCATCTCGGCCAGGGCGCAGACCAGTTCATCGCGGAAGCGTCCGGCATGTTTGTCCTCGGCAACGAGCTGCCCCCAGCCGGCATCGCCCCAGCGGGAGAGAACCCGGCCGGTCTCCGCCCGCAGGTTCTCGGGAAGATTGCCGCTGAACCCATATTGCGGGAACGCATCCTTGGCCACCTGTCTTCTGTACTCGAGTGGCAGCTCGGACTGCCTGAGGAATCGGGCGGCTTCGACCGCGCTGGCATGTGAGTAGGCCTCGGCGACCACGGGACGGCCGAGGCACTGCGCGCACTTGCCGCACGGACGCGGGTTCTCGTCATCCAGCACGCGAGCCAGAAACACCATCAGGCACTCATGGCTGTCAATGTAGTCCTGCACCTCTTGCCATTCCTCGACCCGCTGCCTGGTCAATCGCTGGATGTGTTCGCGATCCATCCGGTATTCCACCGGAGTTCGCTTCCAGAGGCCGGCATCTCTGATGACCGGCGACGGACTGTCTACCGACAGGAACTTCAGGACCTTCTCGATCTGGCTCTTGCGCAGGTTCACTGACCTCTCAATCTGCCGTTCGGTGAGCCCGTCGCTTGCAGCCAGCAATTCCAGGATTGCATTTACGTGGCCTTCATCCGGGAAGGCGCTGCGACGGAAGAACTCGTGAATCTCCTCGTCCTCTCGACCTGACAGCAGCACCCCGAAAGCGCGGTCAATCGCCCGTCCGGCGCGGCCCACCTGCTGGTAGTAGGTGATTATCGAACCCGGGGCCTGGTAGTGAACGACGAATCCCAAGTCCGGTTTGTCGTAGCCCATCCCGAGCGCAGTTGTTGCCACCAGAGCCTTGATGCGGTTGTCGCGTAGCAAGTCTTCGAGATGCCGGCGATACGCGTCGGAATCGGGAAACTCCGGCGACTCCACATCACTGTAGTAGGCCTTAGCCTCGATGTCGTTCCGTCCGAGCCAATCCGCGACTTGGTCGGCGTCACGTCTGGTGAGCGTGTAGACGATACCGGTGCCGGGTAGTTCCGGCAGGTGCTCGGAGAGCCAGGCCAGGCGCGCTGACTGGTCCGGCAGACGCAGTGTTTGCAGGACGAGGCTTGCCCGCATCAGGGGTCCGCGCTGTACCTGGATGCCGCCCAATTGACTACACACATCATTGAGCACGCGGTTGTTCGCGGTCGCCGTGGTACCCAGCACGGGCATGTTCGGAGGCATGTGCTGCAGCACGTTCACCAAGCGGCGGTAGTCGGGGCGGAAATCGTGACCCCAGTCGGAGATGCAGTGGGCTTCGTCCACCACCAGCAGGCCGATTCGATTGGCGACCGGAAGCAGTACGTTCTGGACGAACTCGTCGTTGGCCAGACGCTCCGGGGAGATGAGTAAGGCGTCGGCCTCGTTGTTGAGGATGGCTTGCGTCAGAGCCGGCCATTCCTCCCGGTTGGTCGAGTTGACGGTCAGCGCCTTGATGCGAAGACGGTCTGCGGCTTCGATCTGGTTTCGCATCAGCGCCAGCAGGGGCGAGACGATCAAGGTCGGTCCGGACCCGCGGTCGCGCAGAATCCGAGTGGCGATGAAGTACACCGAACTCTTGCCCCAGCCCGTCCGCTGCACGACCAGGAGCTTCTCCCTCCGATTTACCAGGGCGTCGATTGCCTCCCATTGGCCGGGCCGGAAGTCGGCATCGGCTACGCCCAGAGCCTGCCGAAGCAGGGCGCGGGCCTGATCACGGTCGCTCATCATCCGGCATCCCCGACAATCTCTCTCGCGGCCTGCTTCATCATCTCCGCTATCTCTTTCTCCACCTTCTCTATGTCCGACTCGATGTCATCCAGCGCACGCGGCGGTACGTACTTGTAGAAGTAACGATTGAAGTTGACCTCGTAGCCGACCTTGCCGACTTCGCCGTCCTTCTCGTCGCGGACCTGCGTGTTGACCCAAGCGTCGGGGACGTGCGGCGCGACTTCGCGCTTGAAGTAGTCGTTGATGTCTTCACCCAGCGGGACGTTCTCGTAGTCGCGGAGTTCGGAGTCAGGCTCCGGGTTGCCGTCTTTGTCGCGGCAGATCTCGGCTTCTTCGTCGCGCTCGGATAAGGCGCTCAGTACCGCCTTGCGCAACGGCGCGGCGAGGCTGGTTCCGGCTTTCTCTTCCGCCGCGTCCAGCGCGGCTTCGAACGACGGGCGGTCTCTGTACAGCTTCTTAGGCATCGCGGCGAGCATCGCCAGAATCGCTTGCTGGAGCTTGCGGCCTTCCTTTTCCTCAGTCGCCTTTGCCGCCTTGTCCTTCTTCTTGCTCTCGGCCAGCTTGCGGAACGCGGTCTCGACTTCGAGCCGTTTGATGCGCTCAGGACTGGCCTGGAAGTTGAGGCGCAGGGGACGCTCGATAGTCACCTTGCGGTAGCCGAACGCCTCGGATGGGAACAGCTTGCAGCAGTCGTCTTCGGTGAACGCGGTGTACAGGTCCACAATCTGCCGTGCCTGTTCTGTGGTTATCATCCGGCGCTTGTCGCCGAGGCTCTTGCGCATCGGCACCCAGATGTCGGTTGCGTTGATGAGTTGCGCCTTGCCCCGGCGCTTCTCCGGCTTGCGGTTGGAGAGCACCCAGACATAGGTCGCTATGCCGGTGTTGTAGAACATCTGCTCGGGCAGCGCGACCAGCGCTTCCAGCCAGTCGTTCTCCAGTATCCAGCGCCGAATCTCGCTCTCGCCCGAGCCGGCGTCGCCGGTGAAGAGCGGCGAACCGTTCATGATGATGCAGACGCGCGAGTCGCCGTCCTCCTTACTCTTCATCCGGCCGAGCATGTGCTGCAGGAAGAGCAGTTGCCCGTCCGAGATACGCGGCAGACCGGCGTAGAACCGTCCGCGCTCGCCCCGGTCGTATTCGGCACGCACCGCCTCTTCGTCTCTCTTCCAGTCGTAGCCATAAGGCGGATTGGCCAGCATGTAGTCGAAGCGTTTCTCCGAATGGCCGTCAGCCGAAAGCGTGCTACCTTGGAGGATGTTGTCCGCGTCGCGGCCGTCAGGGTTCATCATCAGGAGGTCGGCGACGCAGACCGCCCAGGTTTCTTCGTTCAGCTCCTGGCCGAATAGATGAACGTCTGCGGTCGGGTTGTCCGCGAGGATGCGCGACTTGGCCACGGTTAGCATGCCGCCGGTGCCGGGGCAGGGATCATAGAGCATGGGGGCGAAGTGCTCTTGTGCCAGCCGCTTCTTGTCCGGCGCGAGCAGCAGCCCGGCCATCAGGCTGACCACGTCGCGGGGCGTGAAGTGTTCACCCGGGTTCTCGTCCAGCGCCTCGTTGAACTTGCGGATAAGCTCCTCGAAGACCGAACCCATCGTGTGGTTATCCACCGCGCTGGGGTGCAGGTCGACATTCTTGAACCGCTCCATGACCATGTAGAGCAGGTTGTGCTTCTCCAGCGTCTTGATTGTCTCCTCGAACCTGAACCGCTCCAGGGCCGTGCGCATGTTGTCCGAGAAGCCGTTGATGTAGGCCATCAGGTTGGTAGCGAGGTTGCCGGCGTCGCCGAGCAGGGTCTCGAAGTCGTAGCGGGAGGTGTTGTAGAACGAGAATCCGGAGGCACGGCGGAGTTGCGGGCCAACGTCCTTCAGCTTGCCCTTCAGTTGCGCATTGCGCTCCAGCACCCGCTGTTTAGTAGGCGCGAGCACGCAGTCAACGCGGCGCAGGACCGTGAAGGGCAGAATCACGTCCTGGTACTTGCCGCGCCTGAACGGCCCGCGTAGCAGGTCCGCGATATTCCAGATGAAGTTGGCTATCTCGCCGAAGTTGTTCATTCTGGTAGACGTCCTCCAAAACTCACGTTGCAGGCTCGGTCAATCACGCGGAGGTTATAGCCGGAAAATGGCTCGGGGTCAAGCCGCGCGGGCGGGCGCCGGCTGCGCCGCGAGGTGCCAGTTACCGGTGGCCAGTGTCGAGTGCTCAAGGGAGCCACAAATGGCGCGTAACGGATGGCGATGGCCGCCGGCTTGCGGCTCGTTCTCGCCTTTCCAGATGTGTAGTATGTTAGGCGCGCACCGGCCGGAGTCAAGCGGATGCGCTGACTCGGGCAGTTGGCAGCGGATGGCAGCAGGTCGCGCGGGTTGTGAGAAAAAGGGGGCAGGTGCAGGACTTGGGGCTGGAGCGGCGGCTGTTGAGTGGCCTGTTGCAGGGACTGGAGCAGGTGCTGTTACGGGTGAAGGGACAAGGGCCGGAGTGATGGCTGTTACGAGGTGAAGGCCGGGTGCTGCTACGGGTAAAGGGACGAGGACCGGAGTGAGGGCTGTTGCGAGATAAGGACCGGGCACTGTTACGGATGAAGGAATGAGGGCCGGGGCGGTGGCTGTTGCGAGATAAGGACCGGGCACTGTTACGGATGAAGGGACGAGGGCCGGAGCGACGGCTGTTGCGAGGCAAAGGCCGGGAGCTGTTGCAGGTGAAGGGCCACGGGCCGTATAAGGGGAAGGGATTCCCCCAGCCGTCCAGGGGATGGCCAGTCAAAGACGGCATACAATATGTAGTACCGAGTCGGCACGGAACCACAATTTCCCCGTGGGGGTGGCGAAGGGGAGACCGCCCTGGGGGCTGCTTTCGAACAAGCTCTTGAACAAGGTTTGAATCGAGCTTTGAACCGAGCTCTTTGACGAGCTTTGACACGAGCTTTGAACCAAGCTTTGAACCAAGCTTTGAAACAAGCTGTTTCGCGAGCTTTGAACTGAGCTTTGCGATGAGCTTTGAAGCGAGCTTTTCGCCGAGCTTTGAACTGTGCTTTGAAATGAGCTTTCGAATGAGCTCTTGAACGAGCTTTCGAGGGAGCTTTGCGGTGAGCTTTCTAGCGAGTTTTCCGGCGAGCTTTGTGGAAAGCTGTTGCGGGTTGCGAGTCACGAGTTGCGAGAGGCGGATAGCGGTCGGCGGTCAGCGAGTCCTTGGACTCTTTGTGTCTTGGTGTCTTTGTGGTAGAAATCCGATTCGGTCCTGGCGGATGGCGGACCGCGGTCAGATGTTGCGTTCGAGACCCGCGTGCCAGCGGAAGGAGTTGAGCACGAGCGGGTCGAAGTGGTGGCCGAGGAAGCCGAGAACCAAGTCGAGGAGAGGGGTCGGGGGTCGGGGGTCAGGGGTCAGGGATGGGAAGAGGGAGGCGATTTCGGAGGCCGGGGTGTATAGAAGGAAGCTCAGGGTGTCGAGGCTGGCGGAGTCGAGGCGCGCGCCTGAAGGCTTGTCGCCGGCGCAGCGGGGGCAGATGATGCCGCCGCGGCCGGGGTCGAAGTAAGCCGGGCGTTTGCTCTCGATGGGGCGGCGGCAGATGAGGCAGCGCCGGAGCTCGGGCCGGAAGCCGAGGAAGCTCGCG
>Ga0265595_1000997_pt1 | contig 23357 bp, 23 predicted proteins | sample saktaG_15_FD_190148 | JGI IMG/M metagenome (GOLD analysis project Ga0265595, IMG submission 190148) | Saline water microbial communities from Sakinaw Lake, British Columbia, Canada - sak_2013_06_06_50m | ecosystem: Environmental > Aquatic > Non-marine Saline and Alkaline > Saline ...
GTTTGGAATAAGGAAAAATACCACACCATTTTTCATCCCGCCATATGAATGGTACAATGAAACCATTACTCATTGGGCGGAAGAGATGAACCTGGTTTTGTTCAATATGACACCGGGCACGCTGTCTCATGCCGATTATACCACACCGGATATGGCGAACTACCGCGATTCTGAGAGTATTTATCGTAGTATTTTTAACTATGAAAAAAAACATATAAACGGACTGAATGGTTTTATCCTGCTGGTCCATATTGGCAGTCATCCGAACCGGACAGACAAATTTTACCTGATGCTGAAACCACTGATCGTCGAATTGAAGAACCGGGGGTATAAATTTGTTCGGATTGATACACTCATTGGAATGTAGGAAACGCCATGGCCGTATATAGAAAACGAATACTGAAAAATTGCCGGTTGTACAATCACCTAGATGAAGCATTGGTGCATATAGTCATTAAGGATGGACGAATTCTGTCCATTGGTTCCGAACTGGAAGATGATTCATCCGAATGCATTGACGTTGCCGGGAAAATCGTTGCCCCGGGGTTTATCGATGTTCATATCCAGGGTGCCGGCGGTTGTGATGTGCTTGATGCATCGCTGGATTCGTTGAAAACGATGTCACAAACCCTGGCGCGTTTCGGCGTAACTGGATTTCTAGCGACAACGGTTATGAATCAGGACCAGGATAACAAACATCTTAAAATTTTGGCAAAACACTGGAAGGACGATTTGGGTTGTGCCCGGATTCTGGGACTGCATCTGGAAGGACCATTTATTAATCCTGAAAAGAGAGGCGGCATCGCCCGATCGGCGATTTATCCGACAACCAATGGCCGGCTGAAAGAGATTTTTGATATTGGCGGTGACAGTTTAAAAATGATGACAATTGCACCGGAACTAGAGGGTAATCAGTTTGTTATTGCTCAACTGATTCAGCGAGGATGTATCCCATCCTTTGGGCATTCCTGTGCAAACTATCAGCAGACAAAGGATGTTTTTGCTTGTGGAATCGATCATGTTACTCATATTTTCAATGCCATGCTGCCGTTACATCATCGGGAACCGGGACCGTTGTTGGCGATTCTGGAATCCAAAACGGTTTCCGTTCAGATCATCAGTGACGGCGTTCATCTTCATCCCCGGATTGTCCGATATCTATATCATTCAATTGGCATTGATCGTTGTGTTTGTATCACTGATGGCATTCAGGCGATTGGATTACCAGAAGGCAAGTATCTTTATAACGGCAAGGAATATATTTCAAAAAATGGTGCAGCCCGTTATGAAGATGGTACATTAATCGGTACAGCTCTGGCGATTAATGAAATTGGAGCCCGCTTTCAAAAGTTCACTAACTGCAATCTTGAAGAGGCAGTAAACAGCGTTAGCCTCAACCCAGCCCGGTTGTTAGGATTAGATGATTACAAAGGCAGTATCCGATTAGGAAAAGATGCCGATCTGGTGGTAATGACCCCGGATTTCACCGTTGATTTGACGATGGTTGGCGGTAATGTTGTTTTTAAAAGAAATGAGACCTAATTAAATAATTGAAATTTTAGTGTTGGACTGAATTAAAGAAGTACTATACATGGAAAAACCTACCAGGCAATTAGCCCTAAGCATATTTATCACCATATTTCTGACGATGAATACCTTTGCCACTGAAACCGCTGTAATCCGAATCAATCAGATCGGCTATTTGCCTGAAGAGGCCAAAACAGCAGTTATACTATCGTTAAAAAACCTGGACGAAAAAAAAATTGAAATAACTGTGTCCGAATCGAATACCGTGGTTTTGAGATCAGAATTAACGTCTTCTCAAGGTTCATGGGGTGAATTCGATTATTGCTATCGGTTTGATTTTTCCGATTTCGACAAACCTGGTATATACCAGATTAAAATTAATAAATCGAAAACATTATCCCGGGAATTTAAAATATCCGATGATGTCTATAACGGCTATGCTGAAAATATACTTGAATACATTCGCCAACAACGCTGCGGATATAATCCGTTTACCGATGAGGTTTGCCACAAGAAGGACGGTAGGACAATGTACGGCCCCATGCCGGACAGTACCTATATCGATGTCAGTGGCGGCTGGCATGATGCCGGTGATCACCTGCGTTACATGTTGACGTCGGGGAATACCATCTGCCGGATGTTGGTTGCATATTTGGAAAATAAAGACATCTTTGTTGATAATTTTAATGCACTTGGTCAACCTGGTGCCAATGGTATCGCCGACGTTCTGGATGAAATCAAATGGGGTCTGGATTGGATGTTGAAAATGCACCCGACTCAAGATCAGCTTTTTCACCAGGTAGCTGATGACCGGGACCATGTGGGTTTCAAATTACCCCATCTGGACACTGCGGATTATGGTTGGGGACCGGGCAGTTACCGGGTTGTTTATTATGCCACCGGGAAACCCCAGGGACTGTTTAAGTACCAGAATACTTCGACTGGAATCGCCAATCTTTCCGGGCGTTATGCTGCGGCAATGGCGATGGCGTATCGGGTCTGGAAAGAGGATCTGAAGGACGTTGATTTTGCGAATTGTTGTCTTAAGGCCGGCCTGGAAGTGTACGAAATGGGATTGAAACAACCGGGCTGCCAGGAGGGTACTCCATGCCGTTCCCCTTATCGCTATTCTGAAAATACCTGGGCTGATGATATGGAATGGGGCGCGGCGGAACTGTATAAAGTAACCCGGAATTCAAAGTACCTGCAGGACGCCAAAGATTTTGCCAATTTGATAAACACCAACTCCTGGATGGGCCGGGATACAGCCGATCATTATGAATGCTACCCGTTTATGAATATGGGACATTATGCATTATTTGAAGTTGTGGGTAAAACTTTTCAGGATACTTTAATTGCCTATTATAAAGCCCAGATTGACGGAGTAAAAGTCAGGGCTGACCAAAATCCATTCAACATTGGCATTCCCTTTATCTGGTGTTCCAATAACCTAGCCGCCGCTTTTGTCACTCAGTGTCTTTTGTACGAGAAAATGACTGGTGATAATCAATACCGGAAACTGATGACAGCGCATCGCGACTGGTTGCTGGGCAATAATCCCTGGGGCGTCAGTCAGTTTGTTGGTATACCAAAAGATGGTGCCACGCCACTTCATCCCCATACGCCAATGATCCCACACTTGAATCGATTGCCAATCGGTGGCTTGAATGACGGACCGGTGTATGCATCGATTTATAATAGTCTGAAAGGCATTCGTCTTTACGATGATGATGAATATGCCCAATTCCAGTCCGACTACGTCGTATTTCATGATGATCTGGGAGATTACAGTACCAACGAACCGACTCTGGATGGGACCGCCGAAGCCATTTATTTTTTCAGTTTGTTTGCGAATCTGAACCACTAAGGCACAAAATGACAATTAAAATAGTTCGGAAGGCCGAACTATTTTAAACATTATATATTCTTAGTGACTTAGCGTCTTCGTGATTGTCTATAAAGGACAGCGATAATATTCGAATGAATAACCGGTATTGTTCCAGTTATCAAACTTGCGAACGATGTGGCTTTTTTTCGTAAAATTCAGACTGACACCTTCCATGACATGCCCGGTCATATACAGGTAGCCTTTCCGACGTAATGTATTCTGGTAAACACGCTTAAGCATCTTGGCGAGACCAAGATTCCGCCGGTCTTTTTTAACGATGTAGGCATAGGTGTAAATCGTATCTCCTTTGCCAAGACTGTCATCGAATTGGGCCCAGGGCTCCTTGGCGAAGTTTTCAATCGGGGCACCGACGATAAAACCTTCGATATCATTTTTATATCGAATGATAAAGGGAAAGGTTTTTGGATAATTAAAGTATTTTTTTATAGAATTCCGGTTAAACCGGGCATTATGGCCAAAATTGTCGACCAGGGTTTCGGATATTTTCACAATAGTCCCATACTCCGATTCTCCGAGATGTTCCACCAATTCAATGGAAATTCCGTCGGGGGTGGATGCCAGAACCCGGCTCTGGGTTTCGGAAAGAGTTACTTCGAAAAGGTCACGTGTTTGTTGGTCCATATGCAATTGTAATATATGAATTATTTTGCATTTTCAGGAAAAAGTTTTTATCACAGGTCTAAAATCTTTAAATACCCAGCCATTTCGGTAATTGATAGAAGGATTTCCGATCAGTAACGTGATAGGTATGAATCCCGGACCGCTGAGCCGGAGTAATGTCAGAACTTTCCGAATCACCAACCATTAATACTCTGTCCGGGATGACGCTATGCATCTGTAAAATATGGGTAAATCCTAGAAGACCGGGTTTTACGAATTGGAGTTTTTCTCTTCGTGGTAATTCCAGATTACCGGCATTGGAAAATGTAAATCGCTTTTCAGGAGGAAAAAATTCAGACAGACCAAGGTGATTCAGAATCCGTTCACTGACTTTGCTGTTATTTGTTGTATAGAGAAACAGCAGGTAATGGTTCCTGATTGCCGAGATTGTATCGATTGTTTTCGGATCGGGTTTAATGTATTTAGCGACTTCGATCATCGAATCAATAGTGTCTTCAAATTCTTCAAAATCAACATCATAGAAATAAAGCAGTGTCAATGTACTCGTTGGTTTTCCATTGAGGATTGTCTGTAATTCAGCCTTTTTTCTTAAAAATTCCGACTCAATTTCGTGGCTGTCTCGACCTGTTTTGCGGGCCAATAGTTGAATCGCTGCCCTGGGATAAGCCTGGTCCATTTCGATGTTGACCTGGTATAATGTACCGTCCAGATCAAAAATAATCAGATCAAATTCTCGCTTCATAAATAATCCGGTTTCGTCGTATTTTTGTTAACGCCGCTAAGTTATCAAGATTATCCCTGGAAGCAAATAAAACAATGGTACAATTGGTAATTGGCTAACCTGAATTATTCACCGCTGAGTACGCTAATACCACAGAGAATTATTAATAAAAAATAAGTTAAATCAATAATATAGTGAGTATAAACATTACCGAAAAAAATCAAATAATTACCTCTGCATCCACTGTGAATTTGGCAGTTTATAAATTAAGCATTCTAAATAATATTGGCGTAAAACAGTATGCTTGTTCAGCATTTTTGAAGGTCATTTTTATGCGGATTCCTTATTGAATAAATCGAAAAAAACCTGTATCTTCCCGTGCTATGAATTACGAGCACTATTTCAAACACTGCATCGAGACAAAATCATCGTTTCTCTGTACGGGAATCGATCCAGATCCTGAGAAGTTGCCGGATGGTTTTTCCAGGGATGTTCAGGGGATTTATGAGTTCGTCCATGAAATTATTCAGGTAACCGCCGATCTTACGCCGGCCTATAAATTTAATCTCGCTTTTTTTGAATTGTGGGGCTGGAAAGGTCTGCAGATTCTGGAAAAATTACTTTCTGAAGTTCCCGGGGATATTTTGCTGCTGGCCGATGCCAAGCGCGGTGATATTGGAAACAGCTCAAAATTTTATGCAAAAGCATTGCTTGAGGAGTTGCCTTTTCATTCGGCGACAGTTAGTCCATACTTGGGTTCAGACAGCATTCGACCTTTCATTGAGAATGAAAACAAAGGGGCGTTTGTGCTCTGTGTGACATCCAACGAATCGGGCCGTGAACTTCAGGAGCATGGCGGTGAAAAACCGTTATATCTTAAAACCGCTGAAATCGTAGAGACATTAAACACCAAAAAGAACCTGGGGCTGGTGATGGGCGCAACCAAGCCGGAGCAATTACTGGATGTCCGGCGACAGTTCCCTGAGTTACCCTTTCTGATTCCCGGTGTGGGCAGCCAGGGAGGCGGAGTCGATACCGCTTTGGCGGTTTGCCGGGAAAATGGCTTTGGATTGATTAATGTTTCACGAGGGATTTTATACCCGTCGGAAGGAACATTTCCGAATAATGTTCGGGAACTTACTGAAAATTATAACTACCTGTTTAGCAATAAGGACAATAGATGAATCAGAAATCAAATATTGAAATTTTGGAAGAATGCGGAGCAATCCTACGGGGCCATTTTTTACTGACCTCCGGTCGCCATAGTGACACATATATTGAAAAATTCAAGTTGCTGCAGTATCCGTTATTGACGGATAAACTCTGCAAGGCGATCGCTGAGAATTTCGAAGATTCAAAACCCCATGTTGTCGTAGGCGCAGCCACAGGCGGCATTATTATCAGCCACGGGGTGGGACGGTTTTTGACGACTCGCAGTATCTTTGCTGAACGTGTTGACAAGGAACTGGTGTTTCGCCGCGGATTCTCAATCAAAAAAGGTGAAAGAGTACTGATCGTTGATGATGTTGTTACAACCGGCGGTTCGATATTTGAGTTGATTGACTTGGTGGCTAAAAATGGCGGTGTGATTATGGGAATTGGCACTCTGATTGACAGGAGTGCAGGGAAAATCGATTTAGGGTTTCCCCATTATTCATTGGTTTCGTTAGATATACCTTCTTATGAATCCGATAAATGTCCGCAATGTGCGAACGATATTCCGTTGACTTCCCGGGGTCGTACAGGTAAAAAATGATCTTCTGCAATCTGGGCAGCGGAAGCAAAGGAAACAGTACCTATGTTCAGGACGATGGTCCGGCATTATTGATTGATCAGGGATTCAGCCTGAAAAATCTGCTGGTCCGCATGGAACAGGTGTATCTTGATCCTGAACAAGTCGGAGCAATCCTGCTGACCCACGAACACTCCGATCACTTGGCCGGTGTGGGAATATTTGCCCGGCGTTATCATATTCCAGTATATATTACATCTGTGGCAAAAAAGAAAATCCTGGAAAAGATTTTAAAAAATGTAGATGTAGTTGAATTTACTTCCGGTGATGAGTTGGAAATTGCCGGGATGAAGGTGAAAACATTTCATATTCCACATGATGCCGCCGACCCGATTGGACTTGTAATTACCGGGGAAAATCATCGGGTTGGAATTATGACGGATATTGGTAACGAAGTCAAGTATTTGCGGGAATATCTGAACAACCTGGATTTGTTGTTTTTAGAGTCCAATCATGATGTATTTATGCTTGATAACGGGCCATATCCCTTATGGTTGAGAAAGCGCATTAAAAGCCGTGTCGGGCACCTGTCCAATGAACAGGCGGCTGCGGTTTTCAAACAACTGGCGCTTGACGGCCGGTTGAAACATCTGATCCTGGCCCATCTCAGTGAACATAATAATACACCGGATCTGGTGCTGGAACAATTTCGACATCTGGTCGATAAATCAACAACCAGATTGCAAATGCATGTGGCAAATCAGCATAAACCGGGTTTGAAAATTAAACTGTAGGAAATAAAATGAAAATTCAATTCATTCTTGTGTTTTTGTTAAGTGTTACGGTCGTTTTCGCGGGATCACTTTCCAAAAAAGAAATCGACGATCTCAACCGAAAGGTTCAAATCCTGCCCGATGTGGCTATCTTTCCTGATGATGTGGTTGTCATCGAAACCATTTTTGGTGAGATTGTCTTTGAATTTTTTCCCTATGTGGCGCCTATCCACGCCATGAATTTCAAAAAACTGATTTCGGTAGGTTATTTCGACAGCACTACCTTTCACCGGGTAATACCGGGTTTTATGATTCAGGGAGGCGATATTCTAAGCCGGGATGATAATATGTATAATGATGGAACCGGTGGGCCGGGATATACGATTCAGGCGGAATTTGGGAAAAAACATGTTCGTGGGTCTGTGGCATCTGCCCGGATGGGGGACCAGGCCAATCCCGAGAAGCGTTCTAACGGCAGCCAATTTTATATTTGTGTCCAGGACCAGCCTTATCTTGACCAAATGGGTTATACCGTGTTTGGTCAGGTGATCAAAGGTATGGACGTGGTTGATAAAATTGTCAAAGTCCAACGAAACAGCCGGGATCGGCCCGTAAAAGATGTGATCATGAATCGCGTTTATATGAGTAAAAAAAGCAAGCTGAAATTAGATTGAAAACGAAATCAAAAGTTGGACTTGCGCTTGGTGGTGGCGGGGCCAGGGGATTGGCCCATGTCGGTGTATTAAAAGTGTTGGAAGAAGAACAAATTCCCATTGATATCATCGCCGGAACTTCGATGGGTTCGATCATCGGAGCTATGTATGCTCAGCATCCGAATGTAAATGCCTTAATTCATAGGCTGGAAACCTTCTTTTCGAGCCAGGATTATGATTCTCTTGGGCTGAAGTACATTGTACCGAAAAAAGAACAAAATCCCTCGTTTTTAAGTCATCTGGTCAAAGATGTAACCCAGCGGATTGTGATCAATATGGCGCATTCGCGAACCGGTGTTATTAAAACTGAACGTCTTGCGGAAGCCGTGGCATTGCTGATCGATGACGGTGATATTGAAGACACTAAAATTCCTTTTGGCTGTGCTGCGACGGATCTAAACGGTGGACAAACTGTCCTTTTTCAAAAAGGCAACATACGGGAAGCCGTAACGATCAGCTCCAGTATTCCCGGTTTTATATCACCTCATAAATGGAATGGTCGTTACCTGACTGATGGCGGTGTGACGGCGCCGGTTCCCATCGATGAAGCCCGGGAAATGGGCGCCGATATTGTCATCGGGGTCAGTGTGGATGCAAATATGCTGAAAGATTTGGAAGATCCCAATATTCTTGATATTATTTCGAGGGCAGACCAGGTGCGGGGAAAATACTTGACCCGCCTGCAGCTGTCGGCGGCAGACATACAGATTCATCCACACATTGAAGATGTCCATTGGAGCGAATTACTGCGTTATCGTGAATTTATAGATTCGGGAATGCAGGAAACCCGGGAAAAATTATCCCGGATTCGTAACATTTTACGCAAGAAGAACTCTATATTCAGAAAACTGTTTTATTGAATAAGGGTGAAATATGAAATTTAAATTCAAGGTTTCGTTGCTGATTGCTTTGGTGGCACTGTCGTTTGTGTTTATTAATGCACAACCGGAAATTCTGAAAATAGACAGTTATCTGGCGACTAATGGCGTGTACGCCGGAGGTGAATTTCAGATTGCAGTTGTGCCCCGACTGATCGAACCCTGGCATATCAACTCCGCCACGCCGGAAGATGAGTTTGTCATTGCCACGGAATTGCGGATACCGGAATCGGAAGATTATAAAATCAGCAATATTCACTATCCGCCACACAAAATGAAGACCTTTGCATTTTACGATGAAGCGTTAGCCGTATATGAGGGTGACATTGTTATCATCGTAACGGGGAAAATTGCCAACGGTGTTTCTGGAAGCGTCAATCTTAGTGGAAATCTTTTTTACCAGGGATGTAATGACCAGGTCTGTTTGCCTCCGACTGGAACCCCTTTCTCACTGGGAATTCCGATTCTGGCCAATTCGGAATCCGTTCAGTTTCAACATGTAGAATATTTTGAAGGAATGGTCATGAGTGATAAATCATCCTCTGATACCTTCGATGTTGGCAATTCTTTTGCCCGAAAGGGTATCATCGTTACATTTTTGTTGATATTTTTAGGTGGTTTGGGCCTGAACCTGACGCCCTGCGTTTATCCGCTGATCCCAATCACGATGAGTTATTTCGGTGGGCAAACAACCGGGAAATCAGGAAGACGGCTGCTTCTGGCAATTCTCTATGTAATCGGCATTGCGATCGTAAATTCGGCGCTGGGAACTTTGGCGGCCTTGACCGGCGGATTATTGGGTTCATTTATGACCAATCCTGTCGTATTGATAGTCATTGCCGGAGTTCTGATTGCATTGTCCCTGAGTATGTTTGGCGTATATGAATTTGGAGTACCATCCTTTTTAATGAACATGGGGGGCGGAAGCCGCACCGGCTATTTCGGCGCGCTGATCATGGGACTGACCATGGGAATTGTAGCAGCGCCGTGTATCGGTCCGTTTGTCATCGGTCTGTTGACCTATGTCGCATCCACAGGTAATCCGTTTATAGGCTTTAGCATGTTCTTTACCCTGTCCCTGGGCCTTGGAATTCCGTTTATTTTTCTGGCTTTCTTTTCAAGCAAAATCGACAATCTGCCACGGTCCGGTGAATGGATGGTGGGCGTGAGAATCATTTTCGGATTGATCATGGTTGGAATGGCACTTTACTTTGTCCATCCGCTGATACCGGAAAAAGTATATTCTGTTTTATTCCCGCTATACCTGATCGGTTCAGGAATTTATCTGTTGGTTTTTAATAAATCCGGAGAGAAAACCAAAGGATTTTTAGTATTTAAAAAATTGATTGCCATTGTGGCAATTATCCTGGGTACATGGTCTCTAAAACCCAATAGCACTTCGGCAGAAGAGATGGCATGGCGACCGTACCAGGAAAACGTTTATAAAAACGCTATTAAATCAGGCAAACCGTTAATTATCGATTTTTATGCTGACTGGTGTATTCCCTGTAAGGAAATGGATAAATTGACATTCACTGATCCTGGTGTTATTACACTCAGCGACCAGTTCAATTTGTTGAAAGTGGATTTGACTTCAGCGGCCAGCCCGGAAGTCATTCATCTGAAAAATCAGTTCAATATCAAAGGGGTGCCCAGTATTTTGTTTATCGATAAAAATGGGAATGAACTTTCCGAACTGCGAACGTTGGGCTTTGAGAAACCGGAATTGTTTCTAGCCAGGATGAATAAAACATTATCGAAATAATAATGATATATACCAAAGGAGTTTTTTATGAAGAATAAATACTTTTTACTAATGGTTGCCTTATCTGTTATGGCATTTTGGAGTCTGGCCTGTGGACAGAAAAAAGTGGAGCCCACGGGTTCGATTGGTTCCGAAGCTGCTGAATTTTCGTTGATTAACCTGGTTGGTGAAGAGGTCACTCTGGATCAGTTCAAGGATAAAATCATTATGTTGAATTTCTGGGCCATCTGGTGCCCTCCATGCAAAGCCGAAATCCCGGATTTCATTAAAATGTATGATAAACACCAGAAAGACGGGCTGGAGATTATTGGTGTGGCTTTGTCTTCGGGCAGTGCGGATAATATCCGGCAGTTTGTGGAAAAGTGGAAAATCAATTATCCGATTTTGACAGGTGATGAAAAATATCTTCAGGATTTGGCCAATCAATACGGCGGAATCCGGGGAGTACCGACAACATTTCTGATCGATCGCAAAGGAATTATCCGTCAGAAATGGGTTGGCGCCCGGACAGAGAAAGTCTTCATGGCGGAAGTGGAAAAATATCTATAACCGCTAAGACACAAATACCTAATAAATGTTTCGTAGGGGCACAGCATACTGTGCCCTGAACTTTGTCTTATTTTTTCTTCTCGGAAATCGCTAGAATTGCAGGCAGAATTGTCACTGTTGCAAACAGGCACATGCCTACCCCGATGAACAGTGCCAATCCCATACTTCCGAATCCCCGATAGGTGGCAAAGACCAACGATCCAAACGCCAGCATCGTCGTCAATGATGTGATAATAATCGCCTTGCCGGTTGAACGGAAAACTACATTCATGGAACCCGGTCCCTCGATTTTGTAGCGATGCAGAACATGCACACCATCATCAATGCCAATGCCCAGAATCAGCGGAATGGCAATGATATTTAACAGGGTAAAATGAACCCCGGTAAGCCCCATGAATCCCACCATCCAGATCAGCGCTACCGTCAGGGGCAGCATAGCAAACAGTGCGTCTTTCACGGACCGGAAGTCAATCATTAAAAAGAGGAAAACAACCACGAGGGTCAGAATCGATGCCCGACGTCCGTCTTGACCGATGATTTTGAGCATGTAATAGAACATTGGCGGGGTTCCAGAAACGCTGGGAGATACATCCAGAACTTCTTTTGTGAAAACTTCCAAATAGTCGATATTCCAGACATTGCCCTTTGGATAGAGAGTAATCAGGAAGCGATCTCCCTTTTCGCTGATGAATTTATTCCGGATCATTGGCGGTAGCATGTTCCGGGTAATGGGGGTATCATCGGCCATCTCCAAAACCATGTGTTTATACGCGCCGGCAAAATCACGGTTCAGGATCATGTACCGTTTTAATTGCGGGGTGACCAGGTTGATTTGTTTGATCAGTCGGGTCAGGTTTCCGACAAAATCCGGCTTTTCAGGATTGCCGACCAGGCGGCTGGCTTTATCATCCACCTGGTCCTGACCACCCTGGAATGCCAGGTCCTGCAGCTCGATGATATTGTTTTCCAGACGACGCAGCTGTCCGGTGAATTGCCCCAAATCGTTGCTGGAAAAACCGGTCTGGATTTTTGTATCTGCCATGATATCGTAAATCCGGCGAACTCCTTCCTCACGTTCTCTCTGCTCATCCATAGTCGGTAGGTAGTCACTAATGGATTCTACATAGCTGATACTGGATTTCTCTTTGGCTGCTTCAGTGAGTTGGTAATTTTCCTCCAGAGACTTGGCGGTCATCATGGTGACATCGGAGGAAAAATTGAATTTATCGATGACTTTATCATTGAGGATAATCGATTCAAGGCCTTCAGGCTCCATGTTGAGATAATTGTAATCCATGGTTACCCTGGAAATCATAATCCCGAAAAACACGGTTACAATTAACAATGTTATCAGCGAAATTTTCCAGCGTTTGAAGATGCTTTCACTGAAATTTCCGATGGCGGCATAACTGACGTCTTTCGGATTTTTGATGACTTTTCCGCGCCATAGGCGGTACCGTTCCCGGATCATCAGCATGGTCGGCAAAGTGATTAATGTAGAAATCATTAAAATGATCAAACCCAGACCGCAGACCAGACCGAATTCGGAAAGACCGCGGCTACGGCCGATCATTAATGTTAAAAATGCGGCGGAAGTGGTCAGTCCACCGGTAATAATACCGGTACCGACTTTTTTTAATGTATCGATGATTGCGGTTTTTGGCTCGATGCCTTTATTGGTCAATTCAGAAAAGACCGAAATAATATGGATCGAGAAATCGATACCCAGCCCGACAAGCACCACCGCCATCATAGCGGTGAACATATTCAATGTACCGACCAGTAGGTAGGAGATGCCCATGGCCCAGATCAGCCCGATAATCAGGTTGATCATTGCCAGCAACGGAGCGCTGAGCATTTTAAATGTGACAATAAACAGAATCAGAACTGCGATCAGTGCCAGAACAGTTAGAAGCATGGAGTCTTCCAGACCTGCGACCATTTCGTCCCGACCGAGGGCCATCCCGCCAGCCAAACCGGCAGTGACCTTATAATCCGGTGCTTCTGATTTAACCAGTTCTTCCAGTCCGTTGATGACTGGCATAACAAAATCCATTTCCATAATGTTAAATGTTGGTTCGACCATAATAATCAGCATTGTACGGTCTGGTGAAATCGTATAGGGTGTGCCGATGGTAATTGCGTTGGCCGCCGCCTCTGCATAAGCCGATTCGTACTTGGGTTCGTACAGTGCTTTGCCGATTTCATCTACCCAGGTTTCAATACCGTCCAGAAAACGCACGGCGTTCTGTTCCCGTTGAGTGGTGGAAAGTTTCTCGTCGGATTGAATATATTCCTTTTCCAGGCTGTTGTTCAGATTTGTCAGGAAAGGCAGAAGGTTGGGATCGGTGAAAATCTCTTTTGTGTTCTTCAGGTCTTTCGGTTTGATCAGCATCAGACCGTGTTTTTTCATGAAATCCACTTCCATCTTGTAATCCACACGATCGATGTAGCTGCCGTCGAATTCAATTTTTCCGGCTTTTACCTTAGCCATGGCGGCTTGATGTTCTTTTTTGACCTTTGCCGATGCATTGTTGGCAACCCATGCATCGAAGTTCTTAATCATCGGCGTCACATGTTCCGCGTAACGAATCATATTGTCGGCGGCACCTTCCACGACAACAAAGATTGTCGATGCGCCGTTAAACTCTTTAAAAATATAGTTAAATTCATCAACCATGGGATCATTTTTCGGTAGAATATCCGTCAGGTTCATGGACATTTCCAGGTTTTCTGACAATGCCCCGAAAATCAGGGTTATTACAACGATTCCCAGTAGCATCCACCAGGTTTTTTCAGCGGCTAAATGCCCGATTTTTTCCAATAATTTCTGTCGCACGTTATTCTCCTAAAAATAATTATTAAAAATATGCCCGAATCCGGAAACGGGCACCAAATTCCTGATAACCATATTCGTCGGTATTGTCCCCAATAAACCAGGAACCAAGAATACTGAGTTCTACATTCTGGAAAATCCGGTAGATCAGCTGCGGTGCAAACACAGCGCTTTTATCGTCCAAGTTGACAATTCCGAACGCACTGATGTCCAGCAAATCGCCCAGCGGATACATGGCCAGTGCAAAGAGATAATTCTGATTCAAACTCTTACGTTCTCCTGAATAATAGACCAGGTAATCATTGATATTGGTTTGACCGGCTCTTGTGCCCAGATCGCTGTGGTAAAATTCGGTCAGCAGGTAAAGGGAATTCACAAAAGTATAGTCAGCACCGATGATATATTCATATTTCAGATCGTCTCTGGTATCCAGGCGATGAGCGGCCAGTTCGGAGCGGATACCCATACCAAAAAGTTCACCCTCTAGATTAAATCCGTAAAGATCATGACATTTAGTAGTGACTCCGAGCAGTCCGGTTTGGGTCAGTTGGCTACGGCTGTACACTGTTGATAGATCAAACATGCTGATACCGGTTTTTAATTGATAATACTGTACGGTTTCGTTCCAGGAATTTTCGGGCTGGAGGATTCCGCTCAGGGTTGTTCGATAACCGAAAGGGACAGATAATTTTATCGCTGAAATCCCGGTGTTTTCATAAGTCGGATCCATAAGATCTTTCAGGTTGAAAATATCCGTTGGGTTCCAGGCGTAACCGACACCGGGAGAAATTTGCTGTTTTCCCAGAGTCAGATCAAACAGATCATGATGACATTGCAGAAACATATTATCGATAAATAATGAGTCTGAAAGGGTATAGGGAATATAAGATAACGTGTCCAAACCGGACATATCGATATTTGATACGATCGGCCAAAAGCCTGAATCGATAAAATCTAAAAAGTTCAAATCTCTTTGACCGTAATATTGGGTGTAGATCACATTGGCACTGATTCGGATATTTTCCGAAGGGCTGGTGTCGAGGTCGAGACGCAGTTTATTGTATCCGTAGAAAATTCCTTTGTCCGAAACCTTGCCATAATCCGCTTCGCTTTCGTAATAGCCAAACCAATCCACTTCGGCAAACAGGGAAGAGCTCAGATAAGCGAGCAGAATGATTTTTTTTAACATAATTATTGTCCCGCTTATTTCTTTAAGTTGCGTTCGGTAAAATAGAATTTATCGAATTCCACGTCATAAGTTATACTGGTATATTCCATGACGGTTTCGGTCTTATCCAGGCGATTGCGCATGGTCATTTTCATGGGCGTTAGAATCCCTTCGATCGTTACAATATTTTCCAGGTAAAGGGATTTTTTTAAGATATTATTTTCATCATAATAATCGATTTGAATGGGGAAGAAATCTTCCAGGCGAGCAAAACAGATCATTTTTTTATAGGAATTATCATCAGATTTCGATTGAAGTTCCAGCGTATAACACTTTTCCCGGTCGATTTTTTCGATACCTTTTAATACTGGCGTATACTCGTCTTTCCAACTGTCGCCGGAACCCATATCTTCGTAAGTAAAGTCAGAACCTTCGAATTTCTGATTCTTGGCGCTGGATGCCAGTTTGCGAACGCGGTCGGTGCGGCGATTGTACATCCAGATATTATCGGAAAAACCGGTCATCAGCATGGCATTACCTTTGACCCGGGAGGGCTCCAGATAGCGCATGAGTGACGATTCGCCGCGGTTGCCCATGTAGGTTTCGTATTTAAATGTCCGCTTATCACCGGAAGTTGTGACAATCGTTTGCTCCATAACACCTTTGGCATTTTCGGGATTCATCAAGTCGATGATTTTATTCAGGATTTCGGGACCACCTGGATCCGTAGCAGAAAGAGTACTAAAAAGGACCACACAGTATAGTAACAGGCGTTTCATGTCATGCTCCCTGGGTGTTGGATTTAAGTAAGCCGTGCAGGAATAATTCTTTCGTGATTGTTTTTAATTTTTCTTTATCATAATGGTCACGGTTAATGAAATAATGCATGCCAATTCCATCCAGGGCGGCGAAGATTATAAATGTCACATGCTCTGAATCGAGTGGCTTAAAAACCCCGGCACTGATGCCTTCATCGACAAAGGGCTTGAAAAGATTATACATATCTCGTAGAATTCTGGCGAATGAGAGCTTGTCGCCACCCAACATTTCGTCCCGGAAACCCTGCAGAAAAATCTCCAGGAAAATCAGCCATTCCGATCTGTGATCACCGGACAAATGCTCATCCAGATAATCGTAGGTATAATCGAACATCATTCCGATTTTCTGAACCGGATCTATTGGCATAGCGGCCAGCTGTTCATAGCCTCCCATCATCTGGATAAAAAAATCTTCAAATACAGCGATAAAGATATCATCTTTACTATTGAAATATTCATAGATTGTGCCCTTGCCGATACCGGCTTTCGACGCGATTGTGGCGATCTTACCGTTACTGACGCCAACTTCAGCGAAGACCTGAATCGCGGCCTTGATGATCCGCTGGCGTTTATTTTCGTCCTTTGGCAGTGGAACCATTATCACTCCTTTTTTCAATTATGACCGACTGGTCGGTCGGTAATATAGCAGGGATATTTTAAAAAGGCAAGGGAAAAGGAAACGGATATCTAAAAACTACGATGGAATAGAACGAGTTTGAATTCAATACCTGGTTTATTCGCTTTCGTAAATTTCCGGATATCAATTCCAAGAACATTACCCTAAGAAAAGCCCAGAATATTATCGAGGGCCTAAAGGCTATGATGGGGCGTATGTATCAACGACAGAATGAACTGATCTGGGAAGCCATTCATTCGATTCCCGGATATGCATAGAAGTAATGACGATGAAGCAGTAACGGCATTGCTGGCCAAAGTCTAACCTGGCAAACTCTATGAAATCAAAGAGGTGGCAGCAATTCTTCAGTTGAGCACCAAGGTAGTCTATAACATGGCTGTTGCCGGCGAAATCGATGCCTTCCGGATACATGGCCACTGGAAGATTCATTCTTTATCTCTGAAAAAAAATATCGAGAACGCTTGGTGTGCTGAGCCCCAGGACAGGAGAAATCCATGAGAATAAGATTTCTATTATCGTTTTTTCTTTTTATTCTAGCGATTGTGATGCTGTTTGTGGCAATTCGATATTACTTTGAAGTGTTTTTAATAACTGGAAATTGCTTTGGGAGTGTAATGTTTTTTCTTGGGCTGGACTTGGATTATTTGATTGGACGTTGAAGACAAAATGAAATATTCATATAAATATATGAAATGTTGGATTATTGGTATTTTTCTTTTGCTAAAGTATTTGTTTAGAATACTGTTTGTGATTTTATCGATGTTTGGGTCGGACAAATATTTAAAACCACATATCTGTTGGTATTGTAATATCTATACCAAAATATAAGGAAATGGATGATGACCTTTTAAGTATTTTTATCTACTGACAAAGATTTAATTCTTCGAAAATCTGTTCTTTAACAATGCGACAATAGATTTCTTTGTCTGTTAGACCAAAATACTTGCTTAGGATCATTGACATATATTCCTTCAGAAGATCACAACTTATGCCTGGATGGTCAGCTTTGATTTTATTAATTAGTTTTTTGTTTGTGTGTATTTTACCTGCCAACGTATTACGTTCAACCAATAATTGTCCAGCAAATTCATCTGCCCGATCTTCCAACAGTTGGATTTCGGTACCATATTGCTTTATGAATTTTACCCAATCATCAAAAGATCGAAACTTTAATTGCTTCAGTAATGAATTATGCAGTACATAATGTCCAACTTCATGAGCTAGTATAAATCTTGTTGTCGGCTCCCAACTTAAAGCCCAATATCTTTCTTTATCGACCCAGATACCTAAATTGTTATAAGTTATAAATGCAACCACTCCGGTTTTTGATAACATATCTAGGATGGGTAATACATCGATTTTCATATCTAATTCGATTACTCGATTAATTGGCACAGGAAATTCATTTGAACAATACTGAGCCCTAAAATCTTCTACGAGCTTGCGAATCTCATCATCAGTGTGTAGATAAAACCCAGGTAATTTTGTTACCATCATCCAACCTCCTTTCTATAATTAGAATAGTTAAACAGCCTTTTTATAGAGTATGTCAAAGAATTTTTTTATTAGCCGTTATATTACTCCTTTCCGTCAGATTCACTTTTTATCAACTCAAATAGTTTTCTTAATTCATCTTCTGAAGGTGCTTGTCCTCGAGCAGTTTTAAAAAATGCAGGTAAATTATCGTACACACTCCTTTCTGGAGCTAATTCAGTTGGAGAATTTTCTAGAAAAGCGATGTCTTTTAATGATAAATATTCTTCTGATACTGACTCAAGACCTAATGCATCGGCAATTTGTAACATGGCGACTTTTGTCTTTGGCGGCTGAGCTAGTCCTCTTTCAATACGACTCCAATAACTTGGATCAAAACTTGCCTTTCGGCAAAATTCACGAAGCGTCAATCTTTTTTTTAACCTTTCTTCGCGAACCATCTGACCAAAATTTTTCATAAAACATTCCTCCTTTTATTATATATCTCTAAGTGTAGATAATTGCGTGTGGCTAATTTAGTCCACACAATGTGGTAAGTCAAGGGTAATCTTGTCAATAATTCCCAATTTATCCCAAACGGAATGTTTGACGTCATGGGATTTCTGTGACTCTTATTTTCTGGCTCGATTGTAAATATTTTGTATTATTGGTACGAATTTTGACGTAGTAAACTCGTTAAATCAATTTGAGGGGAGAGATTTGAATCGGGGAAATGAATTCGATTATTCAGACCTGGCATTAAGTGAAGTTCCGGAAACTGAAGAGATTAATCCTGAAGTCGCGGGTATCGAACCACTTCAGGAAGATCTGGTTTCTCGTTATAATCCATTCACAAAAGAAGTTGAAGAAGTGCCTGCAAATTGGAAATTGAAACTCAATCAAAAAACCGGTGAATGGCATTATCGGCCAGGTGTGTAAAACACGACTAATCTGTAAATATTATTCAATCAAATTTGAATGTGTATGGGGGATTTGAACCAGATTCGTTCATACGATGTATCAAATACACCGGCAGAAAACCGGAGTTATGGAGTATTGATTTTTAAGATATTTTTTTAAAATGATAAAATATTGATATCTGCTTATCTGATTAAAGGGGCAAATTTCTTATCCTGTTGCAGAATGTGGTTTACCAGCCATTCTTTTAAGAAGCTGGATAAGTCATGGGCCGGATACGAACTGCGGTCATTCAGATACTTTTTGTGTTCGTTCATCAGGCGTTTATTAAAATCACAATGGGCCTGCTGATGGGCTTCCAGTTCAGAGAAGTGGATAGACTTCATCAATTCTTCTTCGTAGGGATGTTGCGTACTGGCGTAATCCTCGAGTCGATTCAGTATCGATTCAGTCGCCGAAACCGATAAACCTTTTTGGATACTCTCGTAAAAATCGTTTATAATGGCGATCATTTTCTGGTTTTGCCCGTCGATGAACTCATCATTGACGCTGAAATAGTCACTCCATAAAATCTTTGCCAATTTTATCCTTGATGAAAAGAGGTTGGTATTATGTCTGAGCGCATGTACAAAACTATTAAACGGGATTGATTGATGCAAATAAAAAATCAATAAATGGTAGTTGAGAGCCAGGTTTGTGCTGTATGTGGTATAGCATAAAACTATGTGCCCGATTTGGGAGTTATCCAGTACTCATTGAAAGAGGGAAGTTGCGGTAGAAGTTGATGGGAAAAGTTGTATTTGTGTGTAAATCAATAATAAAGATGAAGATCTTTTGCTTCTAATCTTTGTGGAATTCGGGGTAGAGTTTTTTGCTGCATTCCGGGCAAATTCCATGGCTCAGTACAGCATCCGAATGATCGGTAATATAGGCTTCCACATGGTTCCAGTAGCCTTTATCATCCCGGATTTTTTTACAGGAGGCGCACATTGGCAGCATACCGCTCAGGGTTTTTATTTCTTTCAGAGATTTTTCCAGTTTATCTTTTTCAATATTTAAACCCTGGGTGGTTTTAACTAGTTGATTGAAATAATTTCCCCGGCTTGATTCCAGTTTATACGTAATAAACAGAATAAAGAGGTATGCACCTATAAACCGAAATGCCTGTGCGGCTTCATATTTATGAGTATCGAAAATTGATGGAATGAGTAATATTGTCGTGAGCATGGCGAAGATTACCAGTGAAAAGATTAAACCTTCCCGTTTACCTAAAAGAGAGAACATAAATAATGGCAGAGCCAGTACCCAGTACAGAATGGTTTCGTGCCCAGAACCTGTCGCGACACCGGCTAAGTACAAAAAACCTATCAGACACAGCGCAATTCGGTATATAATATTCCGCCGGGTTGACTTTTTCATAAAAATAATGCCAATGATTAATACCACACCGACCAGTAGTTCTATGATGAATTCCATTCGATCACCCTCAAAATAATCGGTAATGATAAAGACGACAATCGTGATAAAAGCGAAAATGGAACTTAAAAGCGCAAAGCGGTATTTTCTTTCGCTATCCAATTCTAAAATTTGATTGATATTCATCATTTATTGCCCCAAATTTTAAATATCGGGTGGTAAGGTAAGAATTATTTTTACATATCCCATTTAAAATTTATTTAATTAAAAATAGTTAGAAATATTTATCAATACATTGGAATCATCTCAGGAATATTCTTGAATCACCTTTCCTCACTGGAAGAGGGAAGTCTGAGGGCAGGTTTAGCCGTTTCATTATAAATTCAGGCTAAAATCGGGTTAAGTATTAATTGATTTTTTTATGCTGCTTCAGTGATTTCAGTTTTACGAGTTTTTTATCTACAGCGTTTTCATACCAGGGACAGGCAAAAAAATGAAATTCGTTTTTGTCAATATAGAGTGTATCATCGGGAAAAAGCATCAGCTCTAGGTCAGAAGTGGTCACTACCGATGGTCGAATAAAATATTCATTGTTGGCAATTTTATATTCAACCTGAATCGGTTCAAAAAAGAATTCGGCTTTATAAATATAGCGACGAAATATATATCCATAAGGTGTATTCCCGGCGATTTTGATAGATTCTTCGGGCACTTTATAAAAACCTTCCGGATTCGGTTGGAACAAAATAACTGCTGAAGATTTCTGTAATTCAGCATTCAAATAATCCATGGGTTCAATCCGGTATTTGCGATTGAGAATGCCTATAATGGTGAACAGGACGGCTATGATGACGACAAGCCAAATGATGTATTTATTGTTTTTAAGGTAACTCATCAGAATTTAATATACTCAACTTCAATTATATTAGCAGCATCATTGGATAATTAAATATATAAAAGAATTCAAAAACCACAACACAAAGATAATAAATATGTCATGATGAGTCAATGTTGACATTGGTAGATAGATAATTGAACGGATAACTAATTAGTAAGATTGATTAATGATTATATGTTAACGTGAGTTTGACAAAAGTAATCATTATTTTTCTGGTTAATAAAACTGTTTAGTGCTGAAATGGAGGCGGTAATATCGGAACTTTAAGCCTTGAAGATGATTGAATATGCATTAGAAAGATTGCTCGGATTGGATGCTTTTTCTTTTAAATATAAACCAGTACCGGTTGATAACGGTGCTTGCGCTTGGACGGATAAAGTCTTAGATTTTCGCGGTTTAAAATTGAAATAACTCTGGAAAGAAATAAGATGACAGAAATAAAAAATACCGGTGATATTGCGCTAGTTGAAAATCTGTTTAAAACACGGGACGTACTAAACCGAGAATTAGGCAAGGTTATTATCGGACAGAGAGAGATTATTGACCAGTTGTTGATATCGTTGTTGTGCCAGGGGCACTGCCTTCTGATCGGTGTGCCCGGCCTGGCCAAAACTCTTTTAATTAAAACGTTATCTCAGGTACTGGATCTGACGTTCAGGCGAATTCAGTTTACGCCAGACCTGATGCCTTCGGATATTACTGGAACTGAAGTTATTGAAGAAGACAAGAGCAGCGGAAAACGAGAATTCCGGTTTTTCAGAGGGCCGATTTTTGGTAATATCATCCTGGCTGATGAAATTAACCGTACACCCCCGAAAACCCAGGCAGCACTGCTGGAAGCTATGCAGGAACACCATGTTACAGCCGCCGGAAAGACCTATGTCCTTGAAGAACCCTTTTTTGTTTTAGCAACTCAGAATCCTATCGAACAGGAAGGGACGTATCCGTTGCCGGAAGCCCAACTGGACAGATTTATGTTCAGCCTGAAAGTTGACTATCCATCATATGAAGAAGAAATTAATATTGTCAAATCGACAACCTATGACATTACCGCGACGGTTGAAACGATTATAAAACGTAATGAAATCATTGCTTTTCAGCATTTGGTCAAACGTGTGCCGGTAGCGGATAATGTGATCGATTTTGCTGTAAAACTGGTGACCGCAACCCGTCCAAACGGAAAGAATGCACCTGATTTTATCAATAATTGGGTGGAATGGGGAGCCGGCCCGCGGGCATCGCAATATTTGACCCTGGCTGCCAAAACCCATGCTGTTCTGGATGGCCGGCCGACACCGAATATTGATGATGTGATAAAAATTGCCAAACCGGTGCTGCGTCATCGGATCATTCCGAATTTCAACGCAGAATCTGATGGTATTGATACGGATACCATTACTGAAAAACTGATTGAGACACTTCTGTAACAAGCGGTATGCCTGATAAAACCGCCGATAAACGAAAATACCTGAATCCGGCAACAATTGCCCGGCTGGATAATATGGCTTTACGGGCCCGCCTGGTGGTGGAAGGATTTATTCTTGGGTTGCACAAGAGTCCGTACCATGGTTTTTCGGTGGAATTTGCCGAGCATCGACCCTACAATCCGGGCGATGAAATCCGGCACATTGACTGGAAACTGTATGGCAAGACCGATCGGTATTATATCAAACAGTTTGAAGAAGAAACGAATCTCAAGTCTTACATTCTGCTGGACAAAAGCGGCTCAATGAAATATACGTCCGGTGAAGTCACAAAATTGAGCTACGGATCTTATCTGGCCGCGGCTTTGGCCTATCTGATGTTGAAACAACAGGATGCCGTGAGTTTGACGTTATTTGATGATCAGGTTCGCGATTTTCTGCCGCCGGTTGCCAAAAAGAGCCATTTGAATCAGCTGCTTGCTGTACTTGAAAAAGTACAGGCAGGAGCCGAAACCCGGATCGCGCCGCAACTGCACGAACTGGCCGAAAAATTAAAAAACGGGGACTGATTGTACTGATCT
>Ga0265595_1001003_pt1 | contig 23298 bp, 14 predicted proteins | sample saktaG_15_FD_190148 | JGI IMG/M metagenome (GOLD analysis project Ga0265595, IMG submission 190148) | Saline water microbial communities from Sakinaw Lake, British Columbia, Canada - sak_2013_06_06_50m | ecosystem: Environmental > Aquatic > Non-marine Saline and Alkaline > Saline ...
GATTTAGCCCTACGATAGAAAGTATCTAATTTAGCCCGCCTTTATATTTTTAACCAGGCTAAAAAAGCTTTTTGCTGGTTAAAAATATAATGCTTTTTTTGCTATACATAACAAAGCTTTATCGGATTTTGCCTATGCTTTCAGTTATGCCTGGCGGCAAAGTCGTATAGAGTCTTGTTATGTACGTAGAGGCTTTCAATTAAGCTCCGTAGCAAAAAAAGCTCCTGGCGGGCGGTCGTGGTAGAAGTAGATTGACCGGAGTGGTAAAACGGGTTGATTAAAGCAGCTGGGGTAGTTTAAAACCGATGGGAATAGGTCCGGATGATAGATTAATTATAATTAAAAATAAAATAGCAACTATTTCCCAAGAACATCTATTATGGTTATAGAAGAATAACCGCTCAATTAAGAAGGGATAAGGTAATAGTAAATCATAAGAAGGTATTAAGGATTATGAAAGAGATGGGTATACAAGATAGAATAAAACGCAAATATATTGCAACTACTAATAGCAAACACCATAATAAAATATACTCTAATTTGATTAAAGATAAAGAGCTTACCGGTATTAATCAAGTCTGGTGTGCGGATATCACTTATATCAGGATACTTAACGGTTTTGTCTACTTATCAGCCATCATAGATATCTATTCACGAAAAATAGTCGGTTATGCTATCAGTAAAACCTTATCTCCTAAGCTGACCATTGCTGCACTTTCTATGGCTATAGCCACCAGAAATACCGATAACCTGATTCATCATTCAGATCAGGGGATTGAAGTATACCTGTAAAGATTATATAAAAATACTTGAAGATAATGGTATCAGAATAAGTATGTCCGAAAAAGGTAATCCTTATGATAATGCCACAACCTGAATCATTCTTTAAAACCCTGAAACAGGAGGAGGTGTATCTATGGCAGTATGAAACCTTTTCTGATGTTATAGAAAGAATTCCCTGTTTTATTTTAGATGAGTATAATAAGAAAAGGTTGCATTCATCTTTGGACTATCGGCCTCCAGAGAAATACGAGAGGCTACTGGCAGAGAATAACTCTCGGGAATGCCCCTGGTATGCTAAGACTTAAAGTGTCTAGCCTGAGGGGTCACTCCAATGCGGAAATGGTGCAAATGTATTGGACTAAAAAAAAAGAAGACTTTTTAAAATAAATATTATATAATAAATAAAAATGAGTGTCCCCAAAAAGTAAACCAATCTGTCCTCGACCTGATCGGGGAATGGCAAGGGGGTCGGATTTATCCGACTTGGTATTACTATTTAAAATATATTTAGCTTTTTGGGGGACAATCATAATAAATAAAGATAACTTAAGTTAATCCCTAAACTTTAAAAATAGAAAAATAAAGAAGGATTAACCTAAGATTAAAAGATAATAGCAATAATTAATTTAATAGAGAATGATCAAGTAATTGGTTAAGGTGAGGTCTAAAAGTTCTATTTTAGGGAATATACTAAAGCAGTAAGATTAATATAAATTTAATATCAGTGATCTATTTAAAGTTGATAAAGGCAAACTATCCTAAAGGATAGGACGCAAAGCAATGGGTCTAAGGCACATCAAGTGCTATGACAGCCAGGCTGCCGGCTTTTTTGTTTTTATAAAATGGACCGGCAACATGCCTGTCCTATCACAAAAAAGAAGTATTTTATAAACTCTTTGTCGAATTAGTATCCAGTTATAGAAAAATATATAAAATAAGTTAGGAAGTATTTTAAAAATGATAACAAACCTCTATCATCCCGGGGACCGATGTCGAACTCCGGTATGCTATCGGTGTATTGTTATTAGGGGGTCTATGATTCAGAACAACTACCTCGATAATCTAAAAAATTTTCTTAAAAAAGTAGTATTTCTAAGTAAGGGAGTATTTAAAAATAGTAATCAAGCTCATTTTCTTAGACAAGAAAGAGAGAGAAATATGGGTCGGGTTGGGAGGTGTTTTAGTATGGTATGAAAACCATCATGTTTTTAAGTGCATCATAACATTGATTTGATCAACTAAATAGAAGTAGAAAGTAAAAATCATTATTCTAATAATTTAAGAGAAGGAGATATTATGAAAAGAAGATTAGCACTGATAGGAATTTTGTTTTTGGTATTGATTTCCGCCACAATTTGTATCCCGGTAGCCGCTTTTGCAACCAATGAATCTGAAAATGTGGAGATTGTTATTACCTATATAGATGGCGTTATGAATAACAAGGAATACGACTTAATTAACGAACTTATACATCCAGATGAATTTTTATTCCGGGTTTTTCATCTTCCCGGTTTTCACCAAGGTCTTCCACATACACTTTTACAACACCAAGCTTTTGTAAAAGCGATACACGAAAATACCCCTGATCTTTCGATAACGGTTAAAGACATCGCTGCTGATGGAGATGTCGTTTTCACCCACATTACCACTGAAGGAACGTTATCAGAAAAGAGCGATATATATGCCGGAAAGACTTTCTCTTGGGACTCAATACAGCTGTTTCGAATCAAGGACGGAAAGATCATCGATATGTTTGTGGCAACGAACAATGAATATGTTGATTCTCAAGAAGAAGGAAATCTCAAAGTTGAAAAACAGATGGTTGGCATGCCAACAGCAAATTTGAACATGACATCCGAGCCTAACAATGTGGCAGCGAATGTAGCAAAGGCAATAGAGTTTCAAATGGCCTGGGAGCGCAACGATTTGGAATCAGTTAGCGCGCATTTTCACGAAGATTACGAACACACACAGTATCCTGATTCCGGAATTGCTTTCTCTAACATTGTTCAGGAGCTCAAGGAATCTAACCAGCCTATTGAAAACTACGATCACAAAATCCGGGATATTGCCGCCGATGGTGACGTAGTCTTTACGCATTGGGTCGAGGATGGTACCTTAAAAAGTGACGGTACACCATATCATGTTGAAGGAATGACCATGTTTAAGTTTAGAAACGGTAAGATTTATACATCCATAACTTATACAGAGTAAATGTCTTGGTAGGACAAGTATTATTAGCAAGATAGTAAATATTGTAAAAAAAAGAGTTGATATGAAGCTCTATGTTTCTACTTTCAGACCAAGAATACACAAAGCCAAGAAATATAATAAGTTAGGACTTCTAAGAATAAAATTAAAATGTTTCCCGGGAATCTAAAAGAACATCATTTTTGAATATTGGGAAACAAAGAGCTTTTAGAGTTGTCATTTTACTAAAATAGGGAGGCCACGGCCTCCCCGTAGAATAGTAAAGAATCCACCCGCTAAGCAGGTGGATTCTTTACTGCTTCATCAGACAGGGCACCTGGATATCAACCACAAGCTATACCGATATTATCCCGGGAACCAATGAACCATCTGACACATTTGGAGGTGTTACTTATGATTAAAGAAAAAGATCAATATCATTTACTGATGGAGAACCTGCCTGATGGATTTGCCTATCATAAAATGGTCCTGGATAGTAGCAGAAAACCGCTGGATTATGTCTTCTTAGAAGTCAACTCCTCCTTTGAGGCCATTATCGGGCATCCAAGAGAAAATATTATTGGTAAAAAGATGACCGAAATACTTCCGCTGGTTAAGGGCATAAAATTAGATTTGCTCAATGTCTTCGATCAAGTAGCTGCAACCGGTCAGAGCATCCATTTTCAACAGTATTTTGACCTGCAAGATCGCTGGTACGAAATAACAGCCTACAGCGACCAGCCCGGCTATCTCGCCGTGTTTTTTCATGACATCTCCGAGAATAAGCAGGTATTGGAAGTGTTTCAGGAGAAGACACTTCTGTTGTCCAATTTGTTGATCTCTATTCCGGACCTAGTTTTTTTCAAGGACAATCAAGGGGTGTATCTTGGTTGCAATCCGGAGTTCGCCCGTTTTGTTAATCGAGGCATTCCAGACATCATTGGTTTTACGGATTATGACTTTTTCAGCAAAGAGATCGCCGATTTTTTCCGTGAGCAGGATCGGATCATGATAGAGCGGGGAGAACCGCGGCACAACGAGGAGTGGATCACCTATCCGGATGGCTCTCGCTCACTTATCGATACGTTTAAAGCTCCACTTCGCGATGCTGATGGGCGAGTCATCGGCCTGCTCGGCGTAAGCAGAGATATCTCCGAGCGCAAGCAGGTGAATGATTTATTACAACAAACCCGTCAAAATTACGAAACCTTTTTTAACAAAATAGATGATTTCCTTTTTGTTCTTGATGAACAAGGGAATATCATTCATACTAATGCTACAGTTATTGACCGTCTCGGCTACACAAGAGAAGAACTTTTTGGAAAATCAGTTCTTATGGTTCATCCGCCCGAACGCCGCGAAGAAGCCGGCAGAATTGTTGGTGAAATGTTAAACGGAACAGCAAAGTTTTGTCCAGTTCCGATTATTACAAAATCGGGGGTTCAAATTCCAGTTGAAACAAGAGTCTCCCATGGTATTTGGGACGGCAAACCGGTGATCTTTGGAGTTACTAAGGATATTTCAAAAATTAAATTATCAGAAGAAAAGTTTTCGAAATTATTTTATCTCAATCCTTCCGCTTGTGGTTTAAGTGATTTAGATGACCGCAAATACATTGAAGTAAATGAAGCATTTTACACTTTGCTGGGATTTGATAAGGATGAAGTAATTGGTAAAACAGCTTATGATTTAGGAATTTTTACTACTGAAACAGCAAGAAGTACCATATTAACGAAAGCAGATCGTAATGGAAAGATAACTAATGCCGAAGCCGATTTAAAAGCAAAGAACGGTGATATCAAGCATGTGCTGTTATCCGCAGAAAATATTTATGTGCAAGATAAAAGATATCGGTTTACTGTTGTCCAGGACATCACCGAACACAAGCAGGCCGAAGAGGCGCTACGGGAGAGCGCTGCCATGAAGACAAAAGCTACGATAGCGCAGAAAACCTTACAGAATATAATAGGCACCCTTTCTAGCATTATCGATATCAAGGATCCGTTTACGGCCGGTCACCAGGTGCGCGTGGCCCAACTGGCAACCGCCCTGGCAAAGAAGATGAACCTGTCGGATGAGCAGGTCGGTTATCTCCAAATAGCAGCTACCCTCCATGACATCGCTAAGCTATACGTGCCGTCTGAAATACTGAGCAGGCCGGGGAAGCTGCTCCCCTTAGAATACCAGGTGATTCAGCTTCACGTTGAAAGAGGCTACGCTATATTGAAAAGTATAGATTTCCCGGGGCCCGTCGCACAGATCGCATACCAGCACCATGAAAGGATAGACGGCTCCGGTTACCCACGTGGGCTAAAGGACAGCGAAATCCTGCCGGAAGCGAAGATATTAGAGGTAGCCGACGTGGTTGAGGCTATGACTTCCCACCGACCTTACCGGCCAGCTTTAGGTATCGATAAAGCATTAGAAGAAATTTCCCAAAACAGAGGCATCCTCTATGACCCTGAAGTAGTAGACGCTTGCTTAGCACTCTTTAAAGAAAAGGGATTTAAATTTGAATAGATAAAATTGACTAAAATAAATATTCGGATGTTTTAAGAAATAAGACAAAAATTATTGTTATTTTCTCATGATTTTTTCTCTTTTCAACGTTATAATAATAAGTACAAAAGGGAGTGTGATTTACCAAAATCACACTCCCTTTTGTATAGCTATACCGAAAGATTTAACCCGCGTTTCCCTTTCGGTTTTTTTATTTTATTAGGTTTAATTATTTTTTCAGTATCTCTTACCCAGCAAATTGAGGATCCACTCTTTCTCTCTCTCTCTCTCTCTCATTAGTCATTACTATGATAATGTTTTCTGATAATTCACATTTAGTTTAGAGTTAATTTAATTTATCGTGATTTAGTCCTCACCCCGTAAAAGAGAGATAAAAAAATAAATGAAAGGATAATAGCGGGAATTTTTTATCTCCCTTTTCGGTGACTATATCTTTTAGATTCCTTATGGTTAGCGATAAGTAAAAACATATATAAATAAAAAAGTTAAAAGAAAAGAAACATTTTTATTTATATATTTTTCACCTATCGCCAGGGAGAAGAGAAGAAGAGGAGAGAGAAAAAACAAAGCAATAATTTAATCTACTCCGGCTATCTCTAATTTTACAACTCAACCACGCGCGGGGCGGGTAACTTTCCTTCCCCCTTAAATCCCCCCTAAAACCCCCCTCTTATCCCCCTTCCTTTAATTATTGCTCCTTGGCTCAAAAGCTACGCTCGCGGGGACGCTTCTTAGCATAAACGCAGGGGTAACGCTCTTATGCCCCGCTGTTGCTTCGCTTTATCTGCCACCGCAAAAAAAAAGGTTAGGCTATGATTCATTAGGGGGGAAGCATAAGGGGGAAGGAAAAACTGCGGTCGATTCACCTTCACTCTACCAGCATAAATGTAGGCTTATCGCTCTTTCCTCTCTCCCTTGCCCCACCCCTATTTGCGAACCTTTTCGTGAATCTGTCATCTCTCGTGGTTTAGTCTTCTTCCCGTAAAAACAAGATAATCACAAACACCTGGCAAGCAGGAAAGAGGCAACTTGCCTGGTTTGTGCTTTTCTTCTTTTTCGGTGGCTATATCTTTCTGATTCTTTAGGTTTGTGCGATAAGAAAAAAACTCAGAACAAAAAAAGAAAATACCTTTTTATGATCTGAGATTTTTTACCTATCGCGGAGGGAAGAGAAGGAGAACTTTAAAGGGAGAGAACTTTTAAACCAGAGAACTTTAAAAAAGGAAGGAAGACCGGTGAACACAACCTAAAAGAAAAAGCACTTTTAGATTGTGATCACCGGAAGAAAGGATAAAATTATATTTCAGTAAATAAGGCAAAAACAACCCCTATTTACGAAATATAATTTTCGTCCGGAGAGAAGAAAACCAAATATAGGAGACACCTATGAATGCAATATGAGACTAAAAGAAGCCCGCTTTTAGACTCATATTTCTTCATAAGTGCAAAGACAATACCGCAACATTTGGCAGCAGTGAAAGTATCCACTACTGACAAATGTTGCTCTCCCCTTTTAATGTAACCATCCAGGTAATAAAAAAGGTTTTTTGTACCCCTGCAAGCAGTAACTTGACTAGTAAAAAAACCTTTTCAGTTACCTGGTTGAATATCTTTATATTGCCGAACGATCTGCCCGAACAAATTTTTTCTGAATCTTTACAGGAAGATTAAAAACATCTTCCCGTTGATTCAAAAAAATATATCTTCGGGCAGTAAGAAGTAAAAAGAAAGAGCAATACACTCAACCGGTTAAATAATAATTTACCTGGTGAGAGTATTGCCAGGGAGAAAGGGCCAGCATAACACTCAAAAAATAATTTAATTTTAGGGAAAAAATGAAATTATTTTTATCATGTAATGCTAAAGAGAAGACCAATGTTCAAAAGATATGTAAGAAGGGAAAATCACCCCCTCTTACATATCTTTATTCTGATATAGAAGGTGCAGCGGTTAAAAACGGTGGTTTAGTCTTCTCCCCGTAAAAGAGAGATAAAAAATAAATGAAAGAAGAAAAGCAGGGATTTTTTATCTCCCTTTTCGGTGGCTGTATTTATCGGATTCTTTACGGTTAGCGATAAGTAAAAACATCCATAAATAAAATATTAAAGAAAAGAAACATTTTATTTATGTAGTTTTCGCCTATCGCCGGGGAAAGATATCTTTTTTCTTTTCTTTGGATTTTCTTCTCCCGGCGTTTGCAGAAGCCAGTGCCGCAAAAAACCCCTGCTTAGTTGCTTGCCTGCATTTTTTACGGTGCTGAGTCTTCTATAAACGCCCACCGGTGTCGCGTATGTAAACTCTTGGGATAGTTTTAGTTTTTTTTATCCTGCTCTACCCGGCGCGTATGCATGCAGCAGGTAAAAAATGTTAAAACGTAGAAGGACAATGATCAGGAACAGGGGGGGGAGGGAGGGGAGCCATACGATTACCGGGAACAGAGATTTATCCCTACGATAATAAGTATCTCATTTAGCCCGCCTTTATATTTTTAACCAGGCTAAAAAAGCTTTTAGCTGGTTAAAAATATAATGCTTTTTTTGCTATACATAACAAAGCTTTATCGGATTTTGCCTATGCTTTCAGTTATGCCTGGCGGCAAAGTCGTATAGAGTCTTGTTATGTACGTAGAGGCTTTCAATTAAGCTCCGTAGCAAAAAAAGCTCCTGGCGGGCGGTCGTGGTAGAAGTAGATTGACCGGAGTGGTAAAACGGGTTGATTAAAGCAGCTGGGGTAGTTTAAAACCGATGGGAATAGGTCCGGATGATAGATTAATTATAATTAAAAATAAAATAGCAACTATTTCCCAAGAACATCTATTATGGTTATAGAAGAATAACCGCTCAATTAAGAAGGGATAAGGTAATAGTAAATCATAAGAAGGTATTAAGGATTATGAAAGAGATGGGTATACAAGATAGAATAAAACGCAAATATATTGCAACTACTAATAGCAAACACCATAATAAAATATACTCTAATTTGATTAAAGATAAAGAGCTTACCGGTATTAATCAAGTCTGGTGTGCGGATATCACTTATATCAGGATACTTAACGGTTTTGTCTACTTATCAGCCATCATAGATATCTATTCACGAAAAATAGTCGGTTATGCTATCAGTAAAACCTTATCTCCTAAGCTGACCATTGCTGCACTTTCTATGGCTATAGCCACCAGAAATACCGATAACCTGATTCATCATTCAGATCAGGGGATTGAAGTATACCTGTAAAGATTATATAAAAATACTTGAAGATAATGGTATCAGAATAAGTATGTCCGAAAAAGGTAATCCTTATGATAATGCCACAACCTGAATCATTCTTTAAAACCCTGAAACAGGAGGAGGTGTATCTATGGCAGTATGAAACCTTTTCTGATGTTATAGAAAGAATTCCCTGTTTTATTTTAGATGAGTATAATAAGAAAAGGTTGCATTCATCTTTGGACTATCGGCCTCCAGAGAAATACGAGAGGCTACTGGCAGAGAATAACTCTCGGGAATGCCCCTGGTATGCTAAGACTTAAAGTGTCTAGCCTGAGGGGTCACTCCAATGCGGAAATGGTGCAAATGTATTGGACTAAAAAAAAAGAAGACTTTTTAAAATAAATATTATATAATAAATAAAAATGAGTGTCCCCAAAAAGTAAACCAATCTGTCCTCGACCTGATCGGGGAATGGCAAGGGGGTCGGATTTATCCGACTTGGTATTACTATTTAAAATATATTTAGCTTTTTGGGGGACAATCATAATAAATAAAGATAACTTAAGTTAATCCCTAAACTTTAAAAATAGAAAAATAAAGAAGGATTAACCTAAGATTAAAAGATAATAGCAATAATTAATTTAATAGAGAATGATCAAGTAATTGGTTAAGGTGAGGTCTAAAAGTTCTATTTTAGGGAATATACTAAAGCAGTAAGATTAATATAAATTTAATATCAGTGATCTATTTAAAGTTGATAAAGGCAAACTATCCTAAAGGATAGGACGCAAAGCAATGGGTCTAAGGCACATCAAGTGCTATGACAGCCAGGCTGCCGGCTTTTTTGTTTTTATAAAATGGACCGGCAACATGCCTGTCCTATCACAAAAAAGAAGTATTTTATAAACTCTTTGTCGAATTAGTATCCAGTTATAGAAAAATATATAAAATAAGTTAGGAAGTATTTTAAAAATGATAACAAACCTCTATCATCCCGGGGACCGATGTCGAACTCCGGTATGCTATCGGTGTATTGTTATTAGGGGGTCTATGATTCAGAACAACTACCTCGATAATCTAAAAAATTTTCTTAAAAAAGTAGTATTTCTAAGTAAGGGAGTATTTAAAAATAGTAATCAAGCTCATTTTCTTAGACAAGAAAGAGAGAGAAATATGGGTCGGGTTGGGAGGTGTTTTAGTATGGTATGAAAACCATCATGTTTTTAAGTGCATCATAACATTGATTTGATCAACTAAATAGAAGTAGAAAGTAAAAATCATTATTCTAATAATTTAAGAGAAGGAGATATTATGAAAAGAAGATTAGCACTGATAGGAATTTTGTTTTTGGTATTGATTTCCGCCACAATTTGTATCCCGGTAGCCGCTTTTGCAACCAATGAATCTGAAAATGTGGAGATTGTTATTACCTATATAGATGGCGTTATGAATAACAAGGAATACGACTTAATTAACGAACTTATACATCCAGATGAATTTTTATTCCGGGTTTTTCATCTTCCCGGTTTTCACCAAGGTCTTCCACATACACTTTTACAACACCAAGCTTTTGTAAAAGCGATACACGAAAATACCCCTGATCTTTCGATAACGGTTAAAGACATCGCTGCTGATGGAGATGTCGTTTTCACCCACATTACCACTGAAGGAACGTTATCAGAAAAGAGCGATATATATGCCGGAAAGACTTTCTCTTGGGACTCAATACAGCTGTTTCGAATCAAGGACGGAAAGATCATCGATATGTTTGTGGCAACGAACAATGAATATGTTGATTCTCAAGAAGAAGGAAATCTCAAAGTTGAAAAACAGATGGTTGGCATGCCAACAGCAAATTTGAACATGACATCCGAGCCTAACAATGTGGCAGCGAATGTAGCAAAGGCAATAGAGTTTCAAATGGCCTGGGAGCGCAACGATTTGGAATCAGTTAGCGCGCATTTTCACGAAGATTACGAACACACACAGTATCCTGATTCCGGAATTGCTTTCTCTAACATTGTTCAGGAGCTCAAGGAATCTAACCAGCCTATTGAAAACTACGATCACAAAATCCGGGATATTGCCGCCGATGGTGACGTAGTCTTTACGCATTGGGTCGAGGATGGTACCTTAAAAAGTGACGGTACACCATATCATGTTGAAGGAATGACCATGTTTAAGTTTAGAAACGGTAAGATTTATACATCCATAACTTATACAGAGTAAATGTCTTGGTAGGACAAGTATTATTAGCAAGATAGTAAATATTGTAAAAAAAAGAGTTGATATGAAGCTCTATGTTTCTACTTTCAGACCAAGAATACACAAAGCCAAGAAATATAATAAGTTAGGACTTCTAAGAATAAAATTAAAATGTTTCCCGGGAATCTAAAAGAACATCATTTTTGAATATTGGGAAACAAAGAGCTTTTAGAGTTGTCATTTTACTAAAATAGGGAGGCCACGGCCTCCCCGTAGAATAGTAAAGAATCCACCCGCTAAGCAGGTGGATTCTTTACTGCTTCATCAGACAGGGCACCTGGATATCAACCACAAGCTATACCGATATTATCCCGGGAACCAATGAACCATCTGACACATTTGGAGGTGTTACTTATGATTAAAGAAAAAGATCAATATCATTTACTGATGGAGAACCTGCCTGATGGATTTGCCTATCATAAAATGGTCCTGGATAGTAGCAGAAAACCGCTGGATTATGTCTTCTTAGAAGTCAACTCCTCCTTTGAGGCCATTATCGGGCATCCAAGAGAAAATATTATTGGTAAAAAGATGACCGAAATACTTCCGCTGGTTAAGGGCATAAAATTAGATTTGCTCAATGTCTTCGATCAAGTAGCTGCAACCGGTCAGAGCATCCATTTTCAACAGTATTTTGACCTGCAAGATCGCTGGTACGAAATAACAGCCTACAGCGACCAGCCCGGCTATCTCGCCGTGTTTTTTCATGACATCTCCGAGAATAAGCAGGTATTGGAAGTGTTTCAGGAGAAGACACTTCTGTTGTCCAATTTGTTGATCTCTATTCCGGACCTAGTTTTTTTCAAGGACAATCAAGGGGTGTATCTTGGTTGCAATCCGGAGTTCGCCCGTTTTGTTAATCGAGGCATTCCAGACATCATTGGTTTTACGGATTATGACTTTTTCAGCAAAGAGATCGCCGATTTTTTCCGTGAGCAGGATCGGATCATGATAGAGCGGGGAGAACCGCGGCACAACGAGGAGTGGATCACCTATCCGGATGGCTCTCGCTCACTTATCGATACGTTTAAAGCTCCACTTCGCGATGCTGATGGGCGAGTCATCGGCCTGCTCGGCGTAAGCAGAGATATCTCCGAGCGCAAGCAGGTGAATGATTTATTACAACAAACCCGTCAAAATTACGAAACCTTTTTTAACAAAATAGATGATTTCCTTTTTGTTCTTGATGAACAAGGGAATATCATTCATACTAATGCTACAGTTATTGACCGTCTCGGCTACACAAGAGAAGAACTTTTTGGAAAATCAGTTCTTATGGTTCATCCGCCCGAACGCCGCGAAGAAGCCGGCAGAATTGTTGGTGAAATGTTAAACGGAACAGCAAAGTTTTGTCCAGTTCCGATTATTACAAAATCGGGGGTTCAAATTCCAGTTGAAACAAGAGTCTCCCATGGTATTTGGGACGGCAAACCGGTGATCTTTGGAGTTACTAAGGATATTTCAAAAATTAAATTATCAGAAGAAAAGTTTTCGAAATTATTTTATCTCAATCCTTCCGCTTGTGGTTTAAGTGATTTAGATGACCGCAAATACATTGAAGTAAATGAAGCATTTTACACTTTGCTGGGATTTGATAAGGATGAAGTAATTGGTAAAACAGCTTATGATTTAGGAATTTTTACTACTGAAACAGCAAGAAGTACCATATTAACGAAAGCAGATCGTAATGGAAAGATAACTAATGCCGAAGCCGATTTAAAAGCAAAGAACGGTGATATCAAGCATGTGCTGTTATCCGCAGAAAATATTTATGTGCAAGATAAAAGATATCGGTTTACTGTTGTCCAGGACATCACCGAACACAAGCAGGCCGAAGAGGCGCTACGGGAGAGCGCTGCCATGAAGACAAAAGCTACGATAGCGCAGAAAACCTTACAGAATATAATAGGCACCCTTTCTAGCATTATCGATATCAAGGATCCGTTTACGGCCGGTCACCAGGTGCGCGTGGCCCAACTGGCAACCGCCCTGGCAAAGAAGATGAACCTGTCGGATGAGCAGGTCGGTTATCTCCAAATAGCAGCTACCCTCCATGACATCGCTAAGCTATACGTGCCGTCTGAAATACTGAGCAGGCCGGGGAAGCTGCTCCCCTTAGAATACCAGGTGATTCAGCTTCACGTTGAAAGAGGCTACGCTATATTGAAAAGTATAGATTTCCCGGGGCCCGTCGCACAGATCGCATACCAGCACCATGAAAGGATAGACGGCTCCGGTTACCCACGTGGGCTAAAGGACAGCGAAATCCTGCCGGAAGCGAAGATATTAGAGGTAGCCGACGTGGTTGAGGCTATGACTTCCCACCGACCTTACCGGCCAGCTTTAGGTATCGATAAAGCATTAGAAGAAATTTCCCAAAACAGAGGCATCCTCTATGACCCTGAAGTAGTAGACGCTTGCTTAGCACTCTTTAAAGAAAAGGGATTTAAATTTGATGAAAGCGCCTCAAACTAGCATTTGAAGGGGTTACGAAATATAACAAAGATTTGACCCCAGAAATAGACAGGACAAGAAGAGTCAAAGGGGAAACTTCAAAATTACTCGAGGTTGTTCTAGAAGAAAAGAGAAGAGGGAAATAAAAGAGTGGAATGGTTCCGGAAGGATTAAAGATATAAGTAGCAATTAAAAAATACTACCTGAAACCAGAAAAACTTAGGAGAAAAAAAATATAAGAGAATGCTGAGACATTCATAAGATTTAAAATAACAACAAGACTAGTTACACGCTTATTTATCCTATAAGAGTAATAAGATGGTAATAAAATGAAAGATGAGAATAAGACAAAAGCAGAATTAATAAAAGAACTGAAAACTTTGAGAAAAGTGCGGGGGGGGGTCAATGAACGACCTCACCATACGCAAGCAGGCGGAGGAAGAAGTACGCAAGAGTGAAGCCCGCTTCCAAGGTTACTTTAGTTTGACCTTGCACGGCATTGCCATTACCTCTCCTGATAAAGGATGGATTGAAGTCAATGACCGGATCTGTTCAATCCTGGGGTATTCCCGGGACGAACTGTTCCGCATGAATTGGAAGGAATTGACCCACCCTGATGATCTTGCCGCCGACATAGAACAATTTAATCGTATTCTTTGTGGTCAAATTGAACAGTATACTATGGATAAGCGGTTTATCCGTAAGGACGGAGGAGTAATCTGGACCAATATTAACATAGGTTGCGTTCGGAAATCCAATGGTAGCGTGGATTACATCCTTGGTTTGATGGAGGATATCAGTGAGCGCAAACTGATGGAAGAAAGTTTGAAGAAAACTGTTCAAGTTTTAAACGATACCGGGAAAATGGCCAAAGTCGGAGGTTGGGAGCTTGACCTCTTGACTCAGGAGGTCTCCTGGATGGGAGAGGTCTATCGCATTCACGGAGTCGAGCCGGGAAATAAGATTATGCTGGAAGAAGCCCTGAATTTCTATGCCCCTGAATATAGGCCTGCTTTAGAGGAAGCATTGAAGAAAACTGCGGAAACAGGCGAACCGTTCGACCTTGAATCCCTCTTCATTCCTTCCGGCAGCAAAGATAAAATTTGGGTGAGGTCGCTGGGAAAAGCCGTTTATCAAGATGGTAAAATAGTAAAACTTGTTGGTACCTTTCAGGATATTGATAAATCTAAGCAAGTAGAAGAGGCGCTGCAGGAGAGTGATAATATATTCCAACAGTTCTTGAAAAACAGCCCGAATTATGTGTTTTTTAAAAATGACAAAATGCAAGCAATTCGATTGAGCAGTAATTATGAGAAAATGTTAGGGAAACCGATGCATGAATTGCTTGGCAAAACCACGGATGACCTATTTCCGTCTGACCTTGCAAAAAGTATGCTTGCCGACGACCTACTTATCTTAAATGAAGGAAAGCAAATAAAGGTGGAAGAAGAATTAAACGGGCGGTTTTATTCAACTATAAAATTCCCAATACTTGTCGAAGGAAAACCTCGCTACCTTGCCGGTTACACGACCGACATCACTGAGCGCAAAGAGACAGAGAATAAACTGCTCTACCGAATTGAGTTGGAAAAACTTATTGCTGCCATTTCAACCAGATTCGTTGGCATTCCACTAGATAAGATTGATAACGAAATAAACCGAATGTTGCAAATCATCGGGCAATTTAGCCATATTGACCGCAGCTATCTCTTTTTGTTCTCTGGCGATGGTTCCATAATGGACAACACCCATGAGTGGTGCGCTCCTGGTATTGAAGCGCAAATAGAACACTTGCAAGGATTTCCTTCCTCTACCTTTCCCTGGTGGATGGAAAAACTCAATCGTAATGAGATCGTATATATCCCGCGTGTAGATGACCTGCCGACCCAAGCCCGCGCCGAAAAGGAGATTCTTCAATCCCAGAACATCAAGTCTGTACTTGTCGTTCCGATAACCTACGAACTGAGGCTGGTAGGATTCATCGGTTTTGATGCAGTACAGATGGAAAAAAGCTGGACAGAAGAGGATATAACTCTACTCAGAACACTAAGTAATATTATTGCACAGGCGAAGGAGCGCAAGCTGGCAGAAGAGAGACTGCAACGGTTCAGTGAAGAACTGGAGCTAAAAGTTGAAGAAAGAACCAAGGAGTTAAAAGAAGCTCAAGACCAACTTATTCAATCGGCAAATTTATCTTTAATCGGAGAATTAGCCTCCGGTGTGGCCCATGAGGTTAGAAATCCTTTAGCTTCAATAAGCCTAATTGCTCAAGATTTAGAAAATAAATCTGCTGATAAATACCAAATAGAAAAATTAAAGATAATTCAAAGGAATATAAATCGGATAGACAAGATTACCGCTAACTTGTTAAATTTATCTCATCCCGCTTGCTCTGATTTTTCCTATCATGATATCAATGAAATATTAGACAGACCAGGGACAATTTTAGATAATATTACTTCGGAGAATATGAAGATCATTAAAAAATATGAGACAAACTTACCCCGGGTCTGGCTTAGTCCGGATCTCTTAGAGCAGGTTTTTTCAAACCTGATTTTTAATGCCATGCGGGCAATGAAAAAAGGAGGAGATCTTTATATTACTACCAGTTTTGATTCTACCCGAAAGGGAATAATCATAAAATTCAAAGATACAGGGATAGGTATTTCCGAAGAAAATATCAAAAAAATATTCAAGCCCTTTTTTACTATTTCTGATGAGGGCACCGGCTTAGGTCTCTCGATTTGTCAGAATATCATTAATGAACATAAGGGTAATATTTCGGTAGAGAGTAAGTTGGGCAAAGGGACAATTTTTACTATTTTCTTGCCTCTTGAAAAAAGAAAAGAGATAAATCCGGGGCTCCGTACCTGACATGGAAGGTTGGCACTGTACCAAAATTCCGCTCCCTTTTTTATGGCTATACCGAAAGATTTGCCCTGCGTTTTCCTTCCGGTTTTTTATTTTATTAGATTTAAATGTTTTTTTGGAAGTTATAAAAATACTGCAAAAATTAACAGATCATACTCAGTTTAAAACTATTCAGGTCTGGGGGTGATTATAAGCTAAACCCTTAATTCATACCACGCCAAAAAGGGTTTAAATTATATTTAAAAGTATAAATTACAATTTACATAAGAAGATTATTTATAAGGCTTCTAGTATAAACAGAGTATTTTTATTTTAATTAAAATTTCTTACAGTATTTAGAACAATTGCTTTTTCTGATCCTTTTTGCATCTATTCTGCAGCCAGTGGTTTAAGAGATAAGTCTGGTGGTTTTGTCCTGTCCTGGGAGCCTGACCATTTCCAGCCCTTTGGCATTTGCTGAAGAGCTTTTTTGTTTTAAAAAAGGATTCTTAAAAAATTTTAGATATAATGAAAGAAAGCTCCTCCTCTTTGCGTATATATAAGTGGATGACAAAAAAATATTGTCAACAAACAAAAATAGGAGGAACGAATAGAATGAAAAGTACAAGAATTTTTAAAGGAGGAACAATCTTACTGGTCATAGCACTGGCAGTAGGAGTTTTTACCCTCATCGTTTGGGCAGATAGTAATGGAACGTATGGAATGGGAAGGGGATCCAGTGGAAATATTGAAACTCCCAGATATGGCATGCAAGATAAAGAGGTTTCTGGTCAGACAGAAGGCTTGGGAAATGAAATGAGTCGCAGAGCAGCTGCACCTGATCATGATGGTGATGGTATCCCTAACGGACAAGATGAGGATTATGTATGTGATGAAACCTGTGACGGCAAACCTAAAGGCAGTGGCATGAGAAGAAATTCTTCTGATAATGTTTCTGAATTACAAGCTCATGTAAGCGGAATGGAAATGAAGACGATGACCATTGAAGATATTGCTGCCCTTTGGGGGATAGATGCTGGCGAATTGTTAGAAGGAATTAAGAATGAATTTAAACTTACTCAAGAGTATAATATTAACAACACCATAGATGATTTAAGAGGAGAAATTAGATTTTCACCTTATCAGATAATGGAGATTGCAGAAAAAATTAAAACAGACTAAATTTGACCATAAAATAACTTAAAAAATATAGATAAGACTCACTTAATTATAGCTCTCCTTCTGTATAGCAGGGGGGCTATAATTTATAAGAAAAGTATTTTGGTGAAGATAAATTAATTCAATAATAAGGAGCATGCATTTTATGTCTAAAAAACAAAGTAAGAATAAATATTTAATAAGATTAGCAGTTCAAATTTTTTTCCTTGCCCTAATAATATTGGTTAGTTTAAATCAGTGGCGGAGTGAGCAGGGGCTGCTACCCCTGTTGATAGGGAGACCCTCTCTTCATGCGGTCTGCCCCTTCGGAGGGGTAGTAACCATCTACACTTACTTTACCGAAGGTGCCTTTATACAAAAAATTCATCAATCTTCTTTTACTTTAATGTGGTTGATCTTCTCTCTAACCTTGCTCTTTGGTCCGGTCTTTTGCGGTTGGGTATGCCCCTTTGGGACGGTTGAAGAATTTATAGGTAAGATAGGGAGGAAGATATTTAAAAAGAGATATAATAATTTTATCCCCCTTAAGTTGGATAGGCTGTTAAGATATCTGAGATATATCATTTTAATACTGGTGGTAGTCAATACTGCTATTTCCGGAAAATTGTTATTTGCTAATTTTGACCCTTATTTTGCCCTTTTTAATATCTGGTCTAGTGAGGTTACCAGATTATCTTTATTGGTGCTCGGTCTGGTTTTAGTTGGTTCTCTATTTGTCGAAAGGCCCTGGTGTAAGTATCTCTGTCCACTTGGAGCATTACTGGGTATTTTTAATTTATTTAGGATTGTAAAATTAAAAAGAAATGAAAAAACTTGTATAAATTGTAAAGCTTGTGACCGGGTCTGCCCGATGAATATTAATGTTTCTACTTCTAAAGTTGTTTCTGATCATCAATGTATTAGCTGTTTTTTATGTACCGATGAGATAACTTGTCCGGTTAATAACACCTTAAATTTTACTGTTTTAGAAAAAAAGAATTCTCGAGAAAACTCTGAGAAAGATTCCAAGGGAAAGAACAAAGAAAGTATTTCAGGAGGGAAAAAATGAAGATAAAAAGTATACATATACTATTAGCCATAATAATTATAATCGGAGGAGGTATTTTACTTGCCAGCGAATTAGATCTTTATAATACTACCAGAGTAAAAAGTCCCAGAAAAACAGCAGAAGGGATATGCGATGTCATTGATATGCGGGGTTCACATACTTTGGATGAGATTGAAAAACACTGTCAGTTGCCGGCTTCTTCGGTTATAGAGGCTTTTGGATTAAGACCGGATACCATTCCGGAATTTTTTCAACTAAAAGATATGAAAGAGATATTTAAGCCGGTAGAACTGGAAGGAGAAGAATACATTGTTGAGACTGATACGGTTAAAGTTTTTACTTCCCTTTATATGAAAATTCCCTATGTTTCTGATGAAACCTTTTATTTGCCGGAAAAGACCGTGAATTATCTGGTAGAGAACGATAAACTGACCGGGGAAGAAAAAGAATATTGGCAGGGACATACTTTTAAATTGGAATATCTGGATACTAAATATTTAACCGCTTCGGAGTTCACCAAGATAGTTGCAGAAGAAGCTGAAGGACTTGCGGTCACTGGCAGTACCACTATTCAGGAATTGCTGGATAACGGGATAACCGAAGAGAAATTTGAAGAGGTTACCGGTTTCAAGATACCCGATAAGAAATCAGTTTCTGTAAGAGATTTTGTAATTGAAAAAGGAATAGAGTTCGGAGAAATTAAAGATAAGTTTATAGAATAATGTAAATTGAAGAAAGCAAAGTAGCTGATTAATATAAAGGAGAGGTTATGATTAGTATAATGGAAAAACTAAAATAGTATGTACTATTAGGGATATAAGTAATTCTTATGAGAAAATAGAGAAGCTGATTCAGGAGTTATGGATGTTGCTCATTTAAATTTTTCTCATGGAAGCAATGAATGCCTGGGAGATTATAGAGAAAGAAGTTAAGGAGAGGATGGCGTAGAACTCCAGGCTCTAGAAAGTGTATAGGGTAGATTTTTTAAAGCTTAAGCTCCCGGCTGCTCTTTTTCAGTTGATTCCCGGTATAGTGTTCGATTTAACGAAGTAAAGAATAAACTACTTACCGATTTTCCCCCATCATAAATCTTCTCTTACCTTGCCAGGGTCTTATTTCCATTGCCGCAAAATTATTATCGTTTATTACTTTGCCAATAAGTTTTATTTTTAAACCGGTTGCAGGGGTAATTTTTCCTTTCCAGACAACATTACTGGCTATAATTTCCCAGCGGCTATTGTTTAAATCCATAAGCATAAAACTATTTTCAGGAAGTCCTATCTCTATGATGGTCCCCGCTAAAAGCCCTCTTTTAGGCTGCATCCATTGCTCTTCACAGGAATAAACTAATTTGTTGTAATAGGGAATTTTTTCCGAAAAAACATTTTCTAATCTTTCACTAAAGCCGTTAAAATAAAGGCCGGTTCCCAAAGTAACACTAATTATCAAGCTGATTAAGAGGATTGATATAAACTTAAATCGATAACCTCTTTTGGTATGAATAAAATTATAATAAGCCACTCCAGTAAATAGGATTAGAAATATTAGCCAGAGGTAAGGCAAGCTTACAAAAACAGTTTTTAAAAAGCTTTCCCCTATATAATGATAGATATCCCAATCAAGTTGTTTGATAATAAATAGAACCATGCTAAAGGCGAAACTACCCAGGATTATCGAAATTACAAATATCGACCAGATAAAATAATTTTTAGTTACAAAGTACCAGCGGGGTTTTGGTTTAATATTATTGTCTTTTATTTTTTTAAGAACTTCATTACTTATATTTTTCATAATTTTTAGAGTTTAATATCCTCCTTTTTTAATTTCTGTTTAAGAGATTTTTTAGCTCGATTTATTAGAGTAGCTATAGTGCCCATCGGTTTGCGCAAAATATCGCTTATCTCCTGATAATCTTTTCCTTCCACAAACTTTAAGATTAATACATCTTTGTATTTTAAAGGCAGTTGATTAATTATTTTTAAAATCTGTTTATAAGTTAATTTTTGAAGGCTTGCGTTTTCTACGTCTAAGGTAGACTCCAATATGTTATTTAAATCTTTATCTTCCCAGGAAACTGTTTGGGGACGCACTTTTTTCTTTCTAAAAACACTAATAGTAGTATTGTGAGCAATGCTATATATCCAGTTAGAAAATTTAAAATTTAAATCAAAATCATTTAAGTTTTGGTAAGCTTTGACAAACACTTCCTGAAGGATATCTTCTGCATCTTCTCTGTTTATATTAGATATTTTTAAAATGTAATTAAGAAGTTTAGCCTCATAACGTTTCATCAAGCATAGATAGTAATCTTGATTATTCAAAGTCAGGGCTACTATCTGTTCATCAGTTTTATTAATACACTCTGAACTTATAACCATAATTTTTAATTCTTTCTGCTTTTTAGGACTTGCAAATAATTTCTTTCTTTTTCTTTTTAAATATCGACAAATAGTATTTTAAATGCCAGAGAGCATGAAATATACCTAATAGAGCCATAACGATAGAGAACTCTACATGCCAGAATAAAAAGTTAAAATTAATAGACCTAAACCAATCGTAATCTTCAATAAATACTAGGGTCATTCCCATTCCGGCAGAACCGATAAAACTGATTAGCAAGAAAACGTTCCAAAATTTCTTTTCTTTGCAGAAGCTTACCTCTAATTTTTGAGCCAGGAATTTACTGCTACAATATATTAGCAGAGATGCAATAAAAATTTCAAAAAAATTATAATCAGGTAGTGATTTCTTCTCAGGAGACGGAGAATGGGAGACTGTCGTTTACAATTTATTATAATCTATTAAATAAAATATGGGAAATTTTGTTTATTAAAATTTTGTACTGACTAATTAAAAGCTCCCACTTTATAATACGCCAACTAGAACAAATTTCTTTCATATGAATAACAAATTTCTTTTAATTTTTACACATACTATAATAGACATGCTCGATACAAATAAATATCAACCTTATAAATTTTCCCTGTCTTATTTATTTTAATTTTCCTTTAGGGTTTGGCAAATACGCACTCTGGAGATACCTAGCTTGCAGGCAAGGTCAGCCTGGTTTTTCATTTGTCAGTTATCAATCATCTTTTTTTATTCTTCAACTAAATAAATAAGGTTTCGACATACATGTTTGATTTGATTTGTTTTCTTGACTTAGTGAGGAAAATAAAATGCAAATAGAGAAGTTCTGTCTATGTTACAACCCGGGGAGCCTGACAATTTCAAGCCCTTTGGCAATTACTGAAGGACTTTTTTATTTAAAAAGAAGGATTTTTAGAAATTATGTAGTATTAAAATATAGAAATTATATTGCAGCTAAAAATAGTGTAGGATGGTCTAGACCAATAATAAAAATTTTAGAATATTACCGAAATTAGCAATGCTCAACGCGGAATAGCTTGTCTTTTAGGAACTGTTTTTGAGAGGGAAGATCCTTCAATAAATATGATAGCAAAAACAGCGAATATGAACTCCAATACGGTGAAGAATGCCATGAAAGTATTAAAAGAAATGCAGGTTATAAGCTAGTCTATTTAGAACTTAAATTACAAAAAACCCTTCACTTTTTTAGGGGTATATTCTATATTTTTCAAGGACTTCAGCGAAAAAACGCAGACTAATATACTGGAATAGGATCTGTTTATTTTAATGATAATTTATTATATCTCTTTCTCTCTTCATGGTTAAGATCTCTTTAGTACCAGAAAGAGGATTTTTGAAAAAATGTATCTTATTCTTCCAATTTAATCAATCCTGGCCAATCTGACTAATCTAATTCACCTGGCTAATTTAATCTACTCCGGCTATCTCTGATTTTACAACTCTAACCACGCGCGGGGCGGGTAACTTTCCTTCCCCCTTAAATCCCCCCTAAGAAACCCCTCTTATCCCCCTTCCTTTAATTATTGCTCCTTGGCTCAAAAGCTACGCTCGCGGGGACGCTTCTTAGCATAAGTGCAGGGGAAAGTAACGCTCTTATGCGCGCCGCGCCGCTGTTGCTTCACTTTATTCGCACACCGCAAAAAAACAAGGTTAGGCTATGATTCATTAGGGGGGAAGCATAACACTCAAAAAATAACTCCCTCACTCTTTATCAGCAAAGGAGCTATTTTTTATTAATTGAAATGAGCTATTTTATTTTGATAGTTTAAGAATTTATTCGACTAAGGAATTTCTTCCCCAACCATTCCCCTGGGGTACAAAAACACAGATACCATCACATTCTTCATCACAATCATGGAGTATATAATCCGAATCCAGTCCGTTGGGGATACCGTCTCCATCCTCATCGGGTGCGTCTTGCTGATTGCCTATTCCACTATTTATCCCGTTATTTGAGTTCCCCCTTCCGTTTACTCCCTTTCCACCCGCTAAAGCAAAGGATGCGAAAATTCCTACTGCCAGTACTATGAGCAGTAGAATTACTCCGACTTTTAAATTTCTTGAACTTTTCATTCTGTTCGTTCCTCCTTAAATTTTTTGATGACAATATTTTTTTGTCATTCACTTATTTATACGCAAGAGGAAGGAACTTTCTTTCATTATCAAAAATATTTTTTTAAAAATGAATCTTTTTTTCTAAAACCAGCTATTTTTTTTCATTCCAAACTTTCTCTATTCTATTGTAATGCTCCCTGGTAGCAGCGGCTAAATCAAGCAGAATCTCTTTTATTTCCCGGCAATCAGGTTCAAATATAGTTTAGTCCTCTCCCCGTAAAAAAAGATAAAAACGTAGAAGAACCCCGCCTTTATATTTTTAACCAGGCTAAAAAAGCTCCTGGCGGGCGGTCGTG
>Ga0265595_1001006_pt1 | contig 23215 bp, 28 predicted proteins | sample saktaG_15_FD_190148 | JGI IMG/M metagenome (GOLD analysis project Ga0265595, IMG submission 190148) | Saline water microbial communities from Sakinaw Lake, British Columbia, Canada - sak_2013_06_06_50m | ecosystem: Environmental > Aquatic > Non-marine Saline and Alkaline > Saline ...
CTTGCGACTATACTTCCCAGGTAGCACACTCTTCGGCTTCCCTTCAGCACTAACACCTCTCGAGGAGGTACTAATGTTTAGTGTGCAGTGTTTACTGCTAGGACTACACGGGTATCTAATCCGTTTTGCGCCCCTAGCCTTCATCCCTTACTGTCAGAACTGTCCTCGTAAGATGCCTTCGCTATTGTTAGTCTGTCTGGGATTAACACATTTTACCGCTACTCCAAACATACTTCTTACGTCTTCCAGTCTCTAGTTCAGCAGTACTTCTTGCCCGCTCTATATTTGAGATATAGAATTTCACAAGAAACTTACTAAACAAGCTACGGATGTTTTAGACCCAATAATGATGGCTGCGACTTGGACCGCAGGTATTACCGCGGCGGCTGGCACCTGTCTTACCCAGTCCTTATTCGCCAAACTTTTTGCATTTGGCAAAAGCTTTTCAAATGAAAAGCACTCTGGCTCAATCTGTCACGCTTGCGCGCATTGCAGAATATTCCTAACTGCTGCACCCCGTAGGGCTGGGAATAGTGTCTCAGATTCCCTCTCAGGGCCTCTCCGCTAAGAGCCCTTACGGATCATCGGCTTGGTGGGCTTTTATCCCGCCAACAACCTAATCCGCCGCAGCCCCATCCTTAAGCTCGAATTTTAGAGATAAATCATTCCAGGGTATATCTCCTATCGAGTATTAACCTCAGTTTCCCGAGAGTATCCTCGACTTAAGGGTAGGTTAGCTACGTGTTACTGAGCAGTTCGCCTTTCACTTCCTAAGAAACAAAAAGACTTGCATGTCTAAACGCAAACCAGAGAGCCGCAGCCGCTAGCAGGATCAACTAGATTTAAACAATTCATAGATTATCGTCGATAAACAACAAAAATCTCATTGCGCAATTTTTCTGTAAGAAGAAAAATCACTTCACACATCTCCTAACTATTGGCTTATTCAATATAAATTGGTTGACTAAAAAATTACAAATAGATGACTGCTTCTACATACCTCATACCTTAGAATTTTTATTTATTGTTAAGGCACTCATCTTAATTAACAAATACTTCACAAAATTAAGGTTTATAAATCTTTCGAGGATTTTTTCGACGGAGAAAGAGAATTTTTGGGAGGATAATTAATATTAAAAATAGTCTTTATCTAAAAAATAAGGAAAAACTTATATAAATTTTTATAATAAATCTTAAAAACAGCACTTGTTTTTGTATTTCAATCAAAATGATAAAAGATGCTGAGATTGCAATGGTGCATGCTGCTAATTATGCTTTGGAGTATCAGGATAAAAAATATAATGCTGATGTCGAGGAAATAATAAAGCAATTTCTTAAAAAGTTTAGTCTTGATATAAAAAGTGGATTAAAGATTTATTCAGTTGCAGCAATAAATGAAATTATAAAAATGAAACTTAAAAATAAGGGTAAGTCAAACAAGCAATTAATACAAATGTTTGTGAATAATATTCAGAATTTTTCCAAAAAAATTGAGGAAGAAAATTCTAACTGATTGAAAATTTTTGATTGTATTTTATGTTTTTGATAAAAATTCTAATTCAGAAATTTTTTGTATCTCTGCCCCATAAAGATTATTATGAAACTCTTTTATTTTTCCTCCCCTGTAAATTACTTTTTTTATTTCTTCAGGAAGATTTTCAATGTTTTCTCTTAATTCTTCCATTTCTTCTTTATCAGGAAATTCTAAATTTCCTTCTTTAATATCCTTTAAATAATTTCTAAAATCATTTTTATTTATAGAAACTTCAAGCCTGCCAAAATCATCTTTCCAATTTTTATATAATCTTGCTGTTTTATACAATCCCCAGAAAAGCCACCTTTCTTTAAGAATTATTGTATAAAAAGTTTCACCTTCTTCATAAGTTTTTGACTTAAGCACCAATCCTTTTTGTAATCTTCCAAACATATTATTATTAATTATTTGTTATTTATAATCTTTTCCGAGGATAAAAATAGTTTTTAAGATTTAGTTAGGAGGCAAATACAAATTATTAGTAACCCTCTGGCCATAAACCTCTATGCATGCTTCTATTATTGGGGGTTCTCCAATAAAAACATTCCAGAAAGGTCCATGATTATAATAAGAATCTAAATATCCTTTAATTTGTTCATTAGTCCAGTCTTTTATTCTACCCCTTTCTATCTTAACTTTTTCAACATAATTTTCATGAAGCTTTTGAAATATATTATCTAATATTTTCATAAACGAGTTAGTATGAACTTCTTTTTAAGAATTATTGTGATTAAGATAACCTTTAAACTCCGTGCTTTGCTGGAGCAATCTCTTCAAATTCTCCAGTCCACCATTCTAAATCAGGAATATTTGTTTCTATCTTTTTTGCTTTGCAATACCCCCTTGCTAAAATGTAAAATATAATTCCAAGGCTTTTAGGACTTTTATTATTGCCAATTATAATTTTGTCTGCTCCTTTTGAAAAATTATTAGTATCACAAATCATCAAAACTTTCTTTTTCACCCTTAAAGTGTCATGAAGAGCATTTTTGTCAAGCCATGAATCAATTACAATTGTTAATTCATTTTCAAAAAAATCAGGAAGAGTAGTGTTTGTTAAAATTCCTGCAGGATATTTTTTAGTAAAGGTTCTTATTCCAGTAAGTTCAGAAAATTTCTTCGCAGCCTTCCATCCTGCTTGCCTTTTGCAGACGAGAATTATGTCGTTTGGTTCAAATTTTGAAAGATATTCCACACCTTCTTTAAGTTTTTCATCAATTAAATCAGTATTGAAAATTGCCAATCCGTCAGCCCTTCTTCTGTAAACAAAAGGTTTCATTTTAGGAGTAACAACTTTTGTTCCAAGATAGATTCCAGCTTTTACGTATTCCTCGAGGGGAATGAGCATATCAGTTCTTTTTTTTATCTTTATCTTTTCCTTTAATTCTTCTGTGCTTGGAGATTCTTCTGCTAATTTTTCTTTTAGTTTAGCAGCTTTTTCCAAAAGAATTTTCTTTTTCTTTTCTAAATCTTTTGATGTTTTTTCATCAATGGACTCTTTTTCAGCAGCTTTTTCTAATCCTTTGCCCTCAAGAGTTTCTTCAACTTCTTCACCCAATTTCCTATCTGCTATCTTTTCTTCAGACTTTTCTTTAGATTTTTTGACTGTCATGAGGATTTAGAGAAAAATTAGTTTTTAAAGGTTTTCTATATGGGAAATTAGATAATTAATGGATTATATATTTTTTCTTTAGAATTTTTATCTTTGAATGAATTTGATCCTTTTTCATAAATTCTTCTGCATCTTGAGCAAGTGTAATGGGTTACTGCCCCTTCAATACCAGGAGGGGTATAAGAAGAACCTTTCATTTCTTTGTGTCCTCCATGAGTTTCACAATAAACCTTTTTTATTGCAATTTTTGTTGAAACAATCTTATCTTGCAATTTTTCAATTAGATAAGTTCTTTCATTAACATTCTTAAACAGTTTTTCTTTAACAAGTTTTTGAGCTATTTCGTTCCTATTATTTTTTATATTCTTCCATTTAATATAATCCTGCTCTTCTTCCTCTATTAATTTTGCGTTAACAACTCCAAGACTTAAGCCTAGAAGATATAACTCTGCTTCTAGCAAATTCATTTCTTTGTCATGAAAATTAACTTTGAGCTTTTCATTGGCCATTTTACAATCAAGAATAAGATGTTTTTAATAATTTATATTCAAAAAATTATCTCAGGCTCTTTTCAATTTCAATCAATCTATTTATCTTTGCTTCCCGCTCTTTTCCAGTTATTCCGCATTTAAAGAAATCTGCCTGAAATCCAAATACCAAATCAGCTAGAATAGTTTCTTCTGTTTCTCCGCTTCTGTGGGAGAAAATTATTTTTATATTATTTTCCTTTGCCATCGCACAGACTTTTTTAACTTCAAGAAGAGAACCGCATTGATTTGGTTTCACAATTATTGCATTTATGCTTTTCATTTTAATTGCTTTTTGAAGTCTTTTTGAGTTTGTTACAGTTAAATCATCTCCTACTATCAATGAATTTGGGAATTTCTTAAGAAGTTTGGCAAAATTTTCATAATCTTCCTCGTGAAAGGGGTCTTCAATATAAAGCAGATTATAATTTTTTATTAAATTTCCAATATATCCTGCTTGCTCTTCATCCTCTCTTTTAAGCATAGGATTTTCATAATGATATTTTTTTCTTGAATAAAATCCTGAAGAAGCAACATCAACTCCAAGAGGAAGATTTAATTCTTTTAATAAATCCAGAACCTCTTTTTCATTCATGGAAGTCATCCAAGCATCTTCATCGTTTTTTTGTTGTTTAAAATTTTTGTCTCTTTTTTTAATTAAGAATTCTGTTTTTTCTTTTGTTTTCTTGTTTATTTCCTGTGATTTTTCAGAGGATTTTAAATCAGGGATAAGCAGAAATTCCTGAAAATCAGGTTTTTTCCCTTTAATTTCAGAATGTTTTCCTCCTCCTATACAATTTCCAACAAGACGCGGAAATTTTTTTGTTTTTCTTGCATTTGGGTTTATGAATTCCCACACCTCTTTTTTTTTCTCATACGCCATTGCTTTAAGAACAGCTGATTCAAATGCGAACAAGGTATTTGCTCCAACATGCCCCTCAAGAATATCTTCTACCCTTTTCAAATCATCATATTCCTCAAGAATTTCTTCAGAAAAATATTTTTTAAATTTTCTAATTGTGATTATATCCTCTTCAAGATTTTTTTTGTAAGGTTTGACTTCGTATTTTCCTGTTGACTTTCCTGATGGTGAAGAAGCCTTAAACTCTTTTCCCATATTTGTTTTTATAGAAATCAATATAGTTTTATCTTTTCTTGAATCAAGAATGCTTTTGGCTGATACCTCATTTATTACAACCATTAATTAGAAAAAAGATTATTATTTATAAGGTTTTGTTTATTTCTCTTTTTCTCCACAGAATAATCCATACTTTTTCAATAAATCTACTTTAACAATTTTTGAATGCCCTTGATTGACTAATACATTTACAGCCAATTTTTCCAATTCATTTATGTTTTCATTTAAATGTCTTTTTGCATTTTCACTTAAATTTTCATATTTTGTCAAATATGAACATAATACCACATTTGCACCAGTGTATTGATTCAATTTATTATCAGATTTCATTAATTCTCTTGCTTGTACCAATTCTCCCTTTAATTCTATTATATAATCCAAGTTTTTATCAAATTGAACATCTATTTTTTCCATAGTTTCTCATATAATTTAATCTTTATAAACTTTATTATTGTGTAACTATTTTATAATTAATACAGATTTATTCCTATATCATTCACTACTTTCACCACTATCACTAGAGGATTCTTCTTCATCTTCAGGATTAGCAAGTTCCATTATCTCTCCTTCTTCGGTTATCTTCTCTTCTTCAACATCTTCCGCTCTCTCTACTTTTTTGTCACTAATCTTTGGAGCAGCTTCTCTCTTTAATTTTCCCTCTTTCCTTTCAGGGAAGGGTTTTTTTATTGAGATTGGGAGAACTCCAGAATCAAGTTCTATTTCAGCTATTTTAAGAACATCATAATTAATCTTTGCTAAATCTTCTTCAGTTATTTTCAAAAGAAGAGGAGCGTTCATTGCTAATTGCAATGCCCTTGCGCCAAGAATTCTAGCCTTCTCATATTTTGTAAAATTTTGTTCTATGTGTGTCATTTTATTTTAATTGTCCTTCAACCTTTTTAAATAATTCTTTCCAAGCTTTTTCAACAATATCAAAAGATTTTTGAATTTCTTCGACACTGAAATAACCTGAATTTCCTTTTTGAAGAGAATAAATTATTCCCTCTGAACTTCCAACAGTTATTCTTGTTTCACTAACATCTTCTTCTTCTCTAGTAGGATCTAAAATTAAGTGTTGGCCTATTTTATGGACTGTAATTGTAAAAGGATTTATTTTTCTTAAAGGCATATTTCCTTGATGTTCATCATAAAGAATTTTCTCATTTTCTTCATCATATTTTGGAATTTTTGCAAGTTTTAATGCAGCTACTGCTCCTATGCCTGCCGCATCAAGAATGTTTCCGTCATCATTTATAGTATAAATATCTATGAAAACTGTCCAGACTTTTTTCCCCTTTTTTATGCATAGTTTTTCAAGTTCAATAAATTTGCTTTCTCTTATTCCTCTATCAACTATTCTCCCAACTTCAATTGAATTAAATTTAGGAGGACCTAATTCTATTCTTGAAGAGCTTAATGGAAGGAATTCTGCAGTAACCATCAAATTTCCTTTATCAGGAGAATCAGGATAAGGTTCAGCAATACCCATTTTAATTCCAACTAGCACTTCTGTTTTTCCAATTTTTACTCTTACAGAGCCTTCTGCCTTTTTTGAAATATTTTTTTCAATTATTAATTCTCTAAATTCATCTGTCTTTCTTCCATCAAATCTTTTTTCTTGCTCAAGATACTTTCTTATTCTTTCAGCAGTAACATCTGGTGTAATTTCTACTTCTTCTCCGCTCATGCTTCTTCCTCCAAATCTTTTATTTCCTGGAAAAGTTTGTAATTCATGCTTCTTCCTCCATGTTTATTGAATCTTTCAAAGCTTTTTTTTGAACTTCATATATTTCCTCACAAGATTTTTTTGCCATTTCAATAGCTTCCATTAATTGTTTAGATTCTATTTTTCCATCCAATTGGAAATGAGTTATATTCCCGGAGTGAGTCATAGATATGGGAATATCTGTAGGTCCATCTCCTTCTTCAAAATCTTCTTCCTCTTTGCTTAAATCTACAACTATTGTTTTGTCAAGTTTTCCAACAGAAACACTTGAAACCATATCTCTCATAGGTATTCCGGCATGAGCAAGTGCCATTGCTGCAGCATTTATTCCTGCACACCTTGTTCCAGCATCTGCTTGAATAATATTAATATGAACATCTACAACCATATTTGGAAATTTGTCAAGCATTAAAACAGGTTCTAATGCCCATTCTGTTATTTTTGATATTTCAGTGCTTCTTCTTGAAGGCCCGGGTCTTATTCTATCTGAAACAGAAAAACTATTCATATTGTAAGTACATCTCAATGTTCCTTTTTCAGGATTTTGTGAATGTTGTGGGTGCATTTTTTTAGGTCCATAAACTGCAGCTATTGCAATTGTATCTCCAGATTTATACATAGCACTTCCGTCAGCATTAGGAATTATTCCAACTTTAGCTTCAAAGGGTCTCATCTCGTTAAGCTTTCTTCCGTCTGGTCTTTGAAAATTTTTAGTTGTCATTCTCTTCTCTCCCCAAATTCTTCTTCTTTATCATATTTTTTTGTTTCTTTCTTCACACCACCATTTTCTTTAAACCATTTTTCAACTCTCTCAGTCAATCCTTCCATGAAAGATTTTTCAGTTATGAATAATATAGCTCTTTTTGCGAAAAGTTCATCTTCAATTTTGTCTCCTTTTATCCATATAAATCCATTTTGTCCAACAGTTATATCACAATTTGTATATTCCCTTATTATTCTTATCATACTTCCCTCTTTTCCTATAACCCTTGGAACTTTGTTTGAATTTATTTTGAAAACAATTCCCTCATCTATTCTTCCTAAACCTCTAGATTTTATTGTTAAATCTATTCCTCTTCCATTTACCCCGAAAATCTGAGCAACTGTAATGTCTCCTATTTTCATAACTTCATCAAGTCTGTCTTTGCTTACAAATCTTGGAGTTTCCATTAAAGGTAAGAAGGCATTTTCAGCAGTTCCTATATCTATAACCCATCCATTAAATGTGATTAAACTAACTTTTCCTATAACAATATTTCCTCTTCTTGGCTGATAAACTCCTGATAAAGGGATTACTTTAACAAGTTTATTTGTTTCTTCAGCTAATCCATATCTAAATGCGACTATCTTTTCCCCCTGCTTTTCTGTTCCTTCTCCAGGAAGATAATTATCTCCTTCAACTATTGTCTCTCCAGGTATTACAACGCTTCGTTTATGTTCTGTGTTTGTCATTTTATTCCTTTATCTCCTCTGTAATTGCACTTCCGTGCGTTACTGAATTTAATTTGTCATAGAAGTCCATAATCATACCAGATGGAACTTCAACAACCACTTCCAAACTTCCATCATCCAACCAATTTTCTGATTCTTTATATATTGCAACTATTCCATAAGCTCTTCCTGTGTGTATTGCAGGAATTTTTATTTTGACCTTTTTTGTCTCAATCTTTATTGGAATAAGGCTACTTATTTTTTCAAGAATTTCGTTAATTTGGTTTTCTATTGATGTATTCTTGATATTCACATTTGCTTGTTCAAGGGCATTTTTAATCCTTTCGGTAGTATGGGGCCTTCCTGTCTGAGGATCATATGCATTTTTTGCAAGAAAATCAACAACCTGCTTGAATTTCTTTTCCTGTTCAGCATCCCTATATTCCTGAGTTGTCTGAATTTCACCTTCTTTTACAATTTTTTTAACTATTTCATTAACATCTGTTGTTCCAAACGCCTCTTTAAGTTCCTTTTCAGGAGCTTTTTCTCCTTTTTTTATGTCTTTAAATATAAATTCTGTCTCTGCTTGAATAAAAGAACTAGTTCCTTTTTTGAATTTTAAAGCATCATCCAAATCAACCATCACTTCAAAATGCTTTCCTGCTTTCTTTATTCGTGCTGTGGTGTTGGTCATTATAATTCTTTAATACTCTCGCCTTCTAATTTTTTTAATTTTGCGCTCTCTTTATCAATATATACTAATTCAAATTTTTTGAGATTAAATTTACTGCCCTGCACTTTTTCAAAAATTTCAAGTGCGAGTTTAACTCCTTGTTTTATTGTTATGCCTTGCCTGTACTTTTCTTTCAATTCTTCTCTTATTTTGTCATCATTTTCCCCTATTACATTCGCATGATATGAAAAATAATTTCCAGTAATATCACTTACAAAGACTTCTGCTTTTTTTCCATTTACTCCAGCAATCATCATTGACACTCCAAAAGGTCTCGCTCCTCCATACTGTGTAAATTGCTGTTTCATGTTAGCAATCTCTTTTATGACTAATTCAGGTTCTATAGGAGAATTATAAGTTACTTTGTGCTGTTGAGCTAAAACCTGTGCTCTTTCAATTAATATTCTAGCATCTGACAAAATTCCTGCAGAACTTGCTATAATATGTGAATCTATTTCTGAAATTTTGCTTGCTGATTCCCTTACAACTAATTTGTCTTCAACTTTCTTATCAGCTATTATAAAAATACCATCTGAGCACACCATTCCTATGCTTGAACTACCCAATCTTACAGTTTTTTCTGCATATTCTACCTGAAGCAAATGTCCTTCTGGAGAAAACATAGTGGCTGTTCGGTCATAGCCCATTGCTTGGTGTTGCATATCCATTGGCATGTCCATTTTAGAATTTAATAATCCTTATTTAGTTAATTTTCTCTTCTCAACTTAAAAACCTAAAAATTCACAATTTATAAAGTTTTCTTATTTGATTTTCTTCAATCCTTTCAAAGTCCCACTAACCTTCAAGACTTCCATTTTTTCTGGGAAAACAACCAAACCGGCTCTGACTAAATCTACAACCTCGCGATTAACACAAATCACAGCGGAATTGTTATTTGAATCAGAAGAAATAAAGCTCAATCCACATTTTGACATTCCCAATATTCCTGAAAATTCTATAATTGCTTTTTCAATGTTTTTTTTCAATTCTTTTCCTCGAACAAGCAAATATCTTTTGCTTTCTCTGTGTGAGGGTATTAAACTTTTCATAGAATAAATAATGAAAAAAGCTTTATATTTGTTATCACTCTGGAAAATCTTTCTAAAAACATATTTAAACTGAACACGCTAATTAATTTTATAAAAGAGAGTGAATGAGAATGCTAAGATGGAAATTTGTACAATAGGTGGTTATGAAGAAGTAGGAAAAAATATGACGGCTGTAAAAGTTGGAGAAGATGTGATAATATTCGATGCTGGTATTTACCTTCCTCCACTTATTGAATTGCAAGAACAGGAAGCACAAATCCCTTATTCTGAGGAGATGCTTAGAAATATAAAAGCAATACCAAATGATTTGGTTTTGGATAAGCTTGGATGGACAGATAAAGTTAGGGCCATAATCATTGGGCATGCACATTTGGATCATGTTGGGGGGCTGCCCTATCTTGCTCACAGATATCCGCGAGCCGAAATAATCGCGAGCCCTTTTACAATGGCTGTTTTGGAATCAATTCTTAAAGATGAAAAAATTAATTTGAGAAATAGGAAGAGGGTTGTTCATGAAAATACAATTCACCAAATTAAAGGAGCCTCAGGAAATTTGAAAGTGGAGTTTGTGAATACAACCCATTCAACAATACAATGCTTCTTTATTGCTTGGCATTCAAAAGAAGGAATTTTCTTCTACGGACTTGATTTTAAATTTGATAACCATCCTATTATTGGGTTATCTCCAAATTACAAAAGATTGAAAGAGCTCGGAAAAATAGGAATAAAATGCCTTGTTGTTGATGCCTTGTATGCAGACACAGATAGAAGAACTGCGAGCGAAAGAATAGCAAGAAATTTGCTTGAAGATGCGCTTGGAAATATTCGTGATAGAAATTCAGCTCTTTTTGTAACCACTTTCTCTTCGCATATTGCAAGATTAAAAAGTATAATTGAATTTGGACAGAAGACAAACAGAAAAATTGTTTTTCTTGGAAGAAGTTTAAATAAATATGTAGATGCCGCAATAAAAGTAAATCAATGTTCTTTTAGAAAAAAAATTGACTTAATAAAATATAGAAGGCAAATAAATTCTTTTCTAAAAAAAGTGGAAGATGACAGGGGAAAATATTTTATTGTATGTACAGGACATCAGGGAGAAAAGGGGTCTATATTGGATAGAATTGTTCAGGGAGAAACTCCTTTTAAGTTTAGAGCAGGAGATAATCTTATTTTTTCATCAAGTATAATACCTGCTTCTGTTAATATAAATGCTCGTGAAAAATTGGATGGCAAATTAAGAAGACACGGAGTAAGAATACAAACAGATATTCATGTTTCTGGTCATGGAGGAAGAGAGGATTTAAGAGATTTGTTGGAGATGTTAAAGCCACAGCATTTGATTCCTGCCCATGGTTCCTTGAAACAGGAGGCTCCCTTAATTGAATTGGCAACTGAGATAGGTTATATATTTCAGGAAAATTCCCATTTGTCTTCGGACGGAAAGGTTATAAAAATTTAAAAATGGTAAATGAAGAAATAATCGGTGGATTGATATCTGCTTTGTCAAGAGGTGAATCCCTTCAAAAAGCAATGATGACTTTTTATAATGCTGGATATCAAAAAGAAGAAATTGAAGGTTCTGCGAAAGAAGTTTATCGTCAATTAGGGCCCCAAGCGATGGGTGTGAGTGGTTCTTTGCAAAATACATTTAATACAATAGCGTCCAAAGTAGGATTAGTTAAGAAAAATCCTCAAGAAAGAATTCCAGGACAGAATATAATTCAGCAATCCTTTCAAGAAAGGAGATTTGACAAGAATAATTTTAATAAAAATAGGGAGAAACATCCTCAAAAGATTTCAAGTTATGGAGAAAATAATTATGGGAAAAATTATCAGAACGCAAATCAAATAGCAAATAAAATAGAAAGAGTAATAAAAGATTTAAAACAAATAAATCTTCCCTCAAAAATAGAAGTAATAAATAAGAATGTAACTTCAAAGCCCCCAACTATTGTGCAAAAAGTTTCTGACTATAGAGAAGGCCCTCCTAAACAAGTTAATAAGGTAATAACCTATTTTTTAGTTTTTATTCTTATTTTTCTTTTAGGTATTTTAGTGACAGTATTTCTCTTTAAGGAGGAGTTGATTAAAATGTTTAATAACCTTGGGTTGAGTTAATCTGAATTTTGTTTGATTTTTTCATCTAGAAATTTAAGCTGTTCCTCGCATCTTTTAACACCTTCTTCAAATAATTTAGCTTCTGTCTTTATACCCTCTATTTCTCTTTTATGATATTCAATTGTTTTTTTGTGATGTCCTTCTATTTGTTCTGTGTGGAATTTTAATTTGTTTTCTTGATCTATCTTTTCATTTAAATCAGGTATTTCTTTAATTTGTTTTTTATGTTCTTCAATAGAATTCTCATGGAATTTTATCCAGCCTTCATTATATTTTATCTCTTTTTCATTAAGTTCAAGCAAAGAGATTATTTTCTGTAATTGTTCAAGATAAAAATTCTTTCTTGTTTCCTGTCTTTGTCTTTCCCCACCAAGGTATCTTAACCTGTCTGATTTGTCTTTTTTATCTTCCATTTTTTAAGTTTAACCCATATATTTTATTAATTTTATTAAATTTAAACCTTTTTAATCAAATCTTCCAAAACTCCTTTTCCTTTTTCCCAAAACTCCTTTTTCCAAAGAAATTTATTAGCTCCTGCTTCAAGTGATAATTTTTCATAAAGTTTTCCATTGCCACTTGCACATATAATTGGGATATTGATTTCTTGCCTTTCTGCTTCCCTTTTGAACATTCTGATTAAATTTAAGCCCTCTGCTGTTTGTTCATTATCAGGCAAATTTGGATTATAATCCAGATTTACATCAAAAACTGCAGCAGAATATTCCCCGATGTTTCTAGTTATTGCATCAAAAGCATCAGAATAATTATTTTTCCAATCAATTTCAAATGTCTCTCCCATAGCTTTACAAGTGTTTTCATAGCATTTTTTCATATCTTCTATATAGAGTATTTTTCTCTTCTTTTCCATATTCTCTTTAATAACAAGAAGTATATAAGTGTTTCTATCATGTAGTGACAACATAATTAACTATATCTAAAAAGTACACCTTAAAAATTGACCAATCATATTTATTGTTATAACTTTTTTATTTAGGGTATTTGCTGATTTTGAATATTCTATTATATTATCAAATGTAGAATCCCAGGAAGAACTCCATATAGGTTTTGCATCTGGGTTTTCTTTTAAAGGTTTTATTTCTTCGTTTGCTTTGTTCAATGTATTTAACATCTTCTTAAAGATTTCATTAACTATTTCTGGATTATGTTGTTTTCCTTTTATATTGTGATTAATAATTTGGTTAATTCCATCAAAACAATCTTCATACAGATGATCCCAACCGGCTCTATCTGTTTCATCCATATATTTGTAGTCCATTACAGAGTTTTAACCCCCATATTAATAATTATAATACCCTACTTTTTATTAATAACATCTTCAAAAACAGCTCTTTTTTCCCTATAAAATATTCCCAAGGGTATTTTTGTATTTTTGTCAATCTTGTTATAATCAAATTCTTGCGCTCTTTTCATTGCCTCTAAAAAATTCTTTTCATCGTGCTTTTTATCTTTTAAAAAATAGGTGTGTTTTTTATAATCTTTATCTGGATGAAAGATTAAGCAAGGCTGAATAATTTCTATGAATGCAAATCCCTTGTGTTTGAATGCCTCATTTAAAACCCATTCAATTTGCTTAACATCTGCATAAACTCTTGCAATAAAAGTTGCCCCGGCAGAGAGCATTAATCTTATAGGGTTTATTGGTTGGAGTTTCACTCCATGCGGAGTTGTTTTGTCCTTAAATCCAATTTCTGTTGTGGGTGTTGGCTGTCCTACTGTAAGAGCAAAAACCTGATTATTGTGCACAAAATATTTTATATTAGAATTGTATCTTGCAGAATGAATTAAATGTTCCATTCCCTCAGCATAAGCATCCCCGTCTCCGCTAAAACCTATAATATTTAATTTTGGACTTGCAACTTTCATTCCAAGTGCTGTTGGTAAAACTCTTCCGTGAAGGGTATTTATCCCATTTAAATTTATATAATCGAATATTTTTGCGTGACAGCCTATTCCTGTAATAATTGCATATTTCTTTCTGTCAGCTTCTGTTTTTATTTTCTTTTCAAGATAATTTTTGACACCCGCAACTATCTGAAAATTCCAGCATCCCGGACACCATGTTGATTTTGTGGGGGTTGATAGGTTTGTCATCTTAAAATCTCACCCCTTTCCTGAATTCTTTCAATCTTGGAAGTATTATTGCAAGTCCTGCGATTGCCAAACCAAGCATTACTCCAACTTCATTATGTTGGTTTGTAACTATTCTTTGTATTCCCATTATTATTAACACAACTGTAGCAAAGGCAAAATAAGGAATTCTCCATGATTTTTTCTGGTCTATGAAAAACCACGCAACATAAAGCCCCCAACTTGTCCAGACAATATGAGAAGACGCATCAAAGAGAATATCTTTTCCATATATATACATTGGAATATATTTGAATAAAATTAATCCAATTCCCATTATTATTGTTGTCCATATTATCCATTTGAGCTGTTGTTTTGTGTGGTGTTTCATCTTAATCTCCTTTTTATTTCTCCTTTTAATTCATCTGCAAAGAAGGGCCTTCCATCATATCTTAAAATTTTGTTTTTCTCATGAATAAGAATTCCTGTTTTCCCCGCAATAATTTTTGCAAGCTGTCCTGTTGAAGAATTTTCAACTAAAATTATATTTTTTGCGATTATTTTTTCCTTTATCTCTTCAGGAAAAGGTTCTATATATTTTAAATGAATAAATTCAACATCCATATCTTTTATTGCATCAACTATAGCCCCTTTTGTAGAACCCCAGCTTATAACAATATTTTCTGAATTTTTCCTTTCATAAACAGAAAATCTTGAAAATTTTTCAGTTTCTTTTTTTATTTCTTCAATTTTCTTCAATCTCTTTTCAATATTGGAATTTATTATTTTAGCATTCTCAGTTGCACTTCCGTAAGCATCTTTTTCATAACTATTGTATCTTGCTAGAGAAGTCTCATTTTTTATTTTCATAATAAGGGGTTTTTCATTAATAGTATAGAAACTTTCTGCAAGATGTTTGTCTCCCAAAATAATCGAGGGAATTTTAAACTTTTGTGAAAGATAAAAAGCCTGATTAGTTAATTCCTGTGCTTCTTTTGGGTCTCCTGGTGCAACAACTATTCTTGAAAATTCTCCATGTCCAAAATTTACTGCCAAATTTAAATCTCCCTGAGAAGTGTATGTTGCAACTCCTGTTCCAGGCCCAGGCCTCTGAGCTAAATAAACTGCTATGGGAATTTCTGCTATTCCTGTCATGCTTAGAGCTTCTGTCATTAAATCAAATCCCCCTCCAGATGTCCCAACCATTACATTTGCTCCAACTATTGAACTTCCAATTGCAGCATTAATCACAGCAATTTCATTTTCAAGTTCAATAACTTTTAAATTTTCTTTTGATGCAAGTTCATTAAGTATTGGGGTTGCAGGAGTCATAGGATATGCATAGTATATGTCAATGCTGGATTGAATCGCACCATTTGAGATTCCCTGATTTCCATTTAGAAAAAGATTATTATTAGTGCGCTCTGTTAATTTACATAAATTCTTTGTTTCTTCATCATATCCTTTTTTTGCATTTTTAAGATTTTCATTAAAATTTTTTTCAAGTTTTTTTAAACTTTCTTCAAGCAATTTAAAATCAAGGCAGAGAAGCTTGAAAATTCTTCCAGCATAATACATATTTTCATCAGAATTTTTTAATACTATTCCTTCTGGTTTTAAATCTTTTTTATGTATTTCTTCTGTTTTGTTATCAAGGCAAACCAAGATATCTATTTTTGAATCATTGCTCCAGACAGGCTCTTCTGAAAAAGTCAAAATATTAAAATTATGCCCTCCGCGAATAAGGGATTGATAATCTCTTGAATAGAAAGCATAGTTTCCATTGTTTGTGAGTGCTTCTCCGATAATTTGTGTTAAAATATTCGGCCCTTGTCCGGCTTCACCTCCTATAAGAATATTATATCTCATTTTAATACAATCAATTTTATATACACTTATAGTTTCAGAGCATTATAAACTTTTTTAATTAAATATGGAAAATAAACAATAAAATGGTAAGATTCGCCCACATAGCAGATGTCCATTTAGGGGGATGGAAGCAGCAGCCTATGCAGGATTTAAATTTTGAATCTTTCAAAAATGCTATAGATATATGTCTAACTTCAAAGCTTGATTTTGTTCTTTTTGCAGGGGATTTGTTTGATTCAGCTTATCCTCCAATAGAAATATTGAAAGAAACTTTTGCCCAATTTAAGAGATTAAAAGATGCAGGGATCCCTTGTTTTATAATTGCTGGTTCTCATGATTATTCTGTTTCTGGAAAAACTTTTTTAGATGTTCTTGAAAAAGCAGGTTTTTGTAAGAATGTTTATAATGCAGAAGAAAAGGAAAATTTGATAATTCTTAATCCAGTAGTTTATGGAAATGTTGCTATATATGGGTATCCTGGAAAGAAATCCGGATTGGAAGTCCAGGATTTAAAAAGAGTAAAATTTAATGATTCCCCCGGCTTATTTAAAATATTCATGTTGCATACAACAATTGATAAAGTGGTAGGCAATCTTCCAATAGAAACAGTAAATCCTGACAGACTTCCCAGGGCAGATTATTATGCAATGGGGCACATACATGTTCTTTACAATGAAAAAGGATTTGTTTATCCGGGCCCTTTATTTCCAAACAATTTCAAGGAACTTGAGGATTTGAAACAAGGAGCTTTTGTTATTGTTGATACAGAATCTTCTTCAAAAATTCAGAGAATAAAACTTCCCACAAAACAAGTTGAGCATTTTGTTGTTGAAGTAGAAGATGCTCTTACAGGAACAGAGAGAATAATATATGAATTAAACAAGAAAAATTTGAAGGATAAGATAGTTTTGCTTAGAATTTATGGTGAATTAAAAAGAGGCAAAACTTCAGATATAAAATTTTCTCAAATTGAAGAGTTTACAAAAAGCAAAGAAGCTTATTTTCTTCTTAAAAATACTCATGATTTGATTTCACAGGAGCAGGAACTTGAATTTAATATACCTGAAAAAGATTCTGAAAATATTGAAGGAGAAACAATAAAAGCCTATTCAGAAGAAAACCCCTCATCCTTTAATAAAATTATAAATGAACTTATGAATGTGCTTTCAACAGAAAAGCAGGAAGGAGAAACAACTGAAACTTTCAACAATCGAATTCTCCAGGGAACAATAAAATTTTTTAAATTTTAAAAATGAAAATAAAAAAGATAATCCTTGATAATATAAGAAGTTATGAGCATCAGGAAATAGATTTTCCAGAAGGTTCAGTTTTGCTTTCAGGAGATATTGGTTCTGGAAAGACTTCTGTTCTTCTTGGAATAGAATTTGCCCTGTTTGGTTTGCAGCCAGGACAAAAAGGCTCTTCAATATTAAGAAATGGACAGGTTCAAGGGGGAGTATCTATAGAATTTGAAATTGATGCTAAAAAGATTATAATTGAAAGAACTTTAAAAAAAAGCAAAACAATTTCTCAGGATTATTGCTCAATTTCAATTGACGATGTAAAAGAAGAGATATCTGTAACAGAATTAAAAAGCAGGGTTCTTGAATTGCTTAATTATCCAAGAGAATTTTCAAAAAGGCAAAATCTTCTTTATAAATTCACAGTCTACACCCCCCAGGAAGAAATGAAGCAAATTATTCTTGAAGATTCTGAAACAAGAATAAACATCTTAAGGCACGTTTTTGGAATAGATAAATACAAAAAAATACTTGAAAATGCTTCAATTCTTGTATCAAAGGTTCGCGAAGAAAAGAGAATTAAAGAGGCAATAACCGCCAATCTTGAACAGGATAAATTTGACATTCTCTCTAAAGAAGAGGAGTTGGCTGAAAAAATTCTTAATATTTTTTCAATTGAGAAAGATTTTCTCTTAAAAGTGGAGAAAAGAAAGACAATTCAGGAAGAGAAAGAGGAGATATCAAAAAAAATAGAGGAGAAGTATAAACTTCAGCAGGAAATAGAAAAAACAAAATTGTTTCTATCCACTAAAAATGATGTTATATTTAATAATGCAAGACTGATTACTCAGCTCAAATCTCAAATTCAAGAATTGCAGGAATTAGATTTCGATGAAAATGATATTCTTAAACTTGAAGAGCAAAATAATTCCATAAAACTTAGAAAGCAGGAATTGAATGAAGAGAACATAAATACAACAAGCATGATTCATTCTTTTAATTCAAAAAACAGTGATAATAGCAATATAAAAGAAAAATTAAAACATATTGAAATTTGTCCGACTTGTCTTCAGGAAGTCGATCCTGTTTACAAAACAAATGTTATTAATCAAATGGATTCTGATACTTCTTTGAATATAAATTCTATAAGAGAACTCACTATTAAAAAAGATTTAATCCAGGAGCAAATAATGAAATTAGATTATGAGCTTTCTCTAAAAGAAAGAAAAATTCAGGAACTTAAAATACTCAGAATAAGGTTGCAGGAAATTGAGGAAAAACAAAAGCATTTGACAACTTTGGAAAAAACAAATTTTTTGCTCTCAAAAGATTTAGAAATGCTTGAAAGCCAGATTAATCTTCTTAAGAGAGCCGTTTTTGATTTAAACAAATTTGATAATTTGAATGAGGAAAAGCAAAAACAACTCAATGTTGCACTGAAAGAAGAAAAGACAGCTGAGATAAAAGCTGCAGAATTAAGAAGAGAGATAGAAGTTTTTTCAAGGCAAATTAATGAAACAAAAGAGAGAATAAAAAAAACAGAGGAAATAAAACAGGAAGCCCATTATCTATCTGATTTTGAGGAGTGGCTTTTAAAAAAATTTATTCCAATAATATTAGCTGTTGAGAAAAACATTTTCATTAAATTAAAAATTGAATTTTCAAGGTTATTTTCAGAATGGTTTTCGATGCTTGTTTCTGATTTTTTCAATGTGCGGTTAAGTGAGGATTTTACACCAATAATTGAACAGCAGGATTATGAAATTGATTATGCTTATTTGTCTGGAGGAGAGAGAACAGCAATTGCTCTTGCCTACCGTCTTGCTCTTAATCAGGTTATAAATTCATTTTTGAGCAAGATAAAAACAAGAGATTTGGTTATTCTTGACGAACCAACTGACGGATTTTCTGAACAGCAACTGGATAAGATGAGGGGGGTTTTGGAGGAATTGAATGTTTCCCAGCTTATAGTTGTAAGTCATGAACAAAAGATTGAAAGTTTTGTTGAAAATGTTATTAGATTCAAGAAGGAAAATGGAAAGAGTATGATTGAAACAGTATAAACCGTAAAATTTATAAAACCACATATAATACGTATATTATAAATTCTAAATTAGTTTTATCTAAAATGGATGCAGAATTAAAGAACTCAATATTAAAAACAGGAACCACAATTTTAGGAATTGTTTGCAAAGACGGAGTTGTGATGGCTTCTGATAGACAAGTAACTCTTGGAGAAAGGATTGTTTCAGATAAGAGACTTAATAAGACAAACCTTTTGAATGATTATCTTGTTATTTCTTGGGCAGGAACAATGTCAGATGCTCAAAGGCTTTCTAAGTTAATGGCCGCAGAACTTAAATTGAAAGAATTACGTTCTAAATCAAGACCAACTGTAGGGCAAGCAGCTAATCTAATAGCAAGTTATACTTTTTCAAACATAAGGCAGCCTTCTATGATTCCTGCAACTGTAGGGACCTTATTGGGTGGATTTAATCAAGAGGGGACAACTGAATTATATTCTATTGGTATGGACGGAAGCATAAAGCTTGTAGAGGATTATGATGCAAGTGTTGGATCCGGATTGACTTTTGTTCTTGGTTTATTAGAAAGATTATATAAGAAAGATTTAACAGTCAAAGAAGGAGTTGAACTTGCAAAAGAAGCTATAAAATCTTCAACTCAAAGAGATGTTGGTTCTGGATATGGAATGGATATTTTTGCAATAACAAAAGAGGGGATTAAAAAAGTAGTTGAACAGCAAATTCTTCCTGAATATGTAGATGAGAAGAAATAGTTTTATTTATATTTAAAAAATGGAAATTCTAGAAAGGATTAAAGAAAAGTTGCACGGGAAAGTCAAGGAAGCAAACTTTGAAGGAGCAAATATAGTTCTTTATACAGATAATGAGAATTTTTTCAAAGATGGTGAGTCTGATATAAAAAAGATAGTTGATGAAATAAAAAAAAGAATTGAACTTCGAGCTGACCAAAAGATACTCCCTTCCAAAGAAATAACTGAAAAGAAAATACGAAGTATAATTTCTGAAGAAGCAGAAATAACTGATATTATATTTGATATCCAGAGAAGTATAGTTGTTATAGAAGCAAAAAAACCTGGGTTGGTTATAGGAAAACAGGGTTCTATTTTGGATGAGATTAGAAGAGAGACACTTTGGGTTCCACAAGTTCAGCGCTCTCCTGCAATAAAAAGCAAGATTACAGAGAGTATAAGGGAAGTTCTTTACGATAACAATAATTATAGAAGAAAATTTCTTAATGAGATAGGAGAAAAAATATACAAGGGGTGGAATCCAGAAAAAGTTGATGAATGGGCGAGAATAAGTTTTCTTGGGAGCGGAAGACAGGTTGGAAGAAGTTGCTTGCTTTTGCAAACTCCTATTTCAAATATACTTCTTGATTGTGGAATAGATGTTGCTGCACAAGGAAATGATAGATTTCCTTTTTTTAGTGTTCCTGAATTTGATATCTCTCAATTAGATGCAATAATCTTAAGTCATGCGCATTTGGATCATTCAGGTTTGCTTCCTTACCTTTACAAAATGGGATACAGGGGACCTGTATATATGACTGCTCCAACAAGAGATATATCTGCGCTTCTTGCATTAGATTTTATAGGTGTTGCATATAAGCAGGCAGCAACCCCCCTTTTTAGTTCAGCAGATATAAAAGAAATGGTAAAACACAGTATATGTTTGAATTACAATGAAGTAACAGATGTAACTCCTGACATAAGAATTACTTTTTATAATGCAGGGCACGTTCTGGGTTCTGCACAGATTCATGTTAATATTGGCAATGGTTTGCATAATTTTGTTTATACAGGAGATATGAAATATGGAAAAACAAGACTTTTGGATCCGGCTGTCAATAAATATACAAGAGTAGAATCTATACAAGTAGAATCAACCTATGGGGGAAAAGAAGACAATCTTCCTCCAAGAAAAGAGACAGAAAAGAAATTTATAGATATGGTTAAAGAGACAATTGAAAAAGGTGGAAAGGTCTTGCTTCCTGAATTAGGATTAGGACATGCCCAGGAAACTCTTTTAAGAGTTGAGGAGGCCATAAGACTTGGAGAACTTCCAAAAATTCCAATGTATATTGATGGAATGATTTGGGATATAAATGCTATACATACAGCTTATCCTGATTTTTTGAGTAATAATATACGTGCATCAATATTTCAGGACAAAAATCCATTTGTTTCTGATATTTTTTCGAGAGTTGGTTCGCCTCAGGAAAGAAAGCAAGTGATAGAAGGGGGCCCTTGCATAGTTATTGCAACTTCTGGTATGCTTGTTGGAGGAGCTTCTCTTGAATATTTTAAGTATTTTGCAGATAACCCTAATAATCTTTTAATATTAAGCTGTTATCAAGGACCTGGTTCTCTTGGAAGAAAATTGCAAGATGGAGAAAAATCAGTTCAAATGGAAGCAGAGAGGGGAATGCAGGAAATTAAAGTAAATATGAGGGTAGAATTGCTTAACGGGTTATCTCCGCATTCAGGAAGAAATGAACTTATTTCTTTTTTTAATAATATGTATCCGAGACCAAAGAGGATACTTGTCAATCACGGAGAAGTTTCAAAATCCCTTGATTTAGCTTCTTCACTTTACAAGATTAACAGAATTGAAACAAGTGTTCCGAGAAATCTTGAAATTGTAAGATTGAGATAATTTAAAAATAAAGTTACTTTAATTTAATCATGGAACTTAACATAAGAAAATATTTTACAAATTTTGTTAGAGGTATGGGAAGTCTTAATATAATGGGTTATAATTTTAAACCTTATTGGATGAAAGATAATTTAACTCCTCAAGAACAAGATGCTTTGGCAATAAAGAGAGATTGGGAAAAAGTAGGAGAGGATTTGAGAATTTCTATGGATAATTTCAAAAAATCATTATCTAACAAATTGAAGGATTAATTAATATATTTTATAAACACATTTTTCTATATCTCCATATGAAACATAATCTAAAAATAACTTTTGTTATACTGGCAATGTTCTTGATAACCCAATTTATAGGGTTATATGTAATTAATCATTATTCAATTCAGGGAAATCTTCTACCTTATGGGATGGAAACACCTAGAATTGAAAATAATTCTGACTTCTACACTTCTTTTTTTCCTTCTATAATTATAGCATTTATATTTGCAATTGTTCTTCTTATACTTCTTACAAGATTTAATTTGGGCTTTGTGCTCAAACTCTGGTTTTTTGTAGTGGTTTTAATAGCATTAGGGATATTTTTAACATCCTTTTTTCCAAATCAAAAATATATATCTTATATTGTTCTTATTTTTGCACTTCCCCTTGCGATTATAAAAGTTTATAAAAGGAATTTTTTAATTCACAATGCAACAGAACTTGTTATTTACCCTTCAGTTGCAGCTGTTTTTGTTCCCTTGTTAAATTTTTGGACAATTATAATTCTTTTAATTTTAATTTCTATCTATGATATGTGGGCAGTCTGGCATTCAGGAATAATGCAGAAGATGGCTAAATATCAGATTAATGAACTTAAAATATTTTCAGGATTTTTTATTCCATATATATCTAAAAAAGTAAGAATGGGATTAAAAAAGTTGTCAAAATCAGAACTGAAACATAAGAAGATTAAAGTAAATGTAGCAATTTTAGGGGGAGGAGACATCATTTTTCCAATAATAACAGCAGGAGTTATGTTTGTGCAGTTTGGATTCTTGCATGCACTTTTTGTAATAATTGGCGCTGCTCTTGGACTCAGTTATCTTCTATTTTTTGCTGAGAAGAAAAAGTTCTATCCTGCCATGCCATTTATAACTGCTGGAATTTTTCTTGGAATAATTGTAAGCATGCTCATCCTTTAGGTATATCTTTAGATTGTAACTACTTATAAAACACAACAATACAGAAACATTTATAAATCCCTGGAAGATAGTGAAAATATGGAGAATTCATCTTATATACAAGATAAAGGGAAAGATATTCAAGACTTGGAAAGATATGGATATATTGTAGATTATTTTAAAAGAAATAAAGGCAGAGTTTCTGTAAATAGGGGATATTTAAAAAATTTGAGTGATTTATCAAAACTTTCTTCTCTTAAAAATTTTAGAGCACGTTACATTAAAGT
>Ga0265595_1001014_pt1 | contig 23131 bp, 27 predicted proteins | sample saktaG_15_FD_190148 | JGI IMG/M metagenome (GOLD analysis project Ga0265595, IMG submission 190148) | Saline water microbial communities from Sakinaw Lake, British Columbia, Canada - sak_2013_06_06_50m | ecosystem: Environmental > Aquatic > Non-marine Saline and Alkaline > Saline ...
CCCATCCTGATGGACTTGATCTCCGAGCCTTTGAGCGCTATGCCGGCCTCGTAGCTTTCCAGGATATGATAATCATGGTAAGCCTTTTTGTTTACTGTAATCGTCTTTATGTTATCCATATATGATACAATTCTACCGCTGCCAACGCCTTAACTATACGTGAGGAGGGGAAGTCAATGACGGGTATCCGCGAGAAAATGTGGCTTATTATAGCAGCATTTTTAATAGCCTGCCTCATCACCGGCATAGTCTTTTTCTGCATCCGACTTCACAACCTCCAGCCCACCGAGATAATCCTGAGCGAGTCCAGGCAGGCCGATATCAGCGGCGACGTATACATATGCGGCAGCGTGGCCAGACCCGGCATTTACGCAACCCGGCCCGGCGATACATTGACCGCGCTTGTTTCCTCAGCAGGTGTCTCGGACAACGCGGACATCGAAGCGATCTCTATACACGTTCCGGCAAAAGGTGAAATCTCACAACCCCAGAAGGTCGACCTCAACCGCGCTGAGACCTGGCTGCTGCAAGCCCTGCCCGGCATTGGCGAGGGCAAGGCCGAACAGATTGTAGATTACAGGGCCGAAAACGGCCCCTTCCGCAGCGTTGATGACCTGCTTAAAATCAAGGGGTTCGGCAAGTCTGCGGTCGATAATATACGTGGCTTTGTGTCCATAGGGGAATGATCCGATATGCCCCTTTTGTATGTCAGCTCCGCCTGGCTGGCCGGTATACTGGCCGGCTCGATATTTTTCTTCCCCCCCTGGCTGCTGGCGCTCCCACTACCGGTTATACCGCTGTTATTCCTGATGCCCGCCCGCCGCAGGTCCCTGGCCTTGCTGGCGATGTGCCTGCTGGCCTTCCCAGGCGGCGCCCTCGTCTACCAATCATCTCAACAGCCGCTGAATAGCACACAGGCACAGTACTACAATGACACGGGCAGCATCGTGCTCGAGGGCATTGTAGACGATCAACCGGAGGACAGGGGCGCCTCGGTCCAGTTCAAATTCTCCGCCCGCAATATCAGCGTTGCCGATAACACTTCTCCCGTTAAGGGAAACGTGCTGGTCAGGCTGCCTTTCTACAGGTCTTTTCAATACGGCGACATGCTCCAATTGAGCGGCAAGCTGGAAACCCCGCCGCAATTCGATGATTTCGATTACCGCGGCTACCTGGAAAACAGGGGTATTTATTCGGTCATGAATTACCCGGCCGCAAGCGTGATCGGCACTGATAAAGGAATCCCGCCGTTGGCCTGGATATATAGTCTGCGCAACAGCCTTTCTAATAGTCTGTCTGTTTGCCTGCCCGAACCCCAGAGCTCCCTGGCCCGGGCCATCCTGCTGGGATTGCGCGGGAGCCTCCCCTTCGACCTGGTGCAATCCTTCTACATGACCGGCACCACGCACCTCATCGCCATCTCAGGCATGAACCTGACCATTCTTCTGGGCATGGTCCTTGCCCTGTCCATCTGGATATTCGGCAGGAGAAACAGGGCTTATTTCTGGATATCGCTGGCCTTTATCTGGCTCTACACGGTATTGACCGGCCTGCCGTCGACCATGGTGAGGGCGGCTATAATGGGAAGCGTATTCCTGGCGGCGGAACTGCTGGGCAGGCAGCGCAACGGCCTGGCGGCCCTGGTGCTGGCAGCCGCACTTATGACCGCAGTAGAGCCCCACGTCCTATGGGATATCAGCTTTCAGCTAAGCTTCCTCTCGATGCTCGGCCTGGTGCTGATAACTCCCTATTTTATTGAATTCACCAGCCCGCACGGGGCACCCGGGCAAAGCAGGTATATTTTATGGCTGAAAGAAATCGTCATAATCAGCTTCGGTACAACGCTGGCTGCTGTAGCAGCGACCTGGCCGCTGACCGCACTCAGTTTTCATTCATTTTCAATTGTCAGCGCGCCCGCCACCTTCTTCGCCATGCCGTCGTTCCCCGGCATAATCGTCACTTCTCTGCTCACCGCCGCAGCAGGCCTGGCCTGGCCGCCGCTGGGTATGCTGCTGGGATGGGCCGACTGGCTGTTCTTATCGTATTTTTTACTCGTGGTCCAGGTATTCAGCTCCGTGCCCGCGGTCTACATACGCGACATCGTGCTGCAGCCGTGGCAGGCTGTTGTCTACTATTGTGCACTGGGTATCGTGCTCTTATGCATCAGGTACAGTCAGCAGGCCTGGAACCTGGTGAAGTCACTGGGCCACAATATATGGCGGATGATGGATACTCTAAAATCAATCAAGCTGGGGCCGCTTATTTACCCGGCGCTGGCCATACTGCTGGCAGGCAATATACTGGTATGGGCCGCCGTTTCCATGCTCCCTGACGGAAAGCTGCACCTCAGCATACTTGATGTGGGCCAGGGGGAGTGCATCTTGATCAGGACCCCTGGCGGCCATAACATATTGATCGACTCCGGCCCCGACCCGGCCTCAGCCTGCATCCAGCTCGGTAAAAAACTGCCGTTCTGGGACAGGCGGATCGACATGCTTATCCTCACACAGTATCAGTCCGACCATATAGCCGGCTCCCTGGAGCTACTGAAACGGTACAACATAGGTTCGATGGGCATCCCTCCCTCCATCAGCAGCTCCGTTTTGCCGGGCGAGATCATTGAAGCTGCAAAAGCCCGGCGGGTTGCTCTGCATACCCTGGTTCACGGAATGCAATTAAACGCCGGCAACGATGTAATGCTAACGGTGTTGAACCCCCAGCCCGAACCATTCAAGGGCACCGATGAAGACATCAACAATAACTCCACCGTGATCAGGGTTTCCTATGGAAACGTGCGTTTCCTTCTCTGCGCCGATATAGGCATGGAGGCTGAACACTACCTGGCTGATAACCGGGCAGACCTGCAGAGCGACGTCATCAAAGTAGCGCACCACGGCAGCAAAGGGTCGAGCTCGGACGACTTCCTGGCCATCGTGCACCCGGCATCCGCCGCCATCTCGGCCGGCGTAGACAACCGGTTCGGGCATCCCGGCAAGGAGACCCTACAAAGGCTGGCAGCCAGGATGCAGCGCGGCAACATCTTTGTTACAGCCGTTAACGGCAATATTGAGTATTTTACGGACGGGTACAGGCTCTGGGCCGTTACCGACAGGCCGTCGCCTCCACCACCCTGATATACACGCTCCGCATAATTCAAGTATAATAGCTGCAGACATCAATTAATTTTATGTATATTTCACCGCGTTGTTCTTACAGGGGCGGGGTAATATCGAGAGGAGTACTAAATGAACGAAAGGCTGGCCATATTTATTGACGGCAGCAACCTTTATCATTCCCTGAAAAACAATTTCAAACGCTTCGATCTCAACTTCGGAGAGTTTACCAAAAAGCTTTGCGGCAGCAGGCAACTGATCAGAACTTACTACTACAACGTCCTGCAGGAGTCCAACCAGCGGTCGGAGGGTTCACGCGAGCAGCAGGAGTTTCTGGATACGCTGCGCAAGACGCCCTACCTGGAACTGAGGCTGGGCACCACCAAGCTTTCGCAGGGGATACCCGTCGAGCGCGGTATAGATGTAATGCTGGCCACCGACCTGCTGTACTTCGCCTCCAATAATACATATGATACGGCCGTGCTGGTCAGCGGTGACTCGGACTTCAACTACACGGTGCAGACCGTTAAGAATATGGGCAAGCATGTAGAAGTGGCTTATTTTGAGAATGCCGCATCGCGCGACCTGATAAATACCGCCGACTTTTTACACCAGCTCGACAGCAAATTCTTCACATCCCTGTGGACCACGGGGCAGCGTAAATACTCAAGGAGAAAGCCTCACTACAGGAGGCAGGCCGCCGTGGCCATTGCTAATGTCCCTGCGTCAGAAGACCGGAGTAGTCTGCAACAAGATCTTCCCTGATCGAGGGATACTCGGAGCATGCCTGTTGGAGAGAAATCTCCTCCCCGGTCACCCGCCATATGCGCACACCCAGGGCAGTCTCAATCAGCAGGTAGACAGGCTCTCTGAAAGCGTAAAATGCGACGGTTTCGCCGAGCTTTACCCAGGTGATAGTCGATCTCACCACGGGAATCAGCTTTAACCCCATGATCTCCCGCTTCTTCTCGCAGCCGACTAGCTCTTTTTGCATCGACCCCCAGCCATTACCCGTCGCGCCTTTCTAAACTCGGGAGACAGCGCAAAAGCCAGGCAGGGCACCAGCACGTGTATGGGACGTACCAGCAGATCACAGGATACATCCCCCTTCAAAAACAGGTCTTCCTCAAAGACCGGGCGAAGCGAGATCGCGCCGATGAACCTCTGGTTTAAATACAAGACCAGAGGTATCAGCAACCCCGCCAGTATGCCCGTGTAATAATCGTCTCCCAGGCTGACTTCTAAATCCGACTGCACGGACCGCACCGTCACCCGCCGGGCTACATTTTTTGCCAGACGCCGGGCTTTGTCAACAAGTCCCTTAATCCGGGCAGCTTCAACAACACGGGATATTCCGTAATCTCTTTTGCTGTCAGCCTCAGTTGTGACCTGCCTGTCCACCCCACCACACCCTGTTGATAATTCCCAGGAAAAAAGCCCGAAACAGTATTTAATCCGTGCAGCAAACACAGCGCCGCCATGGAAGCTTGCCGATAACCAGATCCCCAGCGGGAGGGCCAGCAGAAGAGTTATAAGGGCAAATACTGCAAGAACGATGATCAGCGGGGCCAATTACTACTCCTTTTTGCGTTCACCCCACCTGTCAGCGATCTTTTCAACCACGCCGGGGACCTTTTCACCCAGCTTCTCCAGAGCTGCGGCCACGCTGCTCTTAATAGGTTCTATACGTACCCCTTCCTTGTCTATGACAATTATGGCGATCGGCCGCATTCCACCTGCGCCGCCCGTTCCGCCCTTGAGGCCGTCACCGCTCTGTTTGGCATCAGCCTTTCCCGCACCTCCCGCCGCTCCGAATCCAAACCCCATGCTGAGCAAAGGTATGAGCGTTGTTTCACCCACAGTGATGGGCTCACCGATGACCGTCTTGCTGCTGAGAACCTTCTCGATCTGGCTGATGGTGGTCCTCACCATGTTTTCAACATCTTCCATAGTGGTACCCCCCCTGATTAACGGACTATTATCTGCGCTACGCTGTATGATCTCTATTTTACATCAAGTGTGAACGGCCGGGCGAAACAGGTTATTTTTTTATTTCGTGGCATGATATATCTCCAGATTGCCTATATCGATCCACATCTCTTTAAATGGATAGGCATATACCGTGTCCCGGCCTACCAGGTGTGTGATAAAGAATCCCAGATTATCGGTACAAGCGGCATCGCAGAACGTGCTTATAACAGGGAACACTTTCGGCGGCAGTATCCAGCAGGCGGTGGCTACCAGGCTGGTTTTAGGCATCGCCGGCTTCTCCTCCAACTCAATAATTCTGTTGTTTTCGAGCCTGACCACTCCATACTGCGTAGCCTTGGAGGGATGGCCCACATCATATACGGCAACGAGAACATGCCGGCCGTCGTAGGCTCCCATGAAGGCTGAAAGGTCGAACTCGAAATAATTATCGCAGCCAAAAAGCAGCAGGTCTTCCATTATATCCTTCTGTTTTATCCAGTAGTTGAGCGAGCCTATGGCGCCCATCTTTTCATCATCTGACCTCACGTTCTCAACGCAGATGGTTATATCGCGCTGCTGCCCCCTGCTCCATTCCCGGAAATCCTGCTCAAACTTGATATTCACATTAACCAGTATCTCGATGCCGGGCGGTATCCTGTCCACGATATGGTTAATCATGGGTCTGCCTTTATAGGGCAAAAGGGCCTTGGCCTGGTTTAATGTTAACGGATAGAGCCTGGTCCCGAAACCGCTGGCGAGTATCAAACATTTCATTTCGGTGTAATCCCTCAATCGCTGAATAGGCCTCTACAGAATTCAAAGTTTACCCCACCCACCCCCTGTAATCAATTATAATTGTGTAAACGCTTCAACAAATGTTTGTGAATATTTAATGAACGCTGCGATCAAACGAAACCGCCGCCTCACGCTTGTAGGCGAAGGAGAGGTCGACCTCCTCGGAACAACCGTAGATTACGGGCTGAAGCAAAGCCAGCGGACCAATGGAATCAGGCTTGAGATCCGCAGCGAAACAGGCTTGACCGTGGTTGTCCCCGGGAAGTACACACGGCAACAGGTCGATGATATCCTCAGACAAAAGGCGCGCTGGATCCTTAAACACCTGACCGCAAGCAAACCGGTTCAAATGCCGCTTTTCACGCATGAGCCCGGGCAGGGTGACCGGCTGGTTTTCATGAGCAGTACCATTGAACTTGTGATAAATACGGGGAAATCGACAGCTTGCCCGGCTGTGCTGCACGGGGATAAACTCGTGATCTCAACCGGTAGCAGAAACGGATCTGTACCCAGAATACTGGAGGACTGGTACAGGCGGCAGGCTGCGGCGGTCTTCAAACAAAAGGCCGACCGCTTCCAGGAAATGATGGGGCTGCAATATAACACTATCTTTATCCGTGGTCAGAAGACGCGCTGGGGCAGCTGCTCTCCCGCAGGCAACCTGACACTGAACTGGAAGCTGCTTATGGCGCCGGAGGAGATAGTCGACTACGTGGTCATACATGAGCTGGCCCATCTCAAGCACATGAACCATTCAAAGAGATTCTGGGACCTGGTGGGTCAATATTGCCCTAACTGGAAGAAATACAGAAAATATCTCATCATACATGAAGATGAGCTGAAGGCAAGGGCTGCATTTGAGCTATAATTGGCTGTATCATCACCGGAGGTAGCCATGAAAGTACATCATTACAAGGAAGTCGAGGCAGTTGAGGCCGCTGCCGGTGTGCGTATGCACGTCGTAGCAGGCCCCAGGGAAGGCGCGCCAAACTTCATAATGCGTGTCTTCGAGATAGAGCCGGGCGGCAACACGCCTTTCCACCAGCATGATTGGGAGCACGAGATATTTATACTGGAAGGAGCGGCGGCGGTGAGGCATGAGGATGGGGAAATACCGCTCAAGCCGGGCCATGTGATATTTATCCCTGCCAATGAAATGCACGGAATATTCAACAAGGGAGACCATACCGTCAAACTTATTTGCGTTATACCCGACGTAAATAAAAAATAGCCGCCCGGTTTTCCCCCTCCGGGGCTTGAAAAGGGGTCACACTGGTGCCGTGTCGGGCGGATTATATGGCTCTTACACGTTGACATCGTTTGACACGGGCTTTAAACAGGGGTTAACATATATCTTCGTTGTGTATTTGTTAACCTTGATGAGAAATCGCCGATGGTTTTGAAATCTTCGCTCGATAATAAACCGCTTGAAATCAGGTGGCACGGGCGTGGCGGACAGGGGGCGATCACAGCTGCCAAGATCATTGCACAGGCAGCTTACGCAAAAGGCTTCAAGGGTGTGACTGCCGCTCCGTCCTTCGGAGCCGAGAGGCGCGGCGCGCCGGTCAGCGCTTCGACCAGGATTTCCAGCGAACCTGTCCTGGTTGTATCACAGGTCGAGCACCCTGCCATAGTAGTTGTGCTCGACCATACCCTGCTCAAATACCCGGATGTTACCCAGGGCCTGGGCAAAAACGGCTGGCTGATATTGAATTCCCCGCTGTCACCCAGGGAACTCGGGCTCAAGGGGGATTTCAACATCGCCACCGCCGATGCCACTAAGGTATGCCAGGACCTTGAACTTATAGTGGCGGGACTGGTTATAGTCAACACAGCCATACTGGGGGCTCTGATCCGCGCAACAAAAATTGTGGATATACAGACGCTGGAAAAGGTTATACGGGAACGTTTTTCACGAAATACTGTGGACATCAATCTTGCAGCGATAAACAAGACATACGAGATAACCAAGGTGGGAAAATAGGATTTTCATCATGGGAACCAGGGATTGTAATCACATCTGCGACGAATCATCGCCGGGCATAGGCGAGGCCGGCCGCACCGGGGAATGGCGCACCCACCTTCCGGTTATCGATGACAAGAGATGCACGGCTTCAAAACTGAACAAGCCGACCTGCTTTCTCTGCTGGCTCTATTGCCCGGAGGCTGTTATGACCAGGTCAATTCCGCCCACTATTGACCTGGAATACTGCAAGGGCTGCGGCATCTGTGCAGAGGTTTGCCCGGTGCAGGCTATAACCATGGTCCCTGAAGAGAAAAAATCGGGTTAAAAATTAAGATGGCAGTACAGAGAAAATCCAATATGCACATACTCGACGGCAACCAGGCCGCTGCCATAGCAGCCAAGCTGAGCCGGGTGCAGGTTATTGCCGCCTACCCGATCACCCCCCAGACCCCACTTACGGAGCAGCTCTCCCAGTACGTTGAGGAGGGCCAGCTCAAGGCCGAGTATGTGGCGGTCGAAAGTGAGCACAGCGCCATGGCGGTCTGCACCTCGGCCTCTATAGTCGGGGCGCGGACTTTCACTGCCACCAGCTCCCACGGCCTGGCATATATGCACGAGATGCTGCACTGGGCTGCCGGCGCGCGCCTTCCCATCGTCCTGGCCTGTGTAAACCGCGCCATAGGGGCGCCCTGGAACGTTCTCAACGACCAGCAGGACTCCATTTCACAGCGTGACACGGGCTGGATACAGATCTACTGCCGCAACAACCAGGAGATACTGGACACGGTTATCCAGGCTTATCGCATAGCTGAGAGCGTTAATGTACCGGTCATGGTATGTTACGATGGATACATCCTATCCCACACCGAGATGCCGGTCGACATACCGGAGCAGGTTGACGTGGACCGCTACCTGCCGCCTTATCAGCCCCACACTACGCTGGACCCGGCCAATCCCAAGAACTACAACCTGGTTACGCTGGCCAATCCGCGCGTGGGTGTCGACGGCAAGCTGTGCCACGGCTACATGGAGCTCCGGTACCTGCTGCAGGAAGCGCTGCAGAACTCCAGGGAAATAATCCTGCAGGCGGGAAAAGAGTTCAATGATATATTCGGGCGCGATTACGCAACCATGTTCTGGGAAGAGCGCAACGAGGATGCCGAGATTACCATCGTGGCTATGGGAAGCCTGGCCTCCGAAGCGATCGTGGCGGCTGACATGCTGCGAGAGGAGGGGATCAAGGTGGGCGTTCTGGGGCTGCGCGTATTCCGCCCCTTCCCCAAGCAGGACGTGGTACAGGCACTGCGCAAATCACGTTTAATCGTAGTTTTCGATAAAAATATCAGCTACGGCTCGGAAGGCGCAACCTGCTCAGAGATCAAGTCGGCGCTTTACGGCACGTATATTAACGCTGCCATCAGGAACTTCATCGTAGGACTGGGCGGACGCGACGTCAAAGCACGCGAGCTCGCCGAAGCAACAAAAAAGGCAATTTCATCACTTAAAGAGACTGTGACCAACCCGGATTACCCCGAGTGGATCTGCCAAATCTAACGGAGAAATACATTGAAAGCGAATGCCGTCAACCTGATCGAGAAAGAATGGATCTTACCGGGCAACCGCACCTGCCCCGGCTGTGCCCTTTCGCTTGCCTACAGGCACACGCTGAAGGCGCTCGAAGGGCAGTGCATCGTCACAGTGCCTGCCAGTTGCGCTACGGTCCTGCACGGTATGTACCCCATAACCGCGGTGAACGTGCCCTGCGTGAATACGCCTTTCGCTTCCACCGGCGCCTCGGCCACAGGCCTGGTGGCCGGGCTCAAGGCGCTGGGCAGGAAGGGAATAACCGTGCTGGCGTTTGCCGGGGACGGCGGCACGCATGATATCGGTATCCAATCGCTGAGCGGCGCAGCAGAGCGTCAATATGATTTCATGTATATCTGCTACGACAACGAAGGTTATATGAATACGGGCAACCAGCGTTCGGGTTCCACACCCCTGGGCGCCGTGTCGGGTACCACGCCGGTGCTGGGCAAGCAGCAATACCAGAAAGACATGACGGCCATCATGGAAGCACATGGCATCCCCTACGTGGCAACCTGTTCGGCCTCATACCCGCTGGATCTTTACGAGAAGGTTAAAAAGGCCAAGACCATTGAAGGAACCAGGTTCATACATATTCACACACCCTGCCCGCCCGGGTGGATATTCCCCTTCAGCGATACCATTAAGTTCGGTGAGATGGCGGTCGAGACCGGACTGGTCGTCCTCTACGAGATCGAGGACGGCATCTTCAGGCTGACTTCCGCCAGCGAATCGCTGGCCCGCAAAGGGGGTAACCTGCAACCCGTCCGCGAGTATTTCAAGTCCCAGGGCAGATTCAAAACCATAACCGAGGAACAGATCGACGAGCTCCAGCAATGGGTTAATGCGCGCTGGAAGCAGTGCCTTAACAGGGCCACCAACCTTTAACACTGGCCCTCCGGCAATACCCGATGCCATCTCCCAACCCATACACAACAGGAATCATCGCTTGACAAGCACCGCCTCGCCTTGATAGACTGCATGCAAATATACTGCACACAAATAATTTGGTGCAAAAGTATCTTATGAGGTGAGAGATGGCTGACCCGGCTTATGAGAAACTGGCAGGCGCCCTCAACGCCCGTTCCATGGTATTCCCCGCCGTCAAATGCGACGAGTTTTACGACCTGATGGGATTTCTCTTCACACCCGAAGAGGCAGCCATAGCAGTCTCCATTCCGCTGGAGCTGAGCGGCGTCGAGGAGATAGCCAAAAATATCCCTGCCTCAGACCTGAAAAAGCTGGAGGGGCAGCTCGATGTTATGGCTGACAAGGGGCTGATACATATCCGCGAGAGGGAGGGGAAGAAACTGTACGAGGGGCTGCCTCTGGTCCCCGGTATAACCGAATTCCAGCTTATGCGGGGAATAGTCGATGAAAGGCACAAAAAGATAGCCACACTGCTGAAGGATTACTCGAAAGCCATGGTCAGGGCTATGTTATCGGATAATCCTCCTCCACTTGAATCATCAGCGCCCGGCCGCAAGGTGCCGGTGGACCGGCAGATCGACGACAAGACCACGATTGTACCTTTACAGGAGGTCAAGGAATTGCTGATGAGGACGGAGTACATCTCCGTAGGAACATGCATCTGCAGGCACCAGGGCGCCCTGCTGGGCAGGCCGTCGTCCAAGCCGGTGAACAACTGCATGGTACTGGGTGAATCGGCAAAATTCGCCACAGAAAGGGGATTCACGACACGTCTGACCCCGGAAGAGGCCATCAAGCGCATCGAGGAAGCGGAGGAAGCGGGCCTCATCCATTCATTCGCCAACAGCCCTGACAGGTTCACCAACCTGCTCTGCAACTGCTACAAGGACCTGTGCCTGATTATCCGCATGGTCGGCAAATCTCCCGCACCCAACATGGCCGTGAACGCCAGGTACCTTATCAGGATAAAAGAAGAAGACTGCACCGGTTGCGAGGCCTGCATACCCAGGTGCCAGATGGACGCGCTTAAAATGGTTGACGGACGACTATTTAGGGATGAGATACGCTGCATCGGCTGCGGTCTCTGCATGTGGGTCTGCCCCACCGATGCGCTCGTCCTGGAGCCCCGGCCGGCCAGCAAAATCCCCCTCAGGGCGTAAGCATTAATCTACTTTAAGGAGCTACCGATGTCTGATGTTATTTACGACAAGCTGGCGGCGGCGTTGAACGCACGCGGGACGACTGTGCCTGCTGTTATCTGCAAGGAGTACTACGACCTGGTCGAGTTCCTCTTTACCCCGGAGGAGGCCGCAATAGCCTGCGCTATGCCCATAGAGTATGCAACCTTGGAGGAGATTGCCGAAAATCTCGGAACCAGGGAAATTGATAAAGTTGCGGCCCGGCTCGATGTTATGGGCGATAAAGGCCTTATACATATTAAGGAAGCCGGCGGTAAAAACCTTTACGAGGGATTGCCTTTCGTGCCCGGCATGATCGAATTTCAACTCATGAAGGGGATTGTCGACGAACGCAGCAAGAGATGGGCTGTTCTCTTAAGCACTTACTCCAGGGCTATTAAAAGAGAGTTCATGTCCGGCAATCCCCCCAAAATTGAAAAATCGGCCCCTGGTAAAACAATTCCCGTGGATAAGGAAGTTCAGCAGCTTGCCTGCGTAATCCCCTACCATGAGATGAAACAACTGATCCTGGATACCGAGCATATCGCTGCGGGAACCTGCGTCTGCAGGCACCAGGGCAACCTGCTGGGCAAGCCCAGCTCCGAACCCATGGATAACTGCATGGTCTTGGGCGAGTCGGCTTTATTCTCGATCGAACGCGGTTTCACCAAACGGCTATCCAGGGATGAGGCCCTTAAAAAGCTGGATCAAGCTGAGGAAGCCGGCTTGGTGCATAATTACGTCAACAGCCCCGGGCAATTCACCAACCTGTTATGTAACTGCTGCGGATGTCACTGCTTTATCCTGAGGGGCGCCAAGAACGCACCCGCCCCCAGCCAGATGGTAAACCCCCGGTACCTTGTGTACGTGAACGAGGACGACTGCACGGCCTGCGAGGCCTGCATCGACCGTTGCTGGATGAAAGCACTGAAAATGGAGGGCGGCAAGCTGGTGCGTGACGAGATTCGCTGTATCGGCTGCGGCGTCTGTATGTGGGTCTGCCCTACCGATGCACTCTATCTCAAGCCGAGAGAGGCAGGCAAGGTGCCGCTGAAAAAGTGCTGAGCATCGTAATCTAAGCCTGCTCTTTATCCCTTTGTGCAGCACGGTCGCGCGCCCAGCGATGTATCTCGTCCAATGCCGGCGGCGCCACCATGAAAACCTCGATATCCTGCGGGAACTGGACTGAATGTCCTTCCCGGATGAAAAGCAATGCCACATCACCGGGTTTCAGTGTCTGGTCGATTGTCTTGCTGATAAACTGGTAGCGTTTCCTGGCGGCCTCGCCATACGCCTCATAGACCTGCTTGGCCACTTTTTCGCTGATAAGACCGATCATTATACATCGTTCCCAATCCATAACCTCCTCAAGCAACTCGCCGACCTCGATGCACTTGAGGGAAGCTGCCTCTTTACAGCGATCGCTTACCATCCTGTGGCTGATGGGATGCAGCCCCTCCAGCATCTTCAAGCCCTCTTCTCCCTCCGCGTTAACCGTCTCATGATAGATCAGGGTCACATGCCCCAGTTTACCTTCGAGCTTCGCCACCATCCCGATGACCTGCTGCCAGTATTTTTCATAGAGTTCGAGATAGTCGGCAGGTGAGTTCTTACCCGCATAGGCCAGTGGCACCTGCAAGATCTTTCTACTCTCTTTGAAGCTGCTTGCTTCAGGTTTCTCCACTTTGCCCAGTTCCTGTGACATTGTTATGCTCCTCTTTTTATCCGTTGAATTCGCAGCTTACCCGCTATCCATGATGCGCCCTGCATGGTTACCCTGCCCCTATCAATAGCATGAAAATTATACTACAATATATGATGCCTTTTAGGGAAACCCGACACCCGGTTTGTTATAACAAGGCACAGGAGGAGTCGTATGGATTTCGACCTTGGTGATAAGACAGACCAACTGCGCAAAGAGGTACGCAAATTTGCCCTCGCCGAGGTGGCGGGAAAACCATATAACACGGCCATGCTCGAGGAAGAGAGCGCGGACGAGGACTGGGAATTTTCACTCTCCATATCTAAAAAGCTGGCTCAAAAACAATGGCTGTGCATGGGCTGGCCGGAGCAGTACGGAGGCACGAACGCGTCTTACTGGGAACAATTTGTTTACCTGGACGAGGCCGGCTACCACGAGATTCCCGGCACCAGCATGGGCATCTCCGGCACGGGCATTAACGGCCCCAGCCTCATGTTATTCGGCAACGATGAACAGAAAAAGAAGTACCTCCCTCTCATAGCCTCCGGCGACCCCGATGGGATCTGGTGCACCGCTTACAGCGAACCTGATTCGGGCTCGGACTACAATAAGATCAAGACCACAGCCATCAGGTCGGGGGACGATTATATTATAAACGGGCAGAAAGTGTGGACAAGCTGCGCCCACCGCGCGCGCTGGTGCTGGCTGGCCTGTAAAACCGATCCCACTTCAAACAAGATCCACAAAAGCATGAGCATCATCATCGTGGATATGAAGAGCCCGGGAATCACCACCAGGCCCCTGGTCAATCTATCAGGCATTCACAGTTTCAACGAGGTCTTCTTCGACAATGTCAGAGTGCCTGCATCGAACCTGGTTGGCGAAGAAAATAAAGGCTTCTATATGCTGATCCCGGCGCTGGCAATCGAAAGGCTATCGCTGGCTCCGCACGTCCTGGGAACAGGGCGCCGCATGCTGGAATTGCTCGTCCGCTATACCAAAGATAACGATCATAATGGCAGGCCCATGTCTGCCGATCCCGTAGTGCGCCATAAGCTGGCCGAGCGGGCTCTGGAGCTCGAGACACTGCGCCTGTTCGGACTTGAGATCATGTGGAAAATGAGCACGGGTAAGATGCCCGGCTACGAGGCTGCCAGGAATAAGCTGGTCTGCAACATCGTGACAGACAACATGGCCAAAACAGGGCTTGATATCCTCGGCGCCTATTCGCAGGTAAGGCATGATTCTAAATGGGCGAGGCTGCACGGGCGCTTCCAGAATCTATATATGGTCAACATGGGGTGGTTCAGCGCCGCCGGCACAATGGAGATACAGAAGAATGTAATCGGGCAATTCAAGCTCGGCCTGCCGCGCGCCTATTAGAACCAGACATACAATGCTTTAATATGGGGAAACCTCGCGGGGTCTAAACGAGATCCCCTGTTATTATGCGCTACCAGCCGCCGCCGGCGCCTCCGCCTCCTGATGACCCGCCACCTCCACCGCCGAATCCACCACCAAAACCACCTCCCGACCCACCACCAAAGCCTCCCCAGAAGCCACCCCCCGTCCTATGCCAATCGGTCGATTTTCCGGCTTCTTTGAGCTTCTGATAATTGCGCGACAGCAGGAAATCAGTCCCCAGGCCAAGCCCGGCGAATATCACCGGCGTAATTATAAGTGCCGCTATTCCACCGATGGTCAGGCCTATAATCGCGCCGGCTATGGCGCCCCAGATCCCACCCAGCCAAACGTTTTTGCTGCGCGCCATGAAACCAGATAGGTAGATTGTGATAATAGACAGTATGAAAAAGGCGAAGGTAAAATCGCCAAACACCGATTTCACCGGGTTTTCCTCGAGCGGAGCGGGTGGCGTTCCGTCCCTGATATACTTCTCTATAGAGGCAACCCCCGCTTTGATGCCACCTTCGTAATCGTTGTTTTTAAACAGCGGTATCACGTCGTCATCACGTATCCTGCCTGCGCGGCCGTCCGTGATCACCGGCTCAAGTCCATAACCAACCTCTATCCGCATCTTACGATCATCCAGCGATACCAGGAAAAGAACTCCGTTATCCTTGTCTTTCTGCCCTATCTTCCACTTCTCAAAAAGCCTGCTGGCATAGTCCTCTATGCTGTCATCTCCAATGCTTTTTACCGTCGCAATAAAGACCTGGGCAGTGGTGTCTTTCTCCAGCTGGGCCAGCTGGGATTCAAGCCCTTCTTTACCCTGCGGCGACAGCAAACCTGCGCCATCGTTAACATAGCCGGTCAGGGCCGGGAAATCCTGTGCCGACACCGGCATGATGCCCGCAGGCAGCACCACAGCCAGGCAGGCAAGCACGGAGAGAACCAGCAGGCGGCCCACTAAAACTCCACTTTCGGCGCTGTCTCAGAGCCGGTAACTGACTGGAAGTACTGCTTCTCACTGAAGCCGAACATACCGGCCAGCATATTGGTGGGAAAGGTCTTGATCTGCGTATTGTATTCCCGCGTCAGGTCATTGAATCGCCTTCGTTCCACACTGATGCGGTTCTCCGTCCCGGCCAGTTCGTCCATCAACTGGGTAACATTCTGGCTGGACTTGAGGTCGGGGTAATTCTCCATGACGGCAAGCAGGCGTCCCAGTGCGGTTTCAACTTCGCCGGCTGCTGCAGCCTTATCATTGACTGTCTGGGCCGCCCCGTACCTGGTGCGCGCATCTGCGATGGCCAGGAACACCGTCTGCTCCTGCTGCATCATGCCCTTGACGGAATTAACCAGGTTGGGGATAAGGTCGTAACGCCGCTGATACTGCGTCTCGACCTGCGACCACTGAGCATCTATTCCCTGCGACTTGGTTACCAGGCTGTTATAGATACCGACCAGGGAAACTGCGATAATTATAGCTCCGACTACTATGACACCTACAGCAGCCAGAACACATCCCCAGGTAGATTTCATGTCAATAACCTCCTTATTCAGCTTGGACAGGCTGACCTTTTGCTATGCAATTCTACAACAGGGCCTCTATATCAACAAATTGTGCCCAGGCCGCTTGTTTTAGCCGTTTGACGAAGCGTATAATCAGGCACAATCAAGTATTCAGGGGGGGTTTGTATCATGACCGTTAATAAGGAGCTGACTGCGCCGTGCGGCCTGTATTGCGGGGTCTGTGCAATATACCTGGCGACCAGGGATAATAATGATAAGTTCAGGGAGAAGCTGGCGCCGGTTTATGGCGCCAAGCCTGAAGACCTGGTATGCGACGGCTGTCTTTCCCAGCGCGTCTTTGCATACTGCCAGGTCTGCCCGATCAAGTCGTGCTGCCATGATAAAAAGATAGACGGATGTCATATGTGTAACGAATTCCCCTGTCGGCTCATCGACAATTTCCCCATTCCTGTCGGCAAGAAGGTCATATTGCGGGCCATCCCAAGATGGCGGGAACTCGGCACCGAACAATGGATACTGGAGGAGGAGAAACGTTACACCTGCCCTCGTTGCGGCGCTGCTACTTTCCGGGGAGCCAGGCGCTGCCGCAACTGCAAGGAACCGTTCGACCTCGACTCATAACATTGATTATGTTAAGAACAGCTATTATCCTGGTTGTGGTTATCCTTGCGGCATGTTCTGCTGCGCAGCCGCAAACAACAGAGCCACCCCAGCCGGTACCGGTTAAGATAGGGGCTTTGCTGGGATTGAGCGGCGACATAGCGATATCCTACGGCCAAGCTCAAAAAAAAGGAGTCGAACTGGCTGTAAACGAGGTAAATGAAAGCAACTATCTCGGTACAGGCAGGCGACTAACACTCGTCATTGCGGATGCCGGTCCCGCCCCGGACACGGCCGTCTCCGCCATAACCAGTTTAATTGAAACAGACAATGTATCGGCTATCATAGGCCCCACGTTATCTTCACAGGCTTTCAAGGCCGACCCTGTGGCACAAAAGCACGGTATCCCTGTAATAGCCGTAAGCAATACAGTGCCGGGTATAACTCAAATGGGTGACTATATATTCCGCTGCAGCCTCCCCGAATCAACCGTCATTGGAGGCACCATTAAAGCTGCAGCCAGCCAGCTGCGCGTGGTTAAAATAGCCTACCTGTGGGGCGCGGACGATGACTATACTGTGGCAGGGTACCATGCTTTTAAAGACGCTGTAACGAAGAACGGGCTGAAGGTCATGACAGATGAGACATTCAGCCGTGGTGACACAGACTTTAAGCCACAGCTCGAACGTATTATCGCGCAGGAGCCTGACGCAATACTCGTTTCTGCACTGGCCAATGAGGCTGCGTCAATAATAGTGCAGGCGCGATCCCTGGGCTATACCGGCCTTATCATTGGCGGCAACGGGTTCAACTCAACAGACGTGATCAAACAGGCTGGTAGCGATGCCGAGGGAGTCATGGCAGGAACGGCATGGAATATTGGCAGCATCAATCCGACCAACATGGAATTTATCTCGGCTTATCAGAAAGCCTTCGGAATCAAGCCGGATCAGTTTGCCACCCAGGCCTATACAGGTACCTGGCTGCTGGCCAACGCTATACGCACCGCCGGCAACTCCGAACCAGCAGCCATCCGGGACGCGCTGGCCGGGATATCCAATTTCACCACTCCCATGGGTTCTTTCAGCTTCACAGCAGACAGGGAACCGGTTCATCCCGCCGTGGTGCAAATCGTTAAAAATGGAAGGTTCACCATTTTTAAGCCATGATTTTTCTGGGAAACTCCGGGCTATAACAATAACTTTTATGCCTGTGTTATAATCGCTGCGTCGAAAATGTTTAAGTTCAACCTGATGCCGCGCGGAGACAAGTTCTTCGACCTCTTTGAAGTAAGCTCAAAGAATATGGTCATAGCAGCCCAAACGCTCAAGGACCTGATATATTGCTGGGACTGCATCGACCAAAAGCTGGAAGACATGGACAGAATCGAGCACCAGGGTGACACTATCACTCATGAGATTATGTTCCAGCTCAACCGTTCCTTCATAACACCTTTTGACAGGGAGGACATCGGTTTGCTGGCGCATTCGCTGGACGACGTCACCGACCTCATCCAGGCGACGGCCGATACAATGGTGCTCTACAAGGTCAAGGAGCCCGGGAAAAGGGCGCGCGAACTGGCAGATATCATAGTCCAGATAACCACCGAGGTAGAGAATGTCATGCCCAGCCTCAGGCGCCACAACGCCAACCTCGAAAAAATCCTCAACAGCTGCGTGGAGATAAACAGGCTGGAGAACGTGGCAGATAAAATATACCGGACTGCGCTGAAGGAATTGTTTGAAGATTCAACCGATATTGCAGATATTATTAAATGGCGTGAGATATACGAACACATGGAAAGCGCCACGGACATGTGTGAAGACGTCGCCAACGTGCTTGAAGGCGTGGCATTGAAACACGCGTGAATTTTTAGCCTTGAGTTTATCCGGTCAACACCGATCATCAACTTCGTAAAGGAAAGGATGAAGCAGAGATGGCAATTAAGGAACTGGTTACCAAGAACCGCAGCTACCGTCGTTATTACCAGGATGTCCCGGTTTCCCTTGACGCTCTTAAAGAGCTGGTCGACCTGGGTAGACTATCTTCCTCAGCTATGAATCTGCAGCCGCTCAAATATATATTATCGAATGAACCGTCCATGAATGCTGCCATCTTCGCTCATATCGGGTGGGCGGCCTACCTCAAGGACTGGCCCGGTCCGGCCGAGGGAGAGAGGCCCTCAGCATATATTGTCATGCTGGGTGACACAATGATCGCTAAACATGTGGGATGGGACCACGGGATCGCCGCCCAGAGTATCCTGCTTGGAGCTACTGAGAAAGGCCTGGGTGGATGCATGATAGCCACCATACGCAAGAGCGACCTTGCACATGCGCTTGAAATCAGTCCACGTTACGAGATACTGCTGGTCATCGCCATCGGCAAACCCAAAGAGCAGGTGGTGATTGACGCGCTGGGGCAGGATGGTGTGGTGAAATACTGGCGCGATAACGATGGAGTGCACCATGTGCCAAAACGCGCGCTGCGGGATATCATTATCGGTTAGTTCCGCGACTAATAAAACGGCTTATCAGGAAGTTCTCTTTACCAACACCAGACGATTGCCTTCCTGATCGCTGTAGCTATAGTCTACCTGATCCATCATATTCCTCATCATATATATCCCCAGCCCGCCAACTTTGCGGTCTTCAAGCCGGCTGTCCACCTCCGGCAAAGGAACAGAGCCGGGATCAAACTTTTTACCGTGGTCCCTGATGGTTATAACTATACCGGCGTCAGTTAGCGCACAGGAAATCCGGTAGAAACCGCCTTTCCCGCCGTAAGCGTGCTTTACCACGTTGGTACTTGCTTCATCAACGGCTGTCTCAAGCGCAAAGACATACTTATCCAATCCCCTCCGCTGCAACCAATTAACCACGAATTCGACGATCCTGGGTATGTCCTCCAGGACTGCGCTCTCTATCGTCAGTGTATCGTCACCCATGTATGCTACCTGCTGTTGGTTGATCATAATATATCTTTATCACACCCGGCCGAAATATCAGGCTACAGCTGCAGTGGCAGGTGAGATTACGATCTGGCTGCCGTTAATCTTGCTTTCCAGGCCGGTCTTGATGTCATCTATTACCTTTTGCACCTCGGCCATCTTCCTGTCGCCATCGAACTCCAGAAAGATCTCAACATAAACATTAGCTCCTGACCGCCTTGAACGTATCCCGTGAATAGCCTCGTATTCGTCAAAATAATGTGCGAGCTCACTAAGGATAACGATCTGGAGAGACTCTTCCAGAGCACGGTCCAGCAGGTCGTAGACAGACATGGTGCTGATATTATATATGGACTGGACGATGAAGAGCCCGATGACGATGGAGACCACCGGATCAACGTAGATTGCCCAAGGCTGATCACTGAATATGGCGCTCAGAGATAATGAGATAATGACCAGCACCGACGCGATGGTTTTAGAGCGGTACATGCGCCAGAGCGACTCCAGCACGGGTGAATATTCCTCTTTCGTCAGGTGGTAATCGTGCCGCCACAGCCAGACGCTGGTTAACAGCGCTACCGCTGAGAAAACGATAGCAAGGTCAACCCCACCCTCATGCAGTTCCACCGGGTGCTGAAACCTCTCCACTATATGTCCTATAATGATTATCAGAGATATTACAAGTACCGTTGCCACAATAAGGCCCGATACGCTTTCAAGCTTGCCGTACCCGTAGTTATACCCTTCCGTCCTGCCGCGGTTGACCTTCCTGATGGACAGGTAGGATAAAAATACGGCGGTGACCAGGCCGATATTTTTAAGAATCTCCGACTCGAGGGTCAGCGAATTGGCTATAATTGCAGCGATCAGACCGGTTATCAGCCCGAATATACCCAGTATCAGGCCGAGCAATATGGAATGTTCCTTGGCCTTGCTGTGGTTAACCGGCTTTGTTTCTTTGTCTTCAGGCATATCTTTCCGCCAAATGCCCTGTTTATATCTTTAATAAAGGCCAGATTATTTTGGCATGATTTAATTTTTTATTCAAAGTGTGAACTGCAAATGCACCTTGTTATTTCCAAAATACTAAAGGGACGCTATAATTTAACCAGTACCTTTATGAATAATGTCCCGAATTATATTAGATATGTTGTTTAAGTGGAAACGACAATACTCATGGCTGATAGTGTTGTGGCTGATATCAGCATTATTTCTGTCCGGGACAGCCTGTCTTATCAGCGAAATGCCGGCAGAGGTAAATAACCCGCCAGTTGATCAGACAGCAACGGACAATATGGCTTACCCGCCGCTTCTTAACATTGAATCCTTTGCCGCTGTACCCAAAACCATAGCACTAGGCGAAGGCACCGTTCTTTCCTGGAAAGTGGCAGGCGCCTCTTCTCTTTCCATAGATCCCAATATCGGGAATGTAAGCGGAGATTCCGGCAACGTCTCGATATCACCGCAGGAAACTACGTTATATACGTTAAGAGCATCCGACAGACGTTATGAAATATCTGCCAAATTCCTGATTATTGTTAAAACAGCAGACGGAACAATCATCTGGCCCAAGAGCAGCTCCGATAACATTACAATCGAATCATTGTACGAAGGCTGGAGCTATTATCCCAATAAATATGTTGTATGGGACATAATCGACCGAAACAAGGATACCGCCACCGATACTGTGAACTGCTGGCACCAGGGACGTATAATCAATAACCATACTGAATGGATTATGACAGACGTTACAGTCAATAACAGGTTAGTAGCGAATAATATCGTGCCCTCACAGCAATTGATTTACGTTACCAGCATGGATTGCATGCAGTTTCCTGAACTTAAGTGGAAGTGGAAGGTTTACCCTTAATTTTCTACGATGTCTTTTTTAATATAGAAGGTGTGGGATAAGGTTTATGAACACTATCTGGAATAAAATAGCCGGCGTTATCATTTTAATCTGTATCTCAGCGCTTTCCTTATCCTGCTTTATCTTTGACCGCCCCATCGACCGCTACAAAGCAGCAAATGAATTATACAGCCAAAAGCAGTGGGATGAGGCTATTACCGAGTATACGAGGGCTATCAGTATGGATTCAAACCAGCCTTTCTTCTACATCAACCGGGCTCTGTCTTATAACCAGACAGGTGAATATGACCTGGCTATTGCAGACTGCAGCAAGGCAATAGCAAAAAAGCCGAATATCGCATTAGCATATACTACGCGCGCCTCCGCATATAACGAAAAAGGCCTTTACACGCTGGCGCTGGCCGACTCGGAAAAGGCCATCGAATTAAATCCAAAGCTTGCCCTGGGCTATATAAATAAGGGGTGGGCGCTCTATGGCCTGGGCAAGTACAAAGAATCTGTAGCCGCGTGCACCGCCGGGATTGCGATCGAACCTTTGAGGGCCATGGCCTATATATTCAGGGCTATGAACTATAACGAGATGGGCAAGTATGAAGAGGCAATGGCCGATTGCAATAAAGCTATTGAGCTCGACCCCACGCTTCCGCTGGGATACGTCAACCGCGCATGGGTGTACAACCAGATCGGCGGCTATGAATTGGCTATCGAAGACTGCATAAAAGCGATTAGTCTGGACCCCAGGATTGCCACAGCTTATGTGAACCGTGCCTGGGCACAGGTAGCCAGGGGAAATTACGACCTCGCCATAGCTGATTGCGATACCGCCATTAAACTTAATCCTAACCTGCCGTTTGCCTTTACCCAGCGCGCCTGGGCTTACTTCGAAAAATATCCTTATGATCTCACAAAAGATTGGTGGGAGATGGGCATGGCCGACTGTGATAAGGCCATCGAATTAAACCCCAAATCCGCCCTTGCTTACAACATGCGGGCACGCGGATACATTTTTAAGGAAGAATACCGCCTGGCTATTGCCGATGCCACAAAAGCTATTGAACTGAGTTCCGAATTCGCTCTTCCTTACATCACCCGCGCCTGGGCCTTTAACAATCTACGTATGTTCGACCTGGCCATAGCTGAATGTGATACGGCCATTTCGCTTAATCCTAAGCTGTCAGCGGCCTGGGCAAACCGTGCCTGGGCTTATAACGGCAAGGGCCTGTACGAAAAAGCGCTGGCCGATATAAATGAGGCCATACGCCTGCAATACGATTTCGCCTGGGCATATTTCACCCGTGCCCTGATCCATAAGAACATGGGTGCATACGATAAGGCGAGATCCGACATAGAGCTATGCCTTCAATATACAACCGACCCCAAGCTTATCGAGGCCGCCAGGGCGCTCGCCGGCACACTTTAACCGCCTTCGCGGGACAGGTAATCACCCTCCCTGTCTTAGTCCGGAGATTTTCAACTGAATAGCCCGCCAGAGGTCAGCGCCGTTTGTCGGAAGGTACCAGTTGCCCTTATCATCCCAC
>Ga0265595_1001016_pt1 | contig 23107 bp, 17 predicted proteins | sample saktaG_15_FD_190148 | JGI IMG/M metagenome (GOLD analysis project Ga0265595, IMG submission 190148) | Saline water microbial communities from Sakinaw Lake, British Columbia, Canada - sak_2013_06_06_50m | ecosystem: Environmental > Aquatic > Non-marine Saline and Alkaline > Saline ...
TCCATCCTTCGCCTTCTGGTCCCAGGCGATTAAAAGCCGGTACTTTGGCATCATCAAAGCTTAAATAGCAGTTGTAAGAGCCATCATAGCCCATGGTATCGTTGATCCTCTCGATGTGAAAACCAGCCGTGCCCTTCTCAACCACAAAAGCGCTAAGATGCGCGTACATCATCCTGTCCTCGGGTTTCTGACCGGTGAGGAAATAACACATATAAAGATCTGCGGCCGCGGCGATGGTCTGAAAGCGTTTCTTACCGTTTATAATATAGAAATCGCCCTCGCGCACGGCGGTGGTCTCAATTCCCGATATATCCGAACCAGCATAAGGTTCGGTCATGGTGATGGCGCCGATAAGCTCGCCCCTGGCTATCCTGGGCAGCCATCTCTGTTTCTGATCCTCGTTGCCATTGTGCACTAACTGGGTAGCGCTGCCGAACATCGTTGTGAATAGGCCACCTCCAACTTCGCCCGCTCTGGCGACCTCCTCGCAAATTATGGCGGCTCCCGTCACACCCCACTCTTCGGCGTGGCCGCCATATTTATTGGGAACCAAGACACCAAACCAGCCTTTCGTGGCCATGAGCTTAAGCGCCTCCCAGGAAAATTTTCTCTTAATCGCATCGCGCTCACCGATAGGAATCAGAACCTCATCGGTGTATTTTTTAGCGTCTTCAGCTAATTTAATCTGTGCTTCATTCCACCAGGGAAAAGTATCCATTTAAATTACCTCCTTGATAATTTTATTTCAACAAACTTACTGATCACGCCAATTTGACTGCCGCTTGTCAGTATCATTCAAGGTTCGAGAACAGTTTATAAGAAGTATCAATGGGTGGCATCGTGGGTTCTACGGCCTTTTCGGGATCAACGAGATGGCCGTAGATTGGGTCGGACTGCCATCCATCGATATGAAGATGCCGCTTAACCGCGGCCTTATATTTGTCCCAATCGGCGCTGAAATATAGAAAAATCTGCTGAGCTGCCAGGGAACCTTCGCCGTGTATGTGGTCGATCTGGTAATAGTTCTGGGTCATGTCTTTGATCATGCGGATGACCTTGATCCTGTCAGCTGTGGGTACTCCTGCTTTGGCGCCAAGGTATTTCTCAATATAATCATGGATTTCGGGGTTCTTCCAGTCGCGGTAGCATGGTACGGTGGTGGCAATGCCGCCGCATATGTCCTGGGCTATTTTACACATCTCGTGGAAATTGCTGGCAAAAATGAACTTGGCTGAGTTGGTGAGCATGAGGTCAGGTACCATCATACCTGAGGCAGCGTCCAAAGTAGACTTGATGCATGCCATCTCGCCAAGGTTGGCGACGGTGTTGGTGATCATGGCCATCCATGCCAGCTTGTTCCTGATATGCTCGTACTTTTCGAGGCCGTTATACTCAGTGATCAGCCTTACCGCCCCGGTCAATGTTTCCAGTTCGCCAACCATTTTGCAGGTACCAAATAGGCGGTGATAGCTGGCAAAGCCATAGGTGATGTCACGGGTAAACTGCCATTCGCCACACATAAAGACTCTGTCCCAGGGGATGAATACATCGTCAAATACAATTAAACATTCAGTCGGCTGCAGACCCCAGGCGCGAGGATAGTCCCAGGCAGCCTCCTCCCCATAAGTACGGGTAACTGGTTCAACAGCCAGCAGTGTAACGCCCTTTGCGCCGAGCGGAACTGCGAATGCGAGCGCATAATCCTTATCTTCTTCTCCGTGGTAGCGACAGGGAAGAACTATAGCTTCGTTGGCGCAGGGGGTGGCGCTTATATGAATTTTGGCACCCCTGACGATAATACCTTCCTTCTGCCTGTCTACCACGCGGAGATAGAAATCCTTGTGCTGGACCTGCTTTGAAGCGTGCAGGCTGCGGTCGCCCTTGACGTCAGTCATCGCTCCGGTGATGCCGACATCATTTTTCTGCAGATACTTGCGGTAATTCTCAACGCGCTCGACGTAGTTAGTGCCAAGGGCCTTATCCATCCTGTTGGCCGCCAGGGCACATGCTGCCAGGGCGTCCACGCCCATGCAGTGCACCAGGAACCCACCACCGGTGCGTATGCCGGTGATGAAGCATTCACGTCTCCTGAGCAACTCCTGCGCGTTTTTGGGCGCCGTAAGGAGGAAGTTCACTTCTTCTCCATCTGCATTTTTTGTGACGTAAAGATCGTGGTACTTGGAATCGTGCGGCAGGGCATAATCCAGGGCCGCAGCTCGGATCATTGTCCTGAGCATGGGATGAGTCCTGACATCTTTTACTCTCTCGCCCAGGCAATAGACAATCCTGCCGTCGTCAAGGCTTTCTAAATACTGTTCAACCGTCCTAATCATGTAAAAACCTCCAAATTTATTAATTTATTCTGTATATGAATTTCATCACACAGCAAAGGCACGAAGTCCAATTTGATTTCACCCCCAACTATTGGGCGTCGGATAGTACGGTTTAGTGTAACTTTAAGGCATTCATTAATCCTCTTTACTGTCTAAAATGAAGGCCCCTGCTTCAGACAACTGAAAGGCCTTGACCCGTTGATCTCCGCCCTTGTCAGTTCGCCATTGGCGACTCTCAACAACAGGTTAAATATGTCCTCGCCTATACCGGCCACAGTCGCATCTCCCTCCAGTATTGCTCCGGCATTGATATCGATATCCCCTTCCATTTTATGATACGTCCGCGAGTTGCTGGCTATTTTGATTACGGGACACACGGGTGATCCTGCCGGCGTGCCTCTGCCAGTCGTAAACAGCACTATTTGGGCGCCACCAGCAGCCATACCGGACAAATCGTCGATATCATAGCCGGTTGTCTTCATGATAATGAGGCCCTTGTTCGTCGGTTTGCCGGCATAGTCAACCAATTGCACTATTGGAGATGTGCCGGCTTTTGCTATGCATCCGAGGGATTTTTCAGTTATGCACGACAGCCCGCCATCAATATTCCCCGGTGATATAACCAGGCCGGCAAGTTCGCCAAGATAGCCCCGCACTAATGCTTCCTGGTCGTTTATCACTTGCTCAACCTGTTCCCGCAGCTGCTGATCAGGGCAGCGCCTGCCCATTATATGAGCGGTTCCTATCATTTCTGTAGTCTCGCCCATGATAACTGAGGAACCCTCTCTGATCAGCCTGTCGGCTGCCGCACCTACGGCCGGGTTGGCCGTAACACCGGAAAAAGCGTCGGAACCACCACACTTCAACCCCACAATGAGATCGCTGACAGGGGCGGCTTCCCTGTTCTGATGGCCTACATGTTGAATGAGTCTCTCTACTATTTCAATTCCCTTCTTTGTGGTAGCGGCGCTGCCTGCGTCCTGGACCTCCAACGATTCAGCAGGCTTGCCATTAGCAGCCTGCGCAATGTATTCACTCTTCAGTAGCTCACACCCAAGCCCTATTGCCAGAACCGCTCCTATGTTGGGATTGTTTACGATCCCCGAAAACGTATTCAAACTTGTAAAAAAGTCATCGGGACCATAACCACAGCCGTATGCATGCTGAATGGTCATCACATCCGGGAAAACTTTGCCTATGGCATCAACCACATTGCCTGAGCACAAGACCGACGACATGACTAGTACATGGTTACGGACACCGAATCTGCCATCTTCTCTTTTATAACCTCTGAACTCCATTATCTTCACTTCCCTCCTCGTTCATCCGGCTGGGAGATTACTATGGGTTGGGCATTATGAACATGCACCCATCCCCCCTTAGGGATGTCAATCATCGCCTGAAGAATAGGCTCGCCGTAGCGGACCACTCGCTCACCAGATTTAATCGCTACCAGGGCAATCTTATGACTGGGCTCAATATCCTGGACAGCACTAAAAAGTATTTCACCCCCAACAGTCACCGGGTCGCCTTTCTCAATATGCTTAATCGCAATGGCCACATTATCACAAGGATTCACCCTTAACGCATTATCTTTCATATAGTCCCTCACATATAGTCCCTCCGGCCCATATTTTGCCGAACGCTAACACTATATAAGTGAACATATCCGTATCAAAATGCTCAAATCGTTATTTTGACGATATTAAATCGTTTAGAAATTCAGGAATGTGCCACGAGCAATAAGGGCCATGGCGCCCCTCTGATTGATATAGGTTATTTCGTAGGTGGTGACCATTGTCGGCCCCAGCTTTGTCTCCCGTCCGACTATATCGATAAGCTTAATAACCGCCGTAAGGATATCACCTGCTCCTATCAGGCATAAGAAATCGTATTCTATTCCACCGTCAACATTTTCCGGCGGGGCGCCGTCAGCAATTAGGTTATAAATCAGTTTTTCTACCTCAAAGTCATTTGCCACCGGCCATCCTACAAAGCCTGGAGGGGCAATTATTCTTCCGTATTTACTCCGCGAGGCGTACTCAAGGTCGTTATACAGCGGATTGGAATCTCCTACCGCCCTTGCATAGCGTTGAATGGCGCCCTCCTCGACCTTATATATAACTGGCGGATCGGAATAGCCGATCCATTTTTTGAGTTTATCTGTGACAACAAATTCAGCCATGCTGCATTCTCCTTTCTTGTTCTTACGTCAGAATATAGTGAAACTGATTCCCCGGTGCGTATTTTCCCTTCGCGGGCTACTCAAATCCAAGCCATGCAGTGATGTTGTCAACCTGCTCGCGAGCTGTGACCAGCTTATTTGCCTGATGGTCCCAGTCCGGGTAGCCCAGGGTTATCCCTTCAACAAGGCGTTTGGAATCGGGTATATCGGCATATTTCCGCCATACCTGTTCGTACCAGATCCCCTGATCCGCAATGCAGGTACCCAGGCCGTATTCCAGTGCTGCCAGGCAAATGCTCTGACACACAGCCCCAATCCCTATCATATCCAGAGGGTACTGCAATTCCTTATCCGTACAGATGACGATCTGGCAAGGCGCTTCAAAAAAGCGCAGGCCGTGCATCGTCCACTGATTACGTTTTTCCTTGTCCTCCCGTGCGATGCCCATTAACCTGTACAGCTCAATACCAAGTTCAACCTGGCGCTTGCGGTAAACACCCTCGAACGGTTTGCGCAAGAATTCATAGGTCGGGAATGCCCCCTGGCTGAATAGGCTGGTTATTTCCTCACGAATTTTATCGAGCTTTTCTCCCGTAGCCACCACGAACTCCCATGGCTGAGTATTGAGCCCTGAAGGCGCTCGGACAGCAGCCTCAAGTATTTTATGTATCAATCCCTTGGGGACCGGATCTTTCTTAAATCCCCGTATGCTCTTTCTGGTTTTCATCGCATCAATTACATCCATATAAATCTCCTTCTCCTAAATGTCATCTAAGGGGCCAATCCCGTCGCAGCACATCTATCTGCCCTTTTCGATTTCCCTTTTTATTTTGAAGCCAAGTTTTATCCTGTCCTGGGTATCTGCCGTGACATCTTTTATCAGGCTTTTAATCGGTCGTTGGCTTGCATCCGTCCGCGGGATTGATTTAGCAAACTCGTAGAAGCGGGGCACCATGAAGTGCGCAAGCCTGTCATCACAAAACCTGACCAGGTCCTCGAGCTCGATCTTCTTGTTTCCTTCGGTTACTATTACCACTTTGACTTCCTCACCGAATGTTGCCGACGGGGTAGCCACGGCCACACATTCCCTGATACCTGGATAAGCCAATAGCACATGCTCAACTTCCATGGCGGAGATGTTCTCACCACCCCTGCGTATCATGTCTTTTTCTCTGCCTACAAAGAAGAAATAGCCGTCCTTGTCCTTGTAGGCCAGGTCACCAGTATGCCACCAGAGGTTCTTAAATACCTCCAAGGTTTTCCCCGGCATTTTGTAATACCCTTCGAACATAATGTGTGGCTGGCGGGGTCTTAACACGAGTTCACCCACTTTACCCGCCGCCAACTCCCTGTCTTCTATGTCAACTACCCTTACCTCAAAATACCCCCTGGGTTTACCGAAAGACCCAACTTTAATATCATCGTAGGTTGCAGTTACTGTAGCATCTGCCTCAGTCGAGCCGAATATATTAATGAGCTTTAGCCCGAACCTTTTCTCAAAAGGCTCATGTATTTCGGCCGGCACATGTGAAGTTGTCAGTGCCCTTAGGGTATTGTTTGCGTCCTTGGAGCTGGGTGGTGCGAAGCTCAGAATATTCATTACGGCTTCAAATACTCCCGACACTGTGCACTTGTATTTTTCGATATCAGGCCAGAAATCGGTGGCGCTGAAGTCCCTGGTCAGTACCATCGTCGCGTTCATCAACAGGCAGTTGACCACACCCGAGAACTGGGAGGAAACGTGTGACAGAGGAGCCCACACATACAGCACTTCTTTTTCCAGGTCGCGGGATGTTTTGTCAGGATAGAGTGCTTCCTGGATTCGTGTGGCTACATAGCAGGCCTGGTTGTGTGTCAGCATGACGCCCTTGGATGGCCCGGTTGTACCTGACGTAAACAGGATGGCCATCAGGTCTTTATAGCTCACATCGACGGCAGGTTCGGTGGCAGGTTTTTTCAGCAGGTCGCCGAAGGGAATAACATCGCAGCGGCCGATTTTTTTACCTGAGAAAGCGCCGAATACGATGATTTTCTTCAGGTTTTTCAGCTTTTCTATAACCGCGACCAGATTGGGTACAAGGTTGGCGCTGACTCCGATTATCCTGGCATCAGAATAATTAATAAAGTACTCCAGCAGGTTGCCCTTGTGGGCAGTGTTAATCGGCACTTCCACCGCACACAGTTTTGCTAACGCAAACCACGTGTAGATAAACTCCAGGCAGTTATCCATATAAATGGCAACATTCTCTTTTTTCTTCACGCCCAGAGCGGACAGCCCGTTAGCCACTCTGTTTGACCTTTCATTTACCTCGCCATACGTAGCGGTCTCTCCTTCAAAATAAATAAACGGCTTATTCTTATTACGCTTCGCCCTTTCCTTCAATTTAAGACCGATGACATTGCCTTCAGATGTTCTGAACCTCATTATTACCTCCTTAATTATTTAATCGTTTGCAAGAGCGTCCTATTTATCAAACCGCTTGTCAGATTCATTCTCGTGCTTCGCCTTTTCTATGTATCGTTTTTTTCTGCAATCCGCCGTGCCTTTTTCATCAACCTCCCAAGTCTTTTCATTTATTACCACGCCGTAATCGTCAAATGCACTTTTAATCGATACGTATTCATCTATTACATCTTCCAGCACCATCTTTGGATCGCGTTTGAGCGGATCACCCCAACCTCCACCTCCACCAAATTCCACCATGAGCACATCATTGTCAGCCAAAGGGACACCGTAACCAGTAGTTTCAATGACCATCTCATCGGCGCTGCCTTCTCTAAGCACTGTTTTATTCGGTGGTCCGTCACTCCCACCAGCGATGCCCCTCATAGGATATTTTGTACCGACAAGGAATGTATGAGCCCACATTTGGGCCTTGGCTTTCTGCCGTACCCGCGTGGCTACCCCGCCACGCCATTGTCCCGGGCCCCCGGAGTCCGTCATAAACTCTCGCTCCATGGTTAGCCATGGGTAATGCATATCATGGAGTTCGGCAGTAGCCATGATCATTGAGCCAAAACAACAGGGAAGCGAGCCCCATCCATCGGTCCCGTAAGCCCCACAACACCAGCCTGCCGACATATTGGTGTTCTGGTCGAGATAGAACTCGCCATCATACGGGTTTACGCCGTAAGTTACCACGGGCATGCCCATTTTAACGTTCTGCAGGTAGGCTTTTTCGGGTATGGCCTGCGCCAGGGCCATGGCCACCGCCTCTCCTACTTCACCACCGATATGCAGCGTACAGGCAGTCACAGGCACCGGAGGATTCGGATTGACAACGGTACCCCGCGGCAAGATCACTTCAAGCGGACGGAAAAGCCCTTCGTTCCTGGGAATCGAGTCATCTATCATCGAAGAGAGCGTCAAAAATATGAATGAATAATCGTTGGCTATCGGGCTGTTGATAAAGCCAATGGTCTGCGGGTCGCTGCCGGTAAAATCGAGTTTCAGCGAGTCGCCCTTGACCGTGACATCAACTCTCACAGTAATATCTTTTGTCCCCTGGCAATCATGCTCAAGATAGCCTTCACCATGATATACACCATCTGGCCATGAAGCGATCTCTGACCTGAAACGCCGTTCAGAGTAATCCACTATATAGTCCATGCAATCCCTGATAGTCTTTACCGGGTACTTGAGCAGAAGCTCTTCCAGCCTGCGCTTGCCTACCCCGAGCGACCCTATCATGGCTTTAAAATCACCGGCGAATTTTGGTTCCCTGGTATTGATAGAAAGCATTTTAATGATGTCGTTACGCGGCTTGCCCCGGTCATACACCTTGATAGCAGGCAGTCTCAAGCCTTCCTGCCAGATATCTGTGGCACCGGGATTGTACCCTCCCGGAACGGCACCGCCGGTATCGCCCTGGTGTGCCCGTATAACAGGGAAGAATACAATCCTTTTTCCTACAAACACCGGCGTCATCATGGTCCAGTCCGGTATGTGGGAGCCACCGAAATAGGGATCGTTCAGCAAGATGATATCCCCGGGGTGAAGGTCGTCCTTGAAATCCTTCAATACTTCCATGACGGAGAACTTGCAGGCGCCCATATGCACTGGCAGACCGTCTGACAGGGATATCATCTTGCCATCACCATCAAAAATGGAGGTGGAGAAATCATGAGACTCGCTGAATGTTGACGTGGTTGCGGTCCTCATCATGGTATCGCTCATCTCGTTGGCGATGTTATACAGGCTGTAACGTACGACCTCGGCGGTAATCGGATCAATTTTCTTCATATCTATCTCCTCACGTTATTGCTGCAGGCTTGCCATTACTGAACCGTGATAACATAATTGTCATATTCGTCTATACAGGACTTTTGTCCTGGGAATATGACAATGTTTGTCGCTGGTTCTTCGACCACGCACGGCCCTTCGATTACATTGCCGCATGATAGCTGAGTGCCGTCATAAACCGGGGCATCGATAAAGCCACCGGCCTCTTCAAAATAAACTTTCCTTTTCCCTTTGAGCGCCTTCTTCGGCGCCAAGCCGGCAGGCTTAAGTTTTGCCACCGGAATTTTAGCAGTGTGAACCACGGTTTCCAGCCTTACGTTCATGATAAAGACAGGGGCTTCTTGATTAGCAAACGTGTGCAGTGTTTCATGCGCCTTATGGAAGTCCGCCCCAGCTTTGGCGATGTTTTCATCGCCAACCACGCCACTTATCGAACCGAGAGGAATGGTTATTTCATGCAGTTCGCCTTTATAGTACATATCCAGCGAATAATTGCTGGTCATGTCCTGCATGAAACCCGATTTTTCCCGCGCTGATGCCGGCAGGTCCTGCTCCACCTCCAGTTTCATGGAACCGATCAGGCCGTTTAACACCGTCAGATCATACTTGCCGGTGGTGGCTATATAAGTCTTAACCTTGTTAATAACTATGTTTGAACTGAGCATGCCGCGCGCGGAAAAAGCGGTGGCCATTCTCGGGATTATGATGCTCCCGATACCCAGATCGCGCGCCAGCAGACCGGCATGCACAGCCCCATTGCCACCAAAAGCGACCAGCGCAAACTCGCGTGGATCGTACCCCTTCTGTATGGAAACAGCCCTTATACCCCCTGACATGTTATGGTTAACGATACGGAAGATACCGTTTGCCGCTTGAACGATATCCATCTTTAAAGGGTGGGCAACCTTCCCTTCGATGCTTTTGTGTGCAGCTTTAGCATTGAGCTTCATTTGGCCACCGAGGAAGTAATCCGCGTTTAAATAACCCAGTACAAGATTGGCATCTGTCACGGTTGGCTGGTTACCGCCTTTGCCATAACAGGCCGGACCGGGGTCGGCGCCGGCACTGGCCGGACCGACTTTAAGTGCACCTCCCACATCAACCCAGGCAATGCTGCCACCCCCGGCGCCAATCGTATGAATGGCCAGCATGGGTGTCATGATACGATAGCGTGAAAACCAGTAGTCCGTGGCAAAGGCCGGCCGTTTATCCTTGATCAGGGAGACATCGAAGCTTGTGCCTCCCATGTCCACAGTAATCAAATTTGGTTTATGCATCAGTTCGCTAATTAACTGTGTACATGCCACGACACCTGCAGCCGGACCCGATAAAAGGCCGGTGACAGCATATTTTGCAGCATACTGAACATTCATGATACCGCCGTTAGACAGCATGACGAAGAAATCGCTTTTAAATCCGAGGCGGTTAAGCTCTGCCACCAGGCTATCTAAGTATCTCTTTAGCTTTGGCCCGGTGTAGGCATTTACCAGAGTGGTGCTGACCCGCTCGAACTCCCTGATCTGGGGAAGCACCTCGTGCGAGAGAGAGATAAAAGCATCGGGGTGCTCCCTTTTTATGATTTCTGCGATCTTTTTTTCGTGTATGGGGTTGAGGAATCCGAACAACAGGCACACTGCAATGGACTCGATCGCTTGATCCCTTAATTTCCTTACCTGTGCGACTACTTCATCCTCATCGAGCGGCACAAGTATTTTGCCTTCCCGGTCGATGCGTTCATTCACTGTAAGACGATGCCTGCGCAGAGCAATTGGTACGGGCGCCGGGTAACGCGGATCGAACATCCGCTCCTTATGCCCGCGGCGAAGCTCTATATCATCCCTGAATCCCCTGGTGACAATTAGTCCGGTTTTGGCTCCGTTGAACTCCAGCATAGTGTTAGTCGCTACGGTGCTGCCATGTACAATTACTTCGGTTTTATTTAACATGTCAGTCAGGGACATTTTCTCGGCATCCGCTATCTTCCGCAGGCCGGTAATGACTCCTTCAGCCTGGTTTTTGGGCGTAGACGGTGTCTTTATCACGTGCAGAGCACTATTCTCATCCGTGTATACGAGGTCAGTAAAAGTACCTCCGACATCAATACCAATTTTATAACCCATATTTATCCTCCATGAACGAACTTCTCGTTCACAATCAAGTACGCCCTCAATTGTTGTGGATGCTAATTACCAGTTTGTTATTTATTCCGCTTCGACCGTTGCCAGTTCAACCCTGTTCTTATCCCTTGTGTAGAAGAATGACCCTATAAAGAACATCACAGCACCAAATAACAGGAAAATCGGCAGAAGCTGAAGTCCAAAAAGCAGACTGTGGCTATCAGAAATCGCCCCGACAAACACCGGACCAATGGATGCACCAAGAAGGTTTTGAACCAGTACTCCAAGGCCGTAAGAAGTTGAACGCAGTCCTGCATGCACTACATCCTGTGTCACTGATGCCGCACCCGCTACAAAGAATGGTGCAAAGAAGCCCATGGCCAGCAAAACAATATATTGATTGGTTCCCGGCGGCAGCGATAATGCGATAAAGAGCAATACGGCAGTAATTACAGTTGAAATTGCAGGGACTATCATGCGCGACCTTTTCACTCGTTTCAACACGAGGTCAGTTACAATACCGCCGACGGGGGCTCCGACCATTGCCAGCAGGAATATGCCCGCTGACTGCATCGAGGCCGAAGTCATATCCGGCTTATCCATCAGCTTATAGAAGTAAGTCGGCAGCCAGGTCAGAAGTGCGGTGGTTACAAACACATTCCCCACATAGCCGAAGAAATTCATAATAAGGGAGGTATTTTTTAACAGCTGTTTGGCTATATCGGCAGCTTTCATTTTGACTTTCTTGCCGGCATCCACACCTGCAGCCACCACCCTGGATAATTCAACAGTTTTGTAATCCTTTAAGGTGAAAAACAACAGGCCAACAATGATGCCCGGTATCGCAACGATTCCAAAAGCGTTACGCCATCCCAATTTCTCTGCGATGATACCGCCGGCAATTGAGCCGACAACTGCTCCAATGGGTACGGCAGCATTCAGGATACCGTTCATCTGTGCGCGCTTGTTTTCCGGGAAGAAAGCCGATATCATCGCAATGCCTCCTGGGTTATATCCCGCTTCGCCGATGCCCATCATAAGACGCGCCGTAAAAAGTGAAGGGAATGATTTCAGGAAACCGGTAACCGCGCAGGCAACGCTCCAGGCTATGGCACATATGCCGATGCCCTTTTTCCTGCTCCACCTATCCATGAAAAATGCTGCAGGGAGGGCAAAAACTGTGACCGACCAGAATATCGCTGAGACGAGAAGCCCGAGTTGCATATCTGATAATCCAAGGTCGGCCTTCATAAAAGGAAAAAGAGCTGTAACGACCATGCGGTCAAGGTAATCAATAATTGTCAAAATAAAGAGTAAAACGAAAAAATAATAGGCAAATCCCTTGCCAACTAAATAGCTATTCTTTGTCCCTGTTTCCGCCATAATAACCTCCTAAAAACAATAATTATCCGCAAGGTAATCCATTGCAATAACTTCTCCGATCTACGGGCACAGACATCAATGACTGCGCCCGTAGATTCGTTATCTTAAAATAGACAAGAAACTACCATTGGTACCGTAAGCATAAATAAAGGGACGATGCTTATTATGCTTCGGGTGCCTTTTCCTCAACCTCCATTAAAGTCGCTCCGGTCAACTCCCTCTGCAATTTGGCAAGGTCCACACCTTTGCTCTTAAGATATGCCTTTCTTATTAACCAGTAAATAATTGCCAGTGAAATTAACCCGACAAATACAATTGTAACTGCACCGGGATTTTGTTTGCTGGTTAAATCGATCATGAAGCCAAAGAGTATGGTGCCGCCAAAGGAAATAAGGCAACCTATCCAGGTAAACCATCTCCAGAATGCGGTAAATTTGAATACCACGTGTTTATATATATCGGGCGCCCTCCTGGGCAGCATCCATGTAGCAGTAGATGCAACCAGCATAGCCAGCATGAGGAACATCACCACTACCAGGGCATATTTATCCAGCGTTGCCTGCACCAGTATGCCGGCCATTGAGACAACCGCTACTGTCAGCAGTGCCACTTCCGGAGTCGAAAATTTCTTATTGACCCGGCTGAATACGGTCGGCACCAGGCCGTCCCTGCCCCAGGCACAAATGTCACGTGCGCCGACCATGATATTGGCACTCACTGTTGTCAGAAATGCCCCCATTGCTCCCAGGAAGATAAATACAAATACTTCCCAGGGCGGCAGGAACATTCCAGCGGCGTTGTAGATGGCCGTGTTTTCTATCGCCTTGGTTATATCGCTCCATTTCATCACGGAAACCAGCCCCAGCGGCACAATGGTATACAGGACAAGCACGATAAGGAATGAAATTATTAAAGCTTTAGGTATATTACGCCTTGGGTCCTTAATCTCGCCTCCGATTTCAATCAGAGCCATATAGCCGATCCAGGCGAAACTGGCTATTACGACCGCTTCGATAAAGGGGTCCATACCGTTGGGGAACAGCGGTGTTAGATTTTCAGGTTTCATATTGATAATGCCGCCAATGCCGAAGATAAGCATGCCGACAACAAATAACAGCATCATCAACCCCTGCGCCCAGGTAGCAAACTGCATACCTACCCAATTTATTAGGGTAAACAGGACAACGATTAACAGCGCATAAATCAATATCCCCGTATCAGGGTTTAAAGATCCCAGTGGTACATAAAGGTAAAAATATTTTGCGAATCCCCAGGCCACAAAGCAGTTTGAAGCTATCACCGCCAGTGCCCCGCCAAATGAAAGCACCCATCCCATCAGGGGCGAGATCAGCCTTGTAAGCAGCACATAATGCCCGCCTGTCGCAGGCAGTGCCCCCCCCAGTTGAATCGCGTACAGGATAGCGAATAATGCCGGTATCGCAGCTACCAGGTAGGCTATCCATACACTGGGACCCGCTGCCCGGGCCATCTGGGGTACGATGACATACATTGATCCACCGACAATCATTCCGGTTATGATCGCCACTGCACCAAATAACCCGACTTTCCTTTTCAATGTTTCGGACATACTTTTCCTCCTTAATATTCCCCCAGAATTGTTACGCGTACAGAGTAATCATCGTAATAAATTTAAAACCAAACACCTCCTTTTCAGGTATGTTTTATAACTCCCACAGTTAAAATTTCCTTATTGTTGTCTCCGTTTCATAGAATTCGCCTTCTCCTTTCAGCGCATCTATAAACTTCCCGGCGTCAAAGGCAGCCTCTGGCCCGAGTACGCCCCTTTGTTTGACCTTGCCGTCCATGATCATCAGGACGCCAATGGTGGCCGGTATCGTCGTCGCCTGGGTGACATTCTCTCCCATGTAGTCATAAACGTATTTAATCTTTCCCCCTTTCTTCTCGCCGGTTACCACAAGTTTCTGCGCGCCGGCTATATTCTTGTAAACTTCCACAGATTCACGGAATGCTTCTTTGAAGAAATCCGGGGCGAAACGTGGCATGGCGCGCGTGATGCGCACGGTAACCTCGCGCATCGGCATCGTCAGCTTGTCGTTAACAATGAAGTCATCATTACTTCCCAACCCAGCCTCATCCATGACCTTATAGAAGCTCATCATGCTCGGCGGGTACATGCAGCCCTTGATGCTGACATTTCTCACTCCCTTGATATAGCGGGGCAGTGTAACCGGCTCTGGATGGCCTGTATAATAGCAGGTCTGCCGGCCTATGGGCGGCAGGAATTCCACCACTTCCGGCTCGGTAAAGCCTTTAACATCCACCCACTTGCCATCCCTGTAAATGGGTATCTGCTCTGCCGTAATGTGGAACCAGTGCAGCATGGCTCCCGGGCCGGTGGGGTCTATACCGCTCTGCGCCCAGTAGATACGGATATCATCCACTTTATCAAGCTTGTCCGCAGCGTGTTTGGCGATGATATTTGTGATGCCCGGACTTGCGCCGCAGCCGATAATGGCCATGATACCCGCGCTCTTCGCTGCTTCATTCAACTCAAGGCAATCTTTGGTTGCATCGAAATCGTCATCTATGTCCAGGAAATTGACACCCGCATCGATGCAGGCTTTAACTATCCTGTTACCGAATTTATAGAACGGGCCCAGTGTATTTACGGCAACGCTGGCGCCTTTCAACAGTTTAACCAGGGCGTCGTGATCGTTAACATTGATTTCCGTGGCGCTAATCCTGGTGCCGAACTCCGCAACGCTTCTTTTCAAGGCCTTGGCGCTGGCATCAGCCACCACGATTTCTGCATCGCTGCGCTTGATGATTTGCCGCAGTAGCTCGGTCCCCATCACACCGGCTCCACCCAGGGCAACTATTTTATGCATTACAAATCCTCCTTATTGATTCACACGATTATGCGTATTTTGAGAAAAATCTTTGCTGGTGAACCAATTAATGCTCCAGATTCAGCAGTCGAGCTGCATTCAATCCCAGCCATTTTTCCCTAACCTTGTCCTTGAGCGGCAGGGCATTTAGTTCTTCAATACAACGCTTGAACGGTATCATGTCATCAGTGGCAAAGAGCACCCTGTCCTGCAGCAGGCTATTGCCGTAAACCATCAGCGGCTCCCACCCCGTTCCCGTCATGCCTATATATTTCGGGGAAACCGCGCCGATCTCGATGTAAACGTTCTTATGTTTCCAGGCCACCGCCACCATCTCGGTCACCCACGGCCAGCCTCCGTGGTTGGCCACGATTTTCAGATCGGGGAAATCGCAGGCTACCTCGTCTATGTAGATTGGCCTGCTGTAATCAATGGTACGATCTATAGAAAAATTGATGGAGGCATGGAAGGTGACCGGGATACCCAGTTCCTGGCACTTGGCATATATTGGGTAGAGCCTCTTATCGTTAGGATACATGCGCTGGGCAAATGTCTGCGTGTTCAGGCCGCTGAAACCCCTTTCCTTTACTTCTTTCTCTATTACTTTGACCATTACGTCATCTTCAAGCGGGTTAATCGTCAGATAATAGCGGGGGAATTTTTTCGGAAATTTCTGGGCTACACGGTATACAGCATCATTTTGTTTCCGGTAATCTCCGAGGGACCATTCCGCCTGCAACACACCGTAAGTTACGCCGGCTTCATCCATGGATTTAACCAGATTCTCAGAGGTTATGCCCCACATTGCGGTGGCCTCGTAAGCGGACTCGATATAACCCCTCATATAACTTTTGGGGAACTTCTCCTTGGCCTCTTCCAGGTCCATCCATTCCCGAATGGGCGCCGTCAAGCGGAAATCGATAATCATTTTGATTGCTCCATTATTAATTATTAGATCTACTAATAATCTATTTCACTTTTGTGCAAGCTCAATTCCCTTGCCCAGAACCTTCTTATTGATGGCAAACTCTTTGCCCAATGTTTCCCTTATTACAGGTTCCAACGATTTGAGGTTCAAAGGCAACAGGCAGGTACCTATTAATGCCCCCACTAATATCATGTTGGCATAGACCGGGTTACCCAATTTGAATGCTTCCTCAACCGCATCTATGATCCAGATCTGGCCTGACATCTCCCTGATCTTGGCCATAACTGTTTCCAGATCAGGATAATTAGCCCTGCGGCCAAAAATATCCACCGAGGAGATCGGCCTTATGCCCGTGATTGTTTTAACATCCGGTCTACCATATTTGGCCAGCATACGCAGTGTTTCTAGCGGTTCCATGCCCAGGATGATATCGGCATGGCCTTCAGGTATATAGGGGCCATACTGAGTCTCTCTGGAGATTCTAATATGGCTTGCCACAGAGCCACCCCGCTGCGCCCCACCCAACGTATCACCGATGGTTATTAAATAGCCCTGTTGCTGTAAGGCATCGCCAATTATCTCGGCCATGCGCACATTCCCCTGTCCGCCCACCCCGGTAATAAGCAGGTTGAAGGGGTCTTTGGACAAAGTCTGCATTATGCTTCCCTCCTGCAGATGGCATCGTGCGGGCACACATCTAAACACACTCCACAGCCGCTGCAGATTGCTTCATCAATCTCAGCCTTGCCTGCCCTGTCATTCCAGATCAGGCCGGGGCAGTTGAATACGGAATAACAATACCTGTTGCAGCCGCAATCCGCTCCTGCGCACTTAACCGGATCGACATATATCTGGTATGGTTTCTTTTTTTCGCGCCGGTTTCTCACCAGTTCGCACTCGCGCCGCATGATTACCACCCTTGGTAAATTGCCGCCGTCCATTTGCTTCATCAGCGTTGCAGTGCTTTTTTCTAAGTCAAAGGGATCGCAAATCTCTACTTCGACCCCTAATGCCTTACATATGGTTTCAATGGTGATTACCTGTGCTTGTTCGCCTGCGGCAGTTTTACCGGTTCCCGGGTTTGGCTGAAACCCGGTCATAGCAGTGGTGTTGTTGTCCAGCACCACTAGAGTAAAGTTTGACTTATTGTAAACACCATTTATCAGCGCTGGAATAGTTGAATGGTAAAAAGTTGCATCACCACACACGGCAATGACCGGCTGGTTAAAACCGAACCTGCCAAGCTTACCCAACCCGCTGGCTACCCCCGCTGCGCTACCCATGGATTGGCAGGTTCTCAACTGGTAAAATCCCGTGCCCATCAATGCCTGTTGGTAACATCCGATATCGCCTGTCACGAACCCATCGCGTCCATCCATCCTGAGCGCGTTCTTGATGGCCCAGAAGGAGGCGCGATGGGGGCAGCCGGGGCAGAATGCGCCGCCGCGCTCAAATACCAGCGTGTTCAATAGATCGGCGGCCTTTTTGGCATAGGCCTCATCGCGCGGCTGGTAGCTCAGGTTCATTATGTCAGACAATGCCTTGATCACCTTGTCCGGCTTCAACTCGCCATAAGGTTCAATATGCCCGGAGCGCTTGCCATAAAACAGGATGCGCGGGACGTCGGCAGGCAGGTCGGACGCAGCTTCCATCAGGTTACGCTCCAGGAACGGATCCATCTCCTCTACTACCAGGACTTTATTGACCCTGCTGAGATATGACCTCACCAGTTTTTCCGGCAGCGGCCAGACTGTACCGATCTTCAAGATGCCGACCCTGTCGCCGAGCTTCAGCAGCCTGACCGCTTCGTGTGCATAAACCCAACCGATCCCGCAGGCCACGATGAGCAGATCGGGTTTATCCGGCCCTATATAGCGGTTAAACTCAGACGACTCAAACTTTTCTCTGATTGTTTTCAGTCGATCAAGAGATATGAGGTGCATCAGCGAAGCAGGGTTGGGGTTATATTTGGTCAGGGTAGGCATGGCCGGATTGTAAGCTTCATCAAAGTGGGCAATATGCTGTCCGGGCTTGAGTTCGCCCAGCGTAACCGTTCCCCTGGCGTGCGCAACCCGGGTGACTGTCCGCAATTGGCAGATACAGCCCATTTCTGCTGACAGCTCAAGTAGCAACTTGGTCATTTCCTTGGCTTCCTGTGGATCGGACGGCTCCAGGAGGGGGATATCCAACATCTTGGCGATATTCCTGGTGTCCTGTTCATTGTCGCTGGAGATGCCCCCCGGGTCGTCAGCCACCACCATGACAAGTCCACCCTTGCCCGTATTTCCGGGGCTTAAGAGCGCTACCGTGTCCGAGGCGACATTCAGCCCGTTATACTTCATCACCGTCAGACTGGGTATGCCGGCAAACGAAGCGCCTGCCGCCACTTCCACGGCAACTTTTTCATTTACCCCCAGCTCTACGTAGATGCCCAGCTTTTTGGCCAGTGACGCCAGGGTATCGATGATCTCGCTGGCCGGGGTGCCCGGATAGCCTGTAACAACCCCGACGCCAACCTCTATGGCCCCGCGTGCAATCGCTTCATTGCCCAGCAGCAATACCTTCTTTCCCGGCTCGTCAACGTCTATTTTTACCATAACTTTAATCCCCAGTTTTCGGCGGCAGCTGCTTATTCTCTCCTGCCATAAGCTCCGCGCTGTGCATAACCTTGATGAGGCTTTTACGCTTATCCAGCCCGCCCCTTAACTGTAATACGCAGGCTGTGCAGTTGGTGACAACCGTATCAACACCGGTGGCGATAATCTTGTCCAGCTTTCTCTGGAGCACCGAATCGGAAAGTTCCGGATACTCAAGCACAGTCTTGCCGCCGAAGCCACAGCATACATCGCTGTCTTCCATTTCAACTATCTCATAGCCCTCGCGCTCCAGCAATTGCCTGGGCTCCCTGTAAATACCCAGCCCCCTCCTCAGGTGGCAGGGATCATGATAGGTTAACTTCACATTGCGCGCTGCTTTTTTCCCCGCGGATGGGGATAATTCCATGACCAATTGCGAGAAGTCGCGGATTTTTCCTGCGACTTTTCCAGCGCGCTGCTTCCAGCCAAGATCATTGCCGAGCAATCGCGGGTATTCTTTCTGTAGCATGGCCGCGCATCCAGGGCAAACAGTAACTATATAATCAGGGTTTTCCACTTCGAGAGCGGCGATGTTTTTTTTAGCCAGAGACACAGCGGTATCAGTCACCCCTTCGTAAAACGCCGGGGCGCCGCAGCAGGTTTGCCCAGGTGGGAAATAGGGCTGGGCGTCGTACCTGCCCAGAATATTGATCACATCCATGCCGAGTTCGGGGTAGACGTAGTTGCACACACAGCCCGCATAGAAGGCTACCTTCGCTTTGGCTTCTCGGGGTTTAGCAAAGTCTTCTAACCTGTCGTGCAGCGTTCGGTAAGCAATGGGAGGCAGCGAAATGGTATTTGTTAGAGAGGCAAAGGGTGGTGGCAGCCGCCTGAGCATGCCGTCATTGTCAAGGAAGGGCCTCTGAGGGAAGGCCGCGGCCCTTACAGCATTGTCAAACCTGCCCGGATTACATAGGATGCTGCGGTAGGCCATCTTTTTGGTCCAGGATAGGCCCTTTTCCGCTACGATTTTTGCCCTCAATCTGGTTATCATCCCTGGGATATCGATACCTGCCGGGCAGACTGCCGTGCAGGCTTTACAGCCCATACACAGGCTCGCCAGGTCACTGGCTATTTCAAAATCGTTTAAGAAAGCGGTCAATACTGTGCCAATCCCACCCTGGTATATATGACCGTAGGTCTGCCCTCCCAATGACCGGAAGACAGGACATACGTTGATGCAGGCACCGCACTTGATACAGTAAAGAGCTTCCCTGAATTCAGCCGATTGTCGCAGGCTACTACGCCCACTATCTACAAGGACAATGTGCAGTTCAGCGGGTCCCTGGCCGGTCGTACCTAGAGCTGCTGGGGATGAGTCGGCGATGCTTGGGCCGCTGATGTGTGATATATAAACCGGCAGCTTCATACCCATGTTGGCCCGACTTAAGAGCCTGAGGATAACTGTCGCGTCTTCCAGCGTGGACACCAGCTTCTCAATGCCCACCAGTGCGACATGCAGGCGCGGCATGGTAGTGACCATACACTCATTGCCTTCATTAGTAAGTATTACGATCGTTCCTGATTCGGCCACTGCTATATTTGCTCCCGATATGCCCATATCTGCCCGTATAAAAGCTTTGCGTAGCGTTTTGCGCGTTGCATCAAGCAGGCACTGGGGTTCTGGCTGGAGTTTTTCGCCTGATGCACTGGACAGTAATTCGGTTACCTGTTCAATGGTTATATGGCAACTGGTCGCAGTCATATGCATCGGCTTTTCATTGGCTAATTGGATGATCCAATCTCCAACGTCGGTCTCGGTGACCTCCAGTCCAACTTTTTCCAATGCCTCCCTGCAGCCAATTTCCCTGGCCAGCGATGAGGTTGATTTCACAATGCTTTTTACCCCGTTATCTCTGGCCACCTTCAGAATATAGTCATTCGCATCTTGCCCGGTTTTGGCCTCATATATCTGGGCACCTGCCTCAACAGCCGCACGTTTAAACTGCTCAACAAGCTGGGGCAACTCGTTTATGCACCGCTCCTTTACAGCGTGGATTTTTCCCCGGGCTGCCTCGTAATCGATACCCATTCCCGCCGCCATGCTAATGAACTTCAGAATCGGCTCCCAGGTCTGAAAAGCGTCATGGATACGCTTGTCATGCAGCGCTGCGTGTATTCTTTTCTCCATTGCTTTGCTCATAATAAACTCCGCCTTTTAATTTTCAACGCCTTATAAGACCTGTCCCCTGGCCTTTACGCTCATCCTCCGCCAATGCCCTTACTACAAATGACTACGTATTCCTGCTCTGGCCCCTGCGCCCTGGCCGTCAGTGCTCCCGGTATGTCACCGGTGGTGTTCCTGCCCGTCAGATAAGTAACATAGCGCGGGAGCCTGCGTCCCGGGACTGCCGGGAAACCGGATTTCAATCTCGCCATCGCGTCCTCCATGGTGGCCACTAAGTTATCGACATTGAGCAGGGTTATATGGATGCGAGGTAGGATAGTGACAAGACGCTCGTCCCCCTCATTGCCGGTAATAACCAGCGTTCCCGTTTCGGCGATGCCCACACTGGCTTCGCAAATGCCCATGTCAGCCTCAAGATACTTCCGCTTGAGTTTGTCCGTCACGGCTTTAGCGTCATCCGGGCCCGCCGGCTGCTTTTTGAGCGCCGTTTCAATGACTTCGATGCCGGCCTCCATTAGGCCCTCTTTTAACCTGCATGCGTTGGCCAGCGGGGAGCCTGACATAACAGCGTGCTTGGCCATATGCTCACGCGCCAGCTTCAGGACGAGAGCGGTGACTTCACTTTCGGCTGAGGCGTTCTGGACGATGGCCCCGGCCTGGCCCGCCTCATTTTGAAACTGTTCCATAAGATCCGAGATTGCTGTAGCCATTTTCTGCCTCCCTTGCAATATTTATCAATGCCATGGCCAGTAAACTCTAGCAAATCGTGGTTCACCCCTGCTGCTTCACATTCTCTTTATAAAATTATTAATCGGTTGAATGGTTATCGACGAATGCCGACTATCCTGAATATAACCTTTTTCTGTTCTTGCTTGAACTGTTCCAGTGAGTAATCTTTCCTTAGTGCCCAACGCCTGAAAGCCCACATGTCGCAAAGTACCATGATATTGTGAGCAACCAAGTTGATATCATCTATTATAAAATCCCCCCTGTCACAGCCCCATTGCAGGATTCTCTTCAGAAGGTTTATATTTTCTCCCTCGTATTTAAGCAGCTTCTTTAATTCATCGGGTTTTAGATTTTTTGATTCCTGGTACCAGAAAACGGTGAAGTCCTGGGTCACATCAATTAATGTGATGAGGTCATCTATAGTCGCACTGAGTGCTTCAGATGGTGACATCTTGAATAGAATACCCAGACGCTCCTCGGTGAATTTCAAAAACTCGGACGAAGTGATCTCCTGAAACAGCGAGAGGACATCTTCCTTTGAATGGATATAATAATATAAGGCCCCTACACTAATACCGCACCATTCAGCAATATCACGTACAGAGGATTCGTGATACCCTTTTTTAACAAATAAAGACGCTGCCTTAAGAGCTATTTCACGCTTGCGACTTTCTACTCTTTCCTTATCAGCAACCCTGATTTTGACACCTCCCAGGCGTATTAATAATTCGAGCGCTCGCTTTGTTTATAATATATAATGAAGTTTTAGTCCTGTCAAGGGTATGCTTTGATTGTGTTCCAGCGGGTATCTAAGCCCGACTGCATAGCGAGGGCAGCTTCAGCTGCGCCCACACTGAACAGGGATAAAGGTTATCAAATGGATCCCCCTCTCTCATTTGACTCTATAATTTGCTTTAGCCATAACCCAGAACTCGGTTGCAATCCTTCACAGTACGTTACCTTGCATTGGGCATCCTGATTGGTCTGCCAGAGACCCTACCTTTGGTTTATAGTCCAGTACAATTTAGATTTTCTCGGTTTTAAGGATACGATCACTTATTTGAGAAGCTGCTTTTTACCAGCGCATTATCACGTTCAATTATTGTAACTACATTCCGCATGGGCAGAGGTTTAAGGCTATTTTATGATTATGGTAGCCTTCCCCCCCGGTTTTAATATACTGTTGGAACAACCAACAAAAAAGGCGGGGCCTTTCAGCCCCGCTTGATTACTTAACCTCGTATGACGCCACTTGGCCATCCCTGATAATGGCTGTGATAGTAACGTCCTTCATGCCCTGTGGGATTCCAATAGAGTGAAGCGTACTGTATTCCGGCTCCAGTGGGAGATGGCATGATCTTCGTGCTGCCGGTTGAGAACGCCATCCGGGTAAGAACCAGCGATAACGGAGATCGCTGCGTATCAAGCAAATAAAGCCGGTTTGCTATAAGTGATATGCGCCACTCCCGTTTTGATATAAAGGGTGAAGTATTATATGTAAGGCCTTACATATTCGTGGAGCGGTTTAATATTAAAGCTTTGCGTACCCTGAGAT